>Ga0194133_10007702_pt1 | contig 12787 bp, 9 predicted proteins | sample TA2KigOf40mmetaG_FD_155448 | JGI IMG/M metagenome (GOLD analysis project Ga0194133, IMG submission 155448) | Freshwater microbial communities from Lake Tanganyika, Tanzania - TA2015055 Kigoma Offshore 40m | ecosystem: Environmental > Aquatic > Freshwater > Lake | place: Tanzania: Lake Tanganyika...
CACAGACCTCCCCACCAACTCAGGGAAGGTTCTTAACACAAGCCTGACCCTGCCAACCTGGCCCCTGGGCCCCGGGATACCCCAAACTTCAAAACCCAAACGGGTCATGAGAGAGAAAACTTTGTGCAATGTAAAATGTCCATAAGGGTACCCTTAAACAGTTTAGTTAATTTCCCAGGCAGCGCCGGGGCCCAGTTGGCTAGTTAGTAATAAATTTAAGTGGTTTTTTTCCACCAGATTTTTCTCATGAAGATATCTAGTTTCCTAAATCTATAATTATGAGTTTGAAATTGAGACAACCTGTCAACATCACAAAGTGCACAGAATCATTTCAATCCAAAGATTTTTTGCTGCTAAATAAGTAGACTTTTTGATAAACATTGAAAATACAATTTGAACTAATACAAAGAAAAGTTGAAAAAGAGGTTCACCTTCTGATCACAATATATTTTTTTTCAACTTTTACTTAAGCTCGCACCCGGTGGCAAAATCAAGTATCAACAGAAAAATCTCTTCTCCATGATTTGGAATCAATAGAAATAAGCTTAGTTGGGTGTCTTAAAGGTGGAGTTCTTCATTTGGGCACTTATTCCAACCATCAGAGAAGTCTTGGAGGAAAATGAAAGGCTTTGCCATATTCGGAGTTAATCCTTTTTGAATAATTCAGGTAACGAAACCTGCAAATTAGACAATTGTTGCTGATTAGAGAGACCTACTGGAATCAATTTCAAATCATGAACAACTGTTCCAGAACTCAAAGAACCATGTTTGTCAACTTTGCCAAAGTTCTAGTTCTAGAACCAGGAAATGATTTTGCATTATAAATTTTCTGTTTCCAGGTTCTCATCAAGTCTAAGGTATCAAAATTTATGAGTTCAAAGTCTTGGAGCTTTTAAGGGATTTGAATAGTTTTTCACCTTGATGACTTTGGTGATTTTCATTTGAAGAAGTGCAGCAATCTTAAATTACACATTAAATATTTGTGCAATTTTTAGGAATATATGAATCTAAAGGAAATGTAATTCTATAAGATGAAAATATTTGCTTCAAGTTATCACAATCTCATGGTTCCATTCCTTATGTTGATCTCGACAGCTCCACATATTGCATCAAGTTTTAAAACAGATATGCAGTAAATAAGCCAAATTAAGAGATCCGTTGTCCACCAACTGGAGTTTGATTATCAACATTATCAATCTATCTGCACCCATACACAGAAAGTAAAATGCATTGTATTGGTCATACTTACGTGAAGCTTAACAAAAAAAACCTTCTCATCAGAAAAAGTAATTTATCTCGTCTCACTTTTCACACACTCCTCCACAATGTAATGAATAAAACATCAACTGGCATCTGGGGTGGCCATAAGAGTCTAAAAACCAGTTGCACATGTCACTGTGACGTTTTTTTCTTCCTCAAGCCTCCATATCCATAATCCAGCTTTTCAAGCACACAACACACACAAAAAAATATGAAGAAACAAAATGGGGTGATGGTACTTTTTTGCCTTTTGGTTTTAGTTTTCAAACCTCTAGATTGTATCACCACTGACTTGAAAGATCAAGTTTCATTCCATATTTCGTGAAAAAAGTGGTAAACATAGTAAATTATTAATCCAAAAATGTAAGGTGAGGAAAAAAGAGAACCTTTTTGAAAACACCCCAATTATCTTTTTTTTCTTTTAATGTGAAAACTTAATTGAACTCCTTGAGTGAGAAAATAACCATAAAAAGGCTACTGAAATTTGTCCTAATAGGGTTAGGGTTAGATAAAACAGTACTGACCAAGATAAAAGAAGAAAAGACTATCTTAAGGGGGTCTCAGATTTTTTTGCCTCAGCACATAATTGTTGAGGCAAGTGGCCAAATTAGGAAAGAGTTATGATGCCTGTCAGAGGTAAATATTTTTGCATTAGAGGCTTCCGAAAAATTTCATAGAAAAAGAAGTATTTAGACACTTGCGAAAAAATAGTTTGTAAAATTGCTGATGAGATCTTTAAACCCATATTTTTGGCCTGATTGTATTCTGACCTGCCTTTTACGGTTACAATCACCATATTGACAAACGCTCCTTTTTTGGACGATGGTATTTTTGGCGAGTCAGAAGGTTCGTGAAGTTGCGTGAATCTAATCAAACAAGTTCCAAGATGAGCTTCTTGATTATTCATTCCTTCGAAAAAGTGACTTGAAGATCTAACATCACGAAGAACTTTGTATCAGAAAAATAATCTCCAACCTTACTTGAGGTGAATATACTGCTGAATCGTGCCTGAATTCGAGACTTCCTGGTTTTTCTTTTAAAAAATATAATTTTCTTTCATTTTTTGAACTTTCTTATATCTGTAACTATAGCTTTGATAAAATTGAAATTGGCCTCCCAGGATGTGGGGATATTAAATCAGGCCTTAATACACTTCTTGGGGAAAACGTTGATTCACCTACTGCTAATTTGCCAAATGTTTTTTTGCCTATGACCGTTCACCTACCAGGACTGTTTGCCTACTGCCAGTTTGCCTATGACGGTTCGCCTAATGACTACCTAACCTGACCCAACAAAACAACCCGAAGCAGCTTCCCACTCCATAACCCGCAGGGTGGGTGGGTGGGGGGTTAGTTTAGATTAGCAGTGATTAGGCAAACTGGCAATAGGCAAATGAGCTATTAGTTGAACCATCATAGTGGAATCATCTGTAGACGAAACGCCCTGTAGACAAATCAACATAGTATCCACTTTTTGAGCAGCTAATGAAGCCTGGTCCAGCAGTTATTGCGTTTGGATAGGACTTAGTGATGGGCCCTGACCCAACCTAAGCTTACTTTTGAACCGCAGTAAATAAGAGGTTGACCCGCCTTTGATCCGGGTACTTTTTGACCCAACCTGAAGAGATTTTTTTGACCTGAAGAGAAAAAAATTAAAAATTTGATGTTTTTAGGGGAAAATTTCCAAACCCTATCTCAAACCATGGATGGCTGACCCGACCCAATCGAGCCACAAAAATTGACCCGACCAGGGTCAAAAATTTTGACCCAGACCCATCACAAATAGGACTTAGTTAGATACAAAAGGCCTACAGTCTGTCTGTTTCAAATGTGAAACTAAATAAGTCTCGTCTGTCCTTTTTTCAATGTCTATTGCTTAACGCACCTTAATTACTACAATCCAAAGCTGTAAATCGGAAAAATTTAAAAATGAAGTTCCTTTAAAAATCTGTTTGATTCTTTCTCTCAATCCTGAATTAATTGATTGTCAGCTTTTATTAGAAGCTGTTATTCAAATATTGTGAACAATATTGATTTTACAATAAAACCAAGATCAAATCATCCAGAGGATGCTTTTCTAATTTAACCATTATATACATAGACATGCTTTTCGTCCTGGCTTAAAATTATTGTTAACTTTTTGGCATATAAATGGATCCAGATAGGCTCTAGGATGATTGGTTTCAAGGCCCTCTTATGACCAATCCCCATTAGATGCCATTCCACCAGGCAATTTATTGAAATTCTTTTTTTAAGTACACCTTGTGAATTTTTTATTATAATTCACAAACTTTGTAGCCTGAACTGGGAATCATTTTATTATTTTTGGGGTGTATTTTTGTGTCAACCCAGGGTCAAAGGTAGACTGGAAGTGCCTGGGTTTGAACCCACGACCCTCTTATTCCCAGCCAGATATGCCATAACTGCTTTTTATATAAACATGAATCTCCATTAACCTGATTGTTTCCAGATCTTTGGGGAAAGATAAATCTTTAAGCTAAAATAGAAGACTATAGGGTTTGATTTATTTGACCCAAAACCCATTATAGATCAAATTTATAACCTAGGGTCTAAGGTTCCCTGAGGCCTGTCGTTCTAACTACACTCAGGTCTCCAGTTCAAAAGTTAGTTAAGATTGGACCAACAATTTTCGAGATAATCTCAACTTGTCTTGATCTCAAGCCTCAAAGCTTTGATAATGCCAAAAGATGTTCTTTTCTGGAAATTAGCTTACTAAGTTACAGCTAGAAACACTTTTGCATTTGCTGTTGTTGTACATTCTGTTCTTGATATCAAAGATGTTTTAATGTCAAAAATGATTATCAACGAATAGATCAGTTTATTTGCAGAAAGGGTGTGAGTTTCTGGCCTAGACTTTCGGTTTTGTTGCCATAGTTCCAATCCAATTTAAATGAATTCCATTTTGCTTTCATTCAACTTCCCTTATTATAAATAAATAATCTTTATGGAAAAATTTAATATCTTATGTGAGGCTAACAAGAGATTTTACAGAGAGCTTGTGTCCCTGCAGTCTTGCAGACAAAATTCAGGGTCCCCAAACTGGCACGGATTCACCTGTTGAAGGTTTTTGCTCATAGCAAAAAGATTGTTATATTTATACCTCCCATGCTAAGCGAAGGGGGAGTTTAGAATTTTTGTATTTGGATTGTGCCAAAAACAGAGTGACGTCCCTTGTCTGTCTGTCCTTCCGACTGTCACCTCATTCTCCTCCCACACCACTGGAGCTAGAGGCCTGAAAATTGGCATGCATAATCCTTACATGGATGGCTCAAAAGCTACCCACCAGATTTGTGATATTTTGGCTATAAGCTGAGATATTTAAGTTCAAAGTTTTATATTTACACCTTTAAGAGATCCCATAATTTTAAAGCTAGAGAAAAGTTTATGAAAAACATTTTTGTTTAAGCATTTAGCTAATAATGTTGTTTTATAAACTTTTCTTTAGCTTTGAAATTTACCAAGACATGATTTTTTTTAATTAAGCAGGTCGCTGAGGAGGGTTAGGTATTTTTTCCCGCACAAAAAATACCCGTCTACTTAATTTTATAATTGTGGGTGTCTATTGGTGCTTTAAATTTTTTGGTTATTTTAGAGCTTACAAGGTTTGTATTTTTCTTGTTAAAGACTGCAACAATATTATGAACAAACCATATATGCTTGATTATGACTTTTAAAAATCTGAGAGGAAAAATAAAACTGACTTAGAATGGAGTTATTAGGAATAAAAATCATGAGTTAATTTTGGTTGGGATTCATAGTAACTATTCCATTTAAAGATACCAACTTTTGAAAGTCCAGGACTATGTAATTGAAAAGTTTTCTTTTGTTATTAACAGAACCCTGTCATCAAGACTCTGGACCAAACTTGAATCCTTGCACCACAGGATTCTCAGAGCTGTAACCAGAGACTATAAAAGAAAAATATCTAAAAACACTAAAGACAAACAATGTAAAAGGATGACACCTACCATGTGGTCTACTTTCTCAGCCTGCACTTGTGCAATCAAGATATTAAGGAATGAATACCCTGTGAGACTGAAAGAAGAGCTTCAAAAGTTGAGATTTCCTTTCAGAGGCAAAATATATGATACTTCTAAAGGGAAAATTGGCAAGTATAAATTTGTCAAGAGTCTGGGAGAACTTGATAACCTGGAATGGAATCTAACGTGGAGGGATGATGGGCTATGCATTTTCCTGAAGGACAAACTGAACTTCGATTTCCTGACCTTTTTTATTTTAACTTATTTTTTGACCAATTGAACCATAGAACATATTATTTATTTATCAGCATTTGTGACTGAAGAGCGTTTAAGGATGGGGAATCAGAAACCATTATAAGTTGTTTATTCCAAAATTTCATTCTTGTAAAGTACGTATTAGATTTGAATGAGCGAATAAAGTTTATGAATTGAATATTGTTACATAAAAAGCATGAGAAAAAAGAATGAATATAAATAACAGAGAATATTTGAAACATTTTTGTAAATTTAACCTTTGGTCTATTCCAAATTCAAGTAGCTTTGCTATTTATTGTGTCCTTATTAACAAAAATAGATATTAATCACGTGAAGAGAAAATCTTGATTTTTTTGTTAATTTCAATTCAATATATAAAATCAAGAGTTCGAAGATCAAGGGGTTTCTGATAGAGTCCTATATGATCAACCTTAGGTAAGCATGTTCCAATTCGGGATTGAGCTTTCAATTTTTACACACGACCGGACTTTGTGGATATTCAAGATTAAAGCCTGGGCTTGAACGTGGATTCTACCCAATAAATATGCATTATTCATTTTATTAATTTACTAGCCAACTGGGCCCCAGCGCTGCCTGGGAAATTAACTAAACAGTATAATATTCGAATAATTAGTTTCAAATAAAAGCTGTCAATCAATCAATCAATCAATCAATAAGGGTACCCATATGGACATTTTACGTTACACAAAGTTTTCTCCCGTGATCGACCCTGGGATCCACGGGTTAGGTTGGCGGGATCATGTTTGTGTTAAGAACCTTTTCCAAGTTGTTGGGAGGTCTGTGCAAAATTTGGTGGAGATTGGTCTGGTGGTTAGCGCGTGAAAAGGGGACATAGGTACAAACAGTGTCTTTTATATATATAGATTTTGTCAATTATTTGCCAAACAAACTACATCTTTTTATTTCATAATCATCTGGATTATTTCTTCAAGATCTTTTGGTGGCCTCAAGAGAACTGAGAAATTCTGGGTTTGATAATTCTTGGCCAGCAAAAGCAAACCCCTGACCCCAGGTTCAACATTAATTAGGCAGTTGTAAACATAAGCAATCTTTCTTTAAAAGTAAAATAAAAAGAAGCCAACCACCTCATTTACGACTTCAAAGATTTTTTCTGGTGCTTACAAAAGTAAATCAAAATTACAACTTTAGGTTGAGGATGAAAGATTTGGAAAATTGCTGAGGTTTGTCAACAGGTGGCGCTTGGAAAAAATTTTTACTTTCGCCATCTAGGAAAATATTTTTAGCCGGTTATTTTGGTGCAAAATAAACTTTTAGAAAAATTATTTACAAAACAAAAGGCTTTTCGTTTTTTACTCTTTGTGGTTGACGTGTTATACATATTTTGTTTGACCCATGGCTAAATCCATTCATTCCCTTCTTTGTCAATTTATTAAATTATGTATTTCAATAATAATACAAAATAGTTTTAACAATTGACTAATGTTCTTTAGTCGCCATTTCTTGTGAAATGCATAAACCACTGAAAGAATCTTAAGTTTTATTGTTTAGGAAAATTTCTCTTGTTAAGGGCTCTGTAATGTCCCATAAATACAAGCTAAGCAACCTCAAACTTGATGAAGCTCCTGTTTATTTAGGACAGCTCTTAAAAGAATACAAATGGTTTGAATGGAAATCTTATATCACATTGACTTTGGTAAAAAGTGAAAAGTATCCTTTAGAAAATGGCACAAATAAGCAATCCAAATCTCTTAATATTCTTTGTGAGTTTTTAATTGTCTTTGACCTATAAAGCCTACTGAAAAAGATTCACTGCCTTATTTGTATTTTTATTAGAGAAAATCTTTCCAACCAATTTTGAAATCAGTCCAAAATGAAATCACGATTTCATCCACATTTTAGATGGAAAAATTATATCTTATCTTATCTGTTAAATTAAATCTATATTGGTAAAATAAATACCATGTTTTGATAGGTGATTTTCTTTTATGGCAATTGTTCAAAGCACAATTTTCTTTCTATCCTGATCTTCCTCGTCCTTTGTACCTTCCTACAAGCTTGTGTTTACAACAAAAGAATGTTGGACTGCCTTTGGTTATCAATATTGAATCAAACATAATAAAGATCTGCCTTTTTTTAATGGCATCAACGACCTTCTGGCAGAACAAAAAATTTAATGAAGAGAAGGGAATCCACATTTCGTTTGAACTATGAAATTTCATCTTCAAAAAAAAATGAGAATTGCATGTGGAAAAATTCTGAGATTGTTTCTTGTCAATGATTATGGCTTGTTTGTCAATGTCATAAAAATGAAATGAAATTCACATTTGTCAACTATTTTAGCTGTTAGAGTCTTTTTGAAAAAATTAACATCCTCACTTTTTGTAGAAAATTCAAATCGAATTGTGCGAGGAGACACCAAACTGTAAATGATAGTGACCTTGGAAGTGAAACTGACCAAAATTGTCCAATTTTTGAAGTACAATGTGGCTGTCTTTGCTGTCCTGAATGTGCTAGGAAAAATCTTAACCTAAGTGCTAGTTTCGATGGAAATTTTTATTTCATCACTTGAGTATATTGACCTTATTTGAGAGCTGCAAAGGAGCTCTTTTGTTTTTGAGAGTCATTTTAGTACCAATAACAATTGAGACATTTCAATGAAACAGGTCAACTTATTTAAATTTTTAATTTGAACAGACCTCAAGGCAGGAAATGGAAATACAAGATAATAAACTAAAGTATAGCCTTCTTTTGTATGTAGCTTAGATGATTTTAATTTAGGAAACGAATGCTTGAGGTAAATATAAATTTCGATCCATCAAGAAGTTACCATCAGAATTGACCACCCATATTGTTGGGGCAAGGACCAACTTACTTGTGAAAGTAGAATTGCCCAGTATTAACTTGTGACTTCGGGCAATTACTCAAGTTTCTGTTCAGTCAGTCATTCCTTCTGTAAGTGCAGATAGAGATCAAATGACAAAAGTCATGAAGAATTTTCGCCACTTTGAAATAAATTTTGTGGAAAGTTTCTTTCGGGCAAAGAAAAGGAAACTGACTGACCTTAATGGGAATTGCCTGGAATATTCATTATGTATTTTTCTCGCCAGCCAATCCCATGGCACAATAAAGGTGCTGCCTCACTTTACAAGTCTATATATTCAAATGAAAATTTTCTTTTAGTGATTAATGAATAAGCTAAACACCTAGGGGCCTTTTGGGTGAGGAAAATATTACACCCAAAAGTTTTTAGAAACTTTTATCCTCCCGATAATTGGCATGAAAATCACCCTAAATAATCCAATAGTTTGATCGAAAATGTGAACTTAATTTTCCTGGCTAAGCTGTTGAAAGGTTCTACATGTTAAATTTTGATCAGGGGCATGATAAATCAAATGATTATATTTGAAACTAGGTTTTTAACAATAACGGGCGGAGGCTCTGTTGCAATCGACACCCAATTACAAACCCACCTAAAAAAAAGCTTGAATTCAAATTCTGGGCAATGAGGCCACAAACTAGAAAGAATTCAGGCTCTACATAAATTAAGAATTTCTTCAAGGGCGTTTGTGAATAGAAAATAGGGGTGCAAGTATATGTATGACTTGAAAAGAAGAAAAATTGTTAGGACACTTTCATTTTCCATTTTTGAGTGAGTGTAAAATTCGGTACGGCTGAATGGAAAATGAGAAGAAAAATTGCCAATTTTCAAACTTTATTTCATGGTGGAGATTTCAACGCCAGAAACTTTTTTTTGCTTATTTTTAGTGATTTTGACTTGTGAAAAATGACACTGACAATCAAAATCTGGAAACATCATCACTGCTGTACGTATTTTGAAGAGTCAAACCTCTGAAATGTGAACATTTAAGAGATTTGAAATCAATGTATCCACATTATGTCTATCAAAGAAGTTTCAATTTTGGAATCTAAAATATTCTAAATCAATAAGCAAATAAAATAAAATTTTGAAATACCATATTGCAATTGATTCATTCATTTCCGAACATTGGTATAATTAAATGGCTCAACTAAAGTCTGAAAAAAGCATTGTTCTCAAAGCAAAAGGCCATACTATTTCAAACACTTGCCAAAGGCTAATCCTAAAACAATTTTTCTTATTGTGCAAAGCTGGAGAGTTAAAAAGGGGTAATATAAGATATTAATGTTTGGAAATTTTTCCCCCCTCAAAGTGACATTTTATTGCAGAGTTGTGAAATCTTGAAAAATTTCCTTCCTTCTCCACAAATTCAGCCTTAAATATTGTTTGTTTTTGGAGCAAGAATTGATTGAAAACACATTTAAAAAATAAAAAATTCGACTAAACATTCGGTGAGGTTGTGTTGGTAAAACGTTAAAGTTAATCGGAAATAAATAGATTTAATTCTATAAACAAAATATATGTATTTATTTAGCATTTTAGGTGTTTTCAAATCCTTCAAGAGACCTTCAAGAGATTGAAAATTTTTATTAGTGTTTATATATGTTTAACTTATATTCTACTGAGAAAGAAATGAATTATATTAGTGTGCCTGATGCTTAGGCGCTGGAGCGGAGGGAGAGAACGTAACAAAGTAGGGAGGATATGCAAACGTTGAGCTAAAATCCCAGTTTAAGACCTTCCCAATCAAGAAAAGAATCAATTCTGAACTGTTTATTGATAGGAAGTGGGGGGCTTCATATACCAAAGTAAAGGAGGGATCGGATCAACAAGATCAGATCAAGAAATAGTGGACCTCTTAGAAGAGGGCAAAAGCATTGGCAGGAAATAACTGCTGCGGGAGTGAAAACAGCGGGAGCCTGTTTAGGTGATCTTACAATTACTTGGAAGAGAGACTAAACAATGGCAGCCTGTTTGAAATGACTTTGAACTACTAAATCAAAAAATATTGTATGAGAGTGTACTACGATAATAAGACTGCAATCAATAAAGCTGCAAAGGCCACAGACTTATTTAGGACCTTGAGGGTTGAAGGATCACCTCAAGATAGTCACAAAGATATTCTTTGGTCTAATGTCATGTCCCTGTACAGTTTGTTGAATGGCCCAAAAGTGCAAACCTGGAAAGTCCTAAATAGAACCCGTAGGGCCACCTTCAATGATGGAACATACAAAATACCAGGAACAGATCTCAATCTCCAAGCATGCAACTCTTGCTCAATGGGTCAACAATAACAAGCTTTCCATTTAAGATGTTAATAATTGAGAAAAAAATCTTAGCTAGAAATAACTAGAGGACAGTTCTTCAGGACCTCAAAATAAAAATCACTCCACAACAGATTATCAACCATTAAATACTATGAACATTGCCTGGCTTAATAACAACATTGAAGATAAACTTTGAGAGATGTAAACAAGTTTATAGGTTTGACATGAAAATAATTTGCAATTGTTCATTCACTATAACCTTTCTAACCTGTTCCTATAGTCCTTTAAAGAGCTCACTTACTTTCAATAAATGGTTCTGTGTTGATTCTTTTTTAAATGGAATATCATCACTGGGTCTACACCATTGTCCTCCAAAGTCACCCCAGAGAAACTTACTTGTTCTGTATAAAAATATCTTTGGTGATTTGTGTTGTCTTGACTTTTAAAAAATACATTTATTTGTAAGATGAAGCCTTGTAAAAATTCAAATACAAAAAGTTTTGACTTGGCAGGCGTTGAGATCATCAGCAACAATTTTCAGTCTCTTGGTGAGACTTTTCCTACAAGCAATAATTAAATAGAAGATAAAGTTTTGATTTGTCAACTCTTGACAAATTAATAAAAGATTAAATATCCCTTTTCTAATCGCTTGACATAGATTATCTGGAGCAGAGCAAAAACACGTTCTCAGGTATAAGAAACAACTTGAAAGTATTCTCAGAAATGCAGATCTTTGCAAAAATGGGAACCAGGTCAATTCTGTTCCTGGATTTTGAAAAACTTATACTAATAAATAACAAACTATTCTTTTTGTCTACGCACACGTTTCAAGGTTTGAGTTTGCTTATATGAAAAGACAACGTGACTTCTCTGCACAACAGGAAACTCATGAATGAATTAGTTTTGATGTTGATTTATCTTTGAATAAATCAACAGATGTCTATTATTTGTTTTTGTACTTGAAAAACAAATAATAATCAACTTGTTTACTCCTACAAAAAGTTGACTTTTTGCTCTTTGATCGCAAAAAGTTGGCACATCCTTGTAGATAAATCTTATGTCCACAATGCCAGTAAAAATTCCTTTGCAATATGTTAGGTGCAGTTTGGTGAGTTAATCGAGTAATGAAAGGACAAGCCAAGTTGAAGTGCAAAATTTTGGACTTCAAAATTTTTATTGTCTTGAAAATGTCAAAAAAAATAAAACTTATGCAAAAGTTACTTTTTCTAAATAAAGAAATAATTTTCTGGGAAAGTAAAATATTGTCATTACTTAATTGACCTTGAGTTTTCATTTGAAAATCTCTTCCTACCTTGAGAAAGGTTTTTTTTGTGAAAGCTGAACTACACTTTGTGTTATAAGGCCAAGTAGGGGTCATGATCTTTGTGTTTTATGGTAGTCGGAAAACTATAGAAAATGTTCCATAAAACTTGAAAGAGTAAATAATTAGCCAGTCATTGAGTTTGTATTAGCCTTACTTCAATTTGAAGTGAATAATTTATCAGAGTGTTGATATATTCTAACCATGATATGAACTTACAACCACTAAATTTAAAAATGATAATAGTATTTATTTTAGCAAACAAAATTTTAACTTTTACTGATAATATCAAAGTAAAAGTTAGCCGGAAGTCAAAAAATTCTTTGTTTTTCTTTGTGCACACTTAATTAGCCATTCTAATTTCCATGCAATAAGTGGCTAAATGAGACTTCTTAAATGGCTTGTCTGTGTGCATAAAAAGAAAGATCTTCTTTGAACTACATTGTTTCTAATGATTTCTCCTATCCTCCTCTTAAAGAGTGTAAAAAGGTTAATTGTTTTCCTTACTACTTTATTTTATTTATACCTACGTTCCAAATTTCATTTTTAGCTCTCCTTCAAGGGCTCATTTGAGGAATCGAAGTCATGATCATAAGATACTTCGAATGGACTCATGGAATGTCAGATAGTGCATAAGAACTAGACTAAACAATGGCAACCCATGGTGGTGAGACAGTTTTTGCTCTGGGGGTCAATGGACTTATGAGATTATTCATTTTCATATTCTTTATTAAGGCTTCACCTTGCATCAATTAAATTGTCACATTTTTTTAAGAGCCTCGTTGGGCCGACCGGTTGCCAGTGACGGCAAACTGGTCGACCAG
>Ga0194133_10007705_pt1 | contig 12786 bp, 19 predicted proteins | sample TA2KigOf40mmetaG_FD_155448 | JGI IMG/M metagenome (GOLD analysis project Ga0194133, IMG submission 155448) | Freshwater microbial communities from Lake Tanganyika, Tanzania - TA2015055 Kigoma Offshore 40m | ecosystem: Environmental > Aquatic > Freshwater > Lake | place: Tanzania: Lake...
TGACCGAACGCACATATCCATTGAACAGCAGGCTGTAGTTAGACTTCGGCGCGTTCGTCACTGGCGGAGCGCCGTCGGGGTCTAGGTACGCAACGACGACCTGGGAGCCAGGGATGATCTCGCGCAGCTGGTGTGTTGGCAACACCGTGATCATCGCGGTCGGCGTCACCGCCGTCGACACCGTGCACTGCCCAATCGGGCACTCCACGCCCTGCACGAACAGGCGCAGGTGCACGCGGTCCGAGCGCAACATCAGCCGAGCACCTGTGAGTCGTCGAACTCTGGCGGACGTACCAAGCCAGCGCGGGCGCGCAGCGCCTCGCTGAACGTGTCTACGATGTTGCCCGAGCCGCCGGTGAGCGCCTGCGTGATCGACGTAGCCGCGGTAGACGCGACCGCGTCGATAGCGATGGACAGCAGCCCTAGCCCCACCTGCCTCACCTGAAAGACGCCGATGGGCATACCGGGAGGGAGCAGCCCCACGTATCGATCAAACAACGGCTCCGTACGCGGCGCCGCGGCGCGGGCCTGCGCGTCCACGCGCTGCGCCGGTGTCGTGATCTTAGCGCGCAACAAGGAGTCCTGCTTCTGTGTGTCGTAGTCATACAGGTTCCTCCGCACGCGGTCTGCCCCGGCCGATGGAGCTTTGAGCAGCTTGTTACTGAGCGCGCTGTTGATCTGCACGTCGCGCACTTGGTCTATCGGCAGACCCTGCGCGTTGTTGGGGTACTCGGACGGGAACGCCTCACGCGTCGTGCCGAGGCGCGGGGGTGCGGACTGCACGCTCGTCGCGTCGGCGGTAGCCTGACGCGCGATCTGCAGCAGCGACGGCGGCGCCTGCGTGCTGACGACCGTGCCGCGCGCGAGCAGCGCGGCCTCGTCGAGCGCGGCGCTCAGACCGGTCGCGTCTGCGCTCGACAGCTCGAATGTCGACCGCAGTTCTCGCAGGAACTGCTGTCGCGTGGTGACCATGGTGAACTGCAGCGTCGTGAGGTGTCGGTCCGTGGACGCGCGCGTGAGCGCGAACTGTGTGATGTAGCCGTAGTAGCGCACGTCCTCTACGGTGAGCTCCGCCTCGGTGCCGCGCTCCGCCGCGATAGTGCCGCGTACGCCGCTGAGGTAGTTGGCGTGCCACTCGTGCACCCACTGAAACGAGTCGTTCTCGACGAGCAGCGCCGCGATGTTCAACGTGTCTAGGTTCTTACCGAAGAAGAACAGGCGGTCGTCATCGAATGTCTGCGAGATCTGCACCTTCTCCGTGACGGACTGCGACACGTTCTGAATCATCATGTTCGCGGTGAAGGTAGAGCGTCCCCCTCGCACCGACGTGTTGCTGACAAGCTCGCGGTCGTTCGTGCCGCGCACGCACATGGACAGCGTGGCGTACTGATCGGGTCTAGCGCGGAGCGCGTCGAGCGGGCGCCGCACGTCCGCCTGCCCGTCGCCCGTCTCTGTGCGCGCGATCGTCGCGAGCTGCTGCTGCCTCGTCGGCTCGGCGTATTGCAGTACAAGCCCGAAGGCGATCTGGTCATCGGGCATACGGCACCCGCGTGATCTGTGACTCGGTCTGACGAGACGTCGATGCCTGATAGGGCAGCTTGCGCGCACGCGCGTCCGCGTACGCCTTGCTCTGCATGAACACCAAGTCGTCCACGGTCACCGCGCGCTTAAAGTACGCTGTGACCCGCCGCGGCCCGCTGCTGACCTCTTCGCGGGTGATGTCGTGGCTGAAATCCATGTGTCACCTCACTGAGGTTTCGTGTCCTTGAGCTTCTTGATCTCGTCGACGATCTGTACCGCGAAGTCTAGTGTCGCGCGCTGCGTCTTGTCCACGCTGGTCGCCACGCTGTTGTTCAGCGTGTTGATGATCTCCGCCACCTCCTCGGTGCTGCCTGCGGCTGCCGCCGCGCGCATCTCTCGGCTGTCGACGCGCGTATTCCCCGCCGCGCTCGTCGCGAGCTCGAGGCCGAACGTCTGCAAGTCGCCCTGGTTCATACCCTTCACTGCGTCTGGCGACATGTTCAGGTTCTTGATCAGGAAATCACGCTGCGCGTCGATCGACATACTGTCGAACTGCTGGAACATCTCGAGCATTCGGCGTGTATCGACATTCTCGACGCCCGCTAGGTCGCGCCCCTTGAGCGCTTTCGAGAGAGCGGATCCGTCACTCGACGCTACTGCCTGCGAGACATCGGAGTTGAACGCCACTAGCTGCGCCGCGAAGGAGCGTCTGCGGTCCTCCGCGTCGTACGTCAGCATCTTGGTCGACGTCTCAGAGATGTCCTTACCCACGCCCGCAGCATACTTCTGTGCGGCCTGTTCAGCGCTGTTGTCGTTGTCCTCGATCAGGTCGAGCGCCTGGGCGCGCAGTTGCGCCACGTCGGCCTCGGAGAGCTGGATCCCGTGCTTCTGTTGAAAGTAGGCGATGTAATCCTTGGCGGTCATGCTAGACAGCTTCCTCATCTCACTAGCGCTCTGGAAGATGTCGTTCACCGCACGGAGACGAAGGTGATCCCCGCTCTTGAACGCGTTAGCGAACACGTCGCTCTCGACTTGGTCGTAGCTGTCGCCAGGCAGCATGTCGAGGAGCATGCCGCTAGCACCCAAGGCCGCGCCGAACCCCCTTAGCCCTAGACCGCCGAGCAAGCTCTCGCGCTTGACCTCACCTGTGCCCGTCTCGATTAGGTCGTTGAGGCGCTTAGAGATGCTACCGCGATCCTCGGCCATGCCGCGCCCGACGTCCGCGTCGGTGCGCGTGACGAGGCGTTCTTTCGATTGCTTCATCAACCTCTCCGCTGTGTCCCTCAGCTCGGATTGCGGATTTTGGCGAGTGAAGCGCAGCAGCTCAGCGTACAGACCGCCCGCCCCGCCGCGTACACCCGCCTTGGTCAACTCGTCGAGCGTTCCGCCTTTCAGGCCAACCTGAGTCAAGAGGGCCTCCATGCCGCCGGCGTACTCTTGTCTCACGCCGCCCCGTACCTCCCGCGTAAAGAGTTTGCCGCCGAGGCTGATCTCAGCGAGCCGCTCGTCGGAGATCTCCCCCGTCATGAGCAGCTTAGCGGTCTCTGTGTCCAGCGCGCGGCGTCGAAGATGACGCTTCTGCTGCGACCCGAACCCACCAACGTCGACGCTCTCCATCCCGCTCATCAGTTGGTCGCCCTCTGCGTCCGCTTGAAGCACTCGTCCGAGCGCGTTGTCGACACCCGCGGCATTGCGAAAACCGCGGCGGGACAGAACGTCCCGCCCGTCGCGTTGCGTGAGGTTCATGATGCGCGATGACGCGTCGGTTCGGTCGTCGTACGTGCCCATCCCATGACCCGTAAAGAGCGCCCTGATCGCGGCCCTTGGCCCACCGTAACCTAGCTGCGCGCCGACGTTGTCGAGGTAGTTGCCCGTGCTCGCGGCGGCATCGCCGGCCGTGTCTTGAATCGGGCGAAAAATCGGATCGGCGATGAAGCGGCGGTACATCTGGTTGAGGCGACTGCCGAGCGTGAAGTGATGCTCAATCTCTGCGGGGAGGCGGTTGCGTAGCGTGTTGCTCTGGATCTGCCGCTGCACCTCGTCGGTGAGCTTGCCCTGCTGTTGCATAAAGCGCAGCAGCACGCGCGCGGTCTCGCCGCGCATGCCGGTCATGTGCTGCATGGTGAGCTGCATCGCGTCCTCTGAGTCGTCCCCCATGCTCTTGAACAGGAGCTCGAAGATGCGCGCCACCTCCCCGCCCTGCATCTGCGCGCCGAGGTTCGCGCCCATGCCAGCCTCCATGCGCGCCCTGAACGACACGGCTCCCTTCTGCAGCTTCTCGTTGGCGACCTTGGTGATATCCTCAAATGACGCGCTCGACAGACTCTTCAGCTTGGACTTGTCCATCGCGCCGGTGAACCGCCCCTTGTCGTCCACCTCGCCCAGGTAAGCGCTCATTAGGTTGCCGTACGAGCCAGACGTCATCGCCGTGCGGGTCGCTTGGATGAACTGCTGGCTGAGGTCGGCGGCGCCACGCTCACCGATCTGACCTGTCGCGTTCATCAGGTCCTGCTCGTTGAGCACGCCCTTCTCTAACGCGACGTTGACGAGCGCGAGGTTCTGCTGCGCGCCCTGCGCGCCAAGCTTGCGGCTGCCCCCCGCACCGAAGTTGGCGCTCGCCTGTGACATCTGCAGGCCCATGTTCGTCTCGTCGCTGACGCCCACGCCCACGCCGCGCATCGCGCGGTTCACGGCCATGCGGCGACGAATCTCAGACGGGTCGCTGAAGCCCATCTGGATCTCACGCTGGTACATCGGCGCCACCTCCTCCATCGTCTTGCCGATGTCCCTAGATATGTCGCGGACCGTCTCCACGAGCTTCTTGAACCGCGTGCCGGCGTCTGTGGCGTTCTTGCTCAGCTTGAGCAGCTCCATATCGTTGAACTTCGAGAACAGACCCTTGAGCTCCTGGTCATTCGTGAGCAGCTCAGCTGACGACGATAGCTCACGGAACATACGTGCGAATCCCGACGCGCTATCGCGGCTCATGCCGAACCCGAGAGGTCCGCCCATGTTACGCTCGCCGAACACCTGTCCCATCGCCTGCTGCGCGAAGTGCTGCTGCTCTACGCCCTTCGCGAACTGCGCCGCGGTGGCTTGAGCGACCATTGACACGGGGATCGAAGCGGCCATACCCAAGCCGCCGAACCCGAAGGCGTTACCGAAGCCGCGCACCGCAGACCCTAGCGCGTTCTGTCCCATAAAGCCGCCGGCCATCGACGCATAGCCACCATACTCGAGCAGATGCCCCGGCATGTTACCGACGAACTCTGCTGCGCGGTCACCACGGCTGAACGGGATGCCAAGACGCCCTAGCCCGTAGTGCTCCTGTGAGTATGGCTGCGCGTACGAGTATGCGTATGGTCCCACAGAAATACCTCACAGAGCGCGTGATAAGAGGATACGTCACACACACTACCACGAAGGAGCAGATATGCTTGGTTTTCTTGTTATTGCGGGTATGGGGTGGATCGGGGGGCGCGTCGCTGGCGCCATGGCGGGGAGCGGCGTGGATCTGGCCGAGCGGGCGCTGGACGCTAGTGGCTTCAAGGTCACGTACGCGACCGTCTACGGCCGCGCCGTCGCGCTGCGGACGGCGGCCGATTGGCGCGCGTGCGTCGCCGGCGAGGAGGCGCTGGCGCGCATCGCTGCGCTCCCCGGTCTGCCCCAAGGGCACGAGGCGGTCCTCCGGTACGCGCTGTTCGACGGCGCGTGCCGATGGGCAGCCCAGGGGGAGGACACGCTCAGCACGCTCAAGGAGGGGTTCTGGATGAGCGGTAAGTATGTCGCGCCCCTCGACCCCGCTCAGGTCACTCGCATACGGGAGCGGTGGGCGTCCCGGAGGGAGGACACGCAGGCGGTACACGCGTTTGTACGCGCTGTTCTCGCCAACGTGCAAAAGACCTAAGCAGGGCGGCCTCGGCGCGCGTGAGCGGCCCGCCGAGGCCCCCTGGCAGGCTTGATGATAGTGCGCGTTCAAACTCGCGGAGCTCCGCCTCGAGCTCTTTGTCGGTCGGGGTCGTCATTTTAGCTGCCCTGTCGTGATAATGGAGTACAACAGCGTGAGTTACGCCACTGAAGGAGACAACATGTCAGACATCATACTCGATCAAGGCGGCGCTGCGAACGGCTTTGCGTCGGACGGCGCCATCGTGTCGTCACGTGGACAGGCTGACGGACGCGCCAAGGTGATCCTGCGCCGCGAGATCAGCGACTTTGAGGCGCTGCCGGGCGCGCGCGCCGCCGCCTACGACCTCAGCCAGCGCATCGCGCGCGAAGAGCGCAAGTCCGTGCTGCTCAAGACCCGCGACATCAAGGTCAGCGACGACTGCGTGCTCACGTTCGGCGACGAGCAGCACGTGCTCACCCGCGGCGCGTTGCCTGGGCTGTGTCGTATGCTCGGTCACACGAACGGCGGCGCGTACCTGGCGAGCGTCTCGCCCGAGCTCCGCGCGTACAACCTGCGGACGCTGCTGGCGCAGAGCGACAAGGCGCTTCAGCTGCGGACACGCAACAACTTCGAGCCCGACGGCGGGCGACAGGTCTACGCGCTGGTCAGCGCCGACTACCCGCAGACCGACGCCGCGGCGGTGCTGCAGCACATCGCGTCCACGGCTCCCACCGACGCGAAGGCTGACTGGCGCTATCAGTTCGCCACGACGCGCGTGGAGTTCCGCGAGCTGCAGCGCCAGGAGATCAACCCCGATGACTACGTCTACAACAAGGACGTGTTCCAGATCGGCAAGCTGTGGTCGATCATCGACAACGGCGCGGCGGCGATTCGCGCCGCGCTGCTGACGTTCCGCCGCGCGTGCGCCAACATGATCTTCGTTCGGTCAGCTGACGAGTACGTGGTGCGGACCATCCACAGGGGCGACGACGTGCGCATGGGCGCGCGGCTGCGCGACACGAGCGACCGCATGGGTCACGCGGCAGCGCAGTTCACGCAGGCGTGGAACGGCGTGCGCAAGGTGGACGCGCTGCCCGCGCCGACCATGGACTACGCGGTGAAGATGTACGAGCTGCTCATCGAGCGCGGGCTGCTGCCGACCGCCAAGGCGGACGCGCCGCTCGCGGTGGCGGGCATGGCGATGGCGTGGTCTGAGGAGCCCGGCGTGCGCGCCGCGGACATCATCAACGGCGTGACGCGCTACGCGCGCGACATGTCCGTGCACGGCAACGCGCCGTTCATGGTGGAGGACTACGAGGCCGCCGCCGGCGCGCTCACGGTCATGCCGTACCGTGACTGGCAGCGTCTCGTCATCGCGCACTAACCGCCGAAGAACACAGCGCCCTTCGGGTGCTGCGCTTGGCCGGGCGCGTTGAAGTTCTGCGCGATGTGCTGCTCCGCGCTGACCGGCTCAGGCTCGGGCTCAGGCTCGGGCGCCGGCTCTTCTTTAGCTTCCGCCTCCGCCACCGCGGCCGCGAAGATCTCCTGCCCAGCGGCCTGCAGCTTGGCGCGGTCCACGCCGATCACCTCGATGAGCGCGCTCACGGTGATGGCGATGTTGTTGAGCTCGAGCGCGAGCTGGCGAATGTCGGACGCGAGCTGGTCATTGGTGAGCGTCGTCATGTGGGCTCCTTCTTCACGTGCGTGCTGCGGAGCTCGTCGAGCTCGGAGCGCAGCAGGTTGATGTGTTGCTCAAGGGGGGTGAGCGCGTCGACGACGTGCTCCTGTGGGACGGGGCGTCCATCGTCAGCGACGATGATCTGTGACGCGGGCATGCCGTCGCGCGCCACGAAGTCGGCGACGAGCAGCGCGTACATCTCTGACGCTGCGACGAGCGTGTGCTCTATGGCGGTCACGCGGGCGATGATCTCACCGACGGTCTGTGGGCGCTGCTTCATGCTGAGAACAGCGCTTTCAGCCGCGCCTCAAGCGACGCGCCGTTGGTCGTCTCCTTGATGATGTTCGCCAGCGGGTAGATGGTCAGCGCGCGCTTCATGCGGGCGCGGTCGAGTTGGTCCTCTTGGGTCTGTGTCAGCGAGCGAATGTCCTGCGGGTGGTACTTGATGTACACGTCCGCGTTGTCGCCTAGCTTGTGGAACAGTCCCGCGACCATCGCGGACAGCCGCTCGGTGGTCAAGTTGACCAGCAACGTGGAGGTCAGATTCTCGGACGCGATCATGCGCCGCCTCTCACAGCCGCAGATCGCCACGCCGCCGCGGATGTTGTCAGACGGGATGATCTTGCCGCAGCCCTCTTGACCACGTTCGACCTTTCGGTCCGCCACGCCGACCATGTTGAGCGCGAGCCCCTTGTCTCGCTCGGCGCACAGGTACACGAGCTCGTCGCCGTCACCGCCGAGACGCTTGCCAGACTCGAAGATCGTCACCGCGCACGGGTTGGGCCCCGTGGACGTGCGCGTCTTCCCGAACTGCACCTCGATCTTGTAGCGCGCGGGCACGTGCTCCATTACGCGATGCTCCCGACCGTCACCGGCTTCACGCTGCCCTTCGACGGCTTGACCATCTGAGTGCTGACTAGCTCCTCGCGCGTCTCGGTCAGCTTGGGCAACGTGATCTTCTCGGCGTCACGGACCGCTGCGCCGATGTCGCCCTTCAGCGTGAAGTCCCAAGTGTAGCGCAGCGCGCCCTCCTTGAGGATGAACGGGCGACTGAGCCGCACCTTGTACGGCTTCTCCTCCGCTGCGCTGGCTTGCAGCAGCTTCTCGATGAAGAACAGCAGGCGCGACTCAACGCGCTTGAACTCGTCCTGCGTCGCGGCGTTGATGCGCGCCAAGACGACGAGCGTGTCGTCTCCGACGACGGGCGTCGCGTACGGCTCTAGGGAGAGCCGCGTCAGCAGCTCCTTGAAGCGGGTCTCTGTGCTCATTTCTGAAACAACCTCATCAGTGTTTGGGTGTCGACGCTGAGGCTGAGTGACGCAGCGCCGTTGTAGGTGTAGCGCATGGCGCATCGGGTGTCGTTGATATCAAAGTGGAACGCGTGCTCTGGCGGGGGCGGGGCGATCTCCACTACAGGTTGCAGCCGTACAGCTTCCATCCCTGGGCGCTCTGGCACGCTAGTAACAGGTTTCCCGGTGAGACGGTATTCGTCCATAGCACACGCTCCTTGTCGTCTATTCCCAACTCGGGCTGATTGATTGCGTTGGCGCAGTAGGTGTGCGGCGTCACGTTGTCACGCGCCGCCCGCTCGCGGAGCGCCTCGGCGGCGTCCGCCGCGGCGTCAACGAACTGAATTGTGGTCTGCTGTAGCAGCATGCCGAGGCTGAGGTCGGTGAACTCGGTCACCACCGCTGTGCCGCGCGGCACAGCCATGATCGTGCCCTGGTCGCGGTCGATGAGCACCACGCGTGGGTCGTGCTCCTCTAACAGCTGGTGCAGCTGCGCTAGCAACAGCGGCAGGTCGCCCGCCACCGGCAGGAGCAGCACGTCTGCGTCAGTACTCTCGGAGGCCATCTGTCGCTCCCTTTCGTGACGGCGAGATCGTGATCCGCGTGCTCGCGCGCTCCGTGATGTGCGACAGCCTCCGCAGGAGCTCGCTCATGGTCGTGCCCTGCTCCGTCGCAGCGCCCCTCAGCCAGCTGTGCTCCTCCTGTGTGAGCGAGACGAGCAGTCGCTTGTTGCGCGCGGGCTTGCTCACGTCGCACCACCTAGCCCGACCTGCACGTCGTCGCTCACGATCGCTAGGATGTCCTCCCAGTGCAGCAGGCAGTGCGTGGTGTCATCTAGCACGATCTCGTGCATGGTCTTGAGGTAGTCGCGGTACAGCACGCGATCACCGATCTTGAACGGCGTTGGCGTCGGCTCGTCCGCCTCAAACGACTTGGGCCACAGCGATGGGGGTGTGCCCACCACGACGCCGGTTGAGTAGCCCACCACCTCCGCGCCGGTCGGGTGCGGCAGGAGGATGCTGCCTACGCGGTCCGCTCGCTGCTGCGGACGGATCAGAATCCACGAGTAGTGCGGGTTGATGTTCATGCGTCCTCTCCGTTCTCGGTCCTGCGCGCCGCCCACTGCGGGGGCGCGGTGATTCCGCCAGCGATGCGCGGCAGTGATGCGAGCAGCGCGTCGGAGCGGTAGAACTTGCCGTCCTCGGGGTCTACGCGAAAGCTCACGCCCGACATAGTGATCGGGCACAGCCCGTCGGTCATGCCGCCGCCGCCCTCCGCCATGCGCGGCAGCGCGTTCGGGCGCACGCCGGTCATGCCGTGCAGGTAGTTGATGAGCACGTCGAGCTTGTGCTCGATGCGGATCAGATCCTCAGACGTTATCTTCGACATCGTAGTCCTCTAGGACGCCCACATCGTAGCCGCTGATCTCCTGCGGGCCACGCGTCGCTTGCTTCCGCGCAGCGGCGGGCTGCGCCTGCGTGCGCTGCGGCGGTTCGCCACGCAGCAGCTCGTCGATGCGGCCGATGAGCTGCTCGGGGCAGGGGATACGCAGCTGCACGCCGAGCAGCGTGAGCTCGACCTCGTAAGACACCTCGTCCGACGCCAGGTCTTGGCGTGACAGCACAGCGTGGACGACGGCTGATAGTTTGACTGACATGTTAGCCTTTCGGGGGTGGTAGCGCCGCGCCGTATGGCGAGCGGTGCTGCGCGTCAAGCGCGCGGGTGAGGCGCTGTACCGCGACGATCAGCGCTTGGATTTCTTTCGTGAGGGCGTCTGTTCCGCCACAACAACAAGCGGGCCTCTCGCCAGCTCGCGCTCCATGATCTCCTGCATGCTCAGCGACTGTTTCTCCTCCTGTCGCTCGTGGTACGGGAACAGCTCCCGTGAGTACGTCTGCAGCAACTCGCGCAGTGTCTTGGCTCGATCCTCCGTCTGCGGGCTCGGCATGGTCAGCAGCGTCTGGATGTACTGCGCCCGCTGCCTCGTGTTGAACACGTACACACAGATCATCTCCATAGGTGAGCCCGGCGCAGGCGGCGCGCGCAGCGTGTCGTACACGAGGTTCGCCCTCGCCCAGCCCACAGGAGACTCTAGCCACGATCTAAAAAATCAGGCGACATCGCCTTGTTGACGCGGTCTTGAAACCACATCCACTGCACCCACACGCGCTCGATGAGCACGGTGGGCAGCTTCGCGACGCGCGCGAAGCGCTGGTCGAACTGCTCGTCTGAGATGTCGCCCCGCGCGGACGTCATCGGCGGGAGCTGCTCGTTGTTGATCTCCGCGACGTGCGCGGCGAGCTGCATCATCAAGAAGCGGTCCTCCGCGTAGCGTATGACCTCGTTGCGCACGTCGTTCAGCCGACGCTTGATGTACAGGTCCTCGCCAGCGTTCAGCGTACGGAACGTCACCGTCAGCTTGCCGTCGATCACGGGCACGCGCTGACGAAGCTCGCCTGTGATGAACAGGTCGTCGATCTGTATCGGGCGGAGCTGCGCCTCCGTGCGCTTCCGCGCGGCGACGCTCGCGATGGCCAGAGACGGGCGTGACTGCATCGTCTCGAACATGTCATCGTAGCGCTGGTCGTCGGGGGCCTTCGGCGTCTCAGACGGCGCCGTCGCGCTCACGGCGCTGTCGATCTGCTCCGAGATCGCCTCGATCGCGTCCCGCGTCTTTTCGGACACAGGCATTGTCAGCCCCTGTGCGGGCTGCGTCAGCGTGGGCGCGCCCTTGGCGACACGCTGGTAGGGCTTCTCTGCGGGCATCGTTCCGTCCTCGTGATATAAGACTGATATACGACCTATATCACCTCCCGTGCACCTGTCAAGTCGCGCCGCGCAACATTTCTAACACCAGCGCGTCGATCTTCGCGAGGCGCGCGGTCTTCTGTCGCTGGAACATATCGTTGGGCGTCATGCGGGCCAAGCCGAGATTCTGCGGAGCGATGTTCGGGTTCACGGCGCGCTCCTCGAGCACGGCTGCGTATTGATCGCCTTCCGGAGCGGTCGGTCCGCCCGCGTCCTGCATGCTCTGCGCGAGCGACTGACTAGACCTGCGTCGTAGGCGCTGCTTCACCTCGGCTGGGACGTCCGAGTGCTTGAGCGGGTTGATGAGCTGCCCCTTGGCGGGCTGCGTGGTGTAGGTGGCGGGGAGCGTCTTGCCGACAGGGTGCGGCGCCACGACGAGCTCCCCCGAGGGCAGGAAGCCCGCTACCTTAATCTGACGCGAAAGCGCCAAAACGTTGACGCGGTCGTCGCTGTCGTGTGCGTTACTCATACCAAACTCCATCTCAATCGTGCGATAACATACCACACAGAAAGGAGCCGGCATGATTTTATCGGCATATGTGAACTGCGCGTTCATCGCCGCCAACCTGCTCGGTGGCGACGCGCAGCACGACGTACAGTTCCGCGAGCGAGTGAGCGTGTGCGCGCAGCTCACCATCGAGGCTGTCGCGCAGGGCGTCGATCCGTCGCTCGCTATCGCGGTCTCGTGGGGGGAGACGCGGCTCACGCGCGCGGAGGCGCCCAACCCATACGACTGCGTTGGTCCGCTACAGATCAAGTACCGTTACTGGTGCCCCAATGAGAACGGCGCGTGGTCTGCGGACAGGGCCGACGGGACGCTGGACGGGTGTGATACGTTGGCGCGAGGGGTCTTCACGCTGAAGTATTACACATCACGGCATAAGGATGTACGCCGCGCGTTGTGTGCGTACGGGTGGGGTCGCTGCGATACGTCGACTCGCGCGCGGCATGTGGACGCCACCCTCCGCACACAGCGGCGCGTCGCTAAGCTCCTCCGCCAAAAGCGCTTCTGAACGGGTTGGAGACCATCTGCCCGAACGTCTGCGCGGTCCCGCCTGCGGGCACGACCGTGTTCGCTGCGTTGACGACGCCCGCCCCCGCGTTGGTCATGTTGGTCCCAAAGCGCTGAACGCCGCTCGTCATGTTATTGGCGAGCGTCTGCATACTCTGCCCTAGGTGCCCCCCACCAGCGGCAAACCCTAGTCCCCCGCCGACCGTCGCGCCCGCGAGAGCGCCGCCGAGTCGGTTACCCTCGCCGGCCATGCCGGCGCCAATCACCGCGCCACCCGCTGCGGTCAGCGCCGCGGGGTTATGGGCCAACGCCGACGCGGCACGTCCGACGCCGCCCGCTAGATGCCCCACGCCTGCGGCGAACATGTTTGCGTGCTTCTGTAGCGCGAACGCGCGCGCGCGATCTGTCGCATCGTTGATCAGCGCGTCTTGCATAGCGCGTTCCCGCGCGTCGTACAGCAGATATGTCGCAAGATCGTTCACGTCGAAAAATCCTTGTCATTGTGGTGATAACAAAGTACCGCAGCGAGTTGCTCGCGGTCAACCATCGAGGAGAACATCATGTTCGTATTCTCAGACGACCCCGCCCC
>Ga0194133_10007708_pt1 | contig 12784 bp, 7 predicted proteins | sample TA2KigOf40mmetaG_FD_155448 | JGI IMG/M metagenome (GOLD analysis project Ga0194133, IMG submission 155448) | Freshwater microbial communities from Lake Tanganyika, Tanzania - TA2015055 Kigoma Offshore 40m | ecosystem: Environmental > Aquatic > Freshwater > Lake | place: Tanzania: Lake Tanganyika...
ACAACTCACCTAATGTCAGGTTCTCCATCCTTCCCCCTCAACTCTCTTTTTTTCGGATTTTTCGAGCTTTTTTTTCTTTCTTTTTTCCTACATTATATGCATGTTAGACCTTCATTTTTCACTAAATATTTGACATGTGAAGGGAGTGTCTGTGGTGGTGGAACATGGATAGTTCAACAAACCCAATGCTGATTTTTAGACGACAGTTTCGACATGATTAACTTCTTAGTAAGATACTTGAAGATAATTAAGGGTGAATTATAGAGACTTGGGAAGTGGAAAAACTCTTGATCAAAACAAAAAATTCATTATGTTTCGAACTTGTGGCTTCACAAAAACATTTCCATTCCGCTTTCCTACTCTTAATTTTTTTCATCACTTATTTTGATTGAATGTAAAAATATTTTGGATCTTTTATACAATAAAGTTGTTTGTTCGATGATACAACTTAAGAGATTAGTTGAATAAATACGAGATGGATGGCCATATTTCCTTCAATGCTTAGGAAATGTCAGCAACAGATACTTTTATACTCTGTACTTGAGGCATTGTTTGAACTATACTTTTGAATGTATTTGCACAAAGCTACGTGCATAATATATCACCTAGTTAAAACTTTGATCTGAGTCAACAACGAGGATCAGATACCGAGAGCTCCAAGGTGACCGACTATTGTTCTCTGAATATGTTACTATAAAAAGAAGCAGATTTATTCCATAATTATAATTAAGTTCACATGACTTACAGGAGATTTTGGATTAAAAAATAGTTTGACTTTTGTTTACTTCATGGACTGAAGAAATTTTAAACTTTTAACAGTTGGTTAAATTTTATCTTTTGCCTAAACAATCTGCACACATCAACAAGTAACAAAACTTAATTTTGCATTAACTCTTAAAAAGTAGAATAATTGTATTCTTTGCAATTGATTTTTTATAAAAGAGTCAATAAACAATGTCAATGTCAATTACTTTGTTGATGTTCTTATAAAGTCTGAAAAATAGTGAAAAGTCACGTTTAAAATGGAAAATTTTGTTTTGACACTCAAAAAAAATTGAAAGATCTTTATTTGAAAAATGTCCTACTTTAATCTACAACATTTTCAGACTTAATCTCATCCAAAAAATTCATTTAAAAATTTGTTTTGGTTTGTTGATTTACAAATTCGACTGGCAAACCCTTTTCTTGATGCAAAAAGGATATAAAACAAAATTTATCAAAAGCACAAGTTCATGCAGTGAAAGAAGTTCAGAAAATCTGAGCCCAATACTTTTCAAAGTAATTTTGCTTCCCAATGACTTGCATTTAGAGGGGGATAAATTTTGAATTGGTTTTTCGTTGTATGACGAATTTAATCTTGAGAAAAAATACATAAGGTTTTCTCACAACATCCAAAATAGATTTGTGGTGATTCGGAAAAATAAATAGTTCCATTTCAGTGCCTCACCGTGGTAAAAACAAATCTAAAGTAAACTTTGAATAACAAGTCATGCCAAAATTAAGTAGTTTTTCCGAAAACTTCATTTATAGTTTTCTGCAATTGAATATACCAAAGTGTGCCAAAACAAAGCTAATGATTATCTGTGGTCAACATATGTGCACTGAGGCTATTTCAATAAAGCTAATATTATTTTTACTAGACTGGAACAAATCCTTGTGATTGAAAGATCAAGTTATCACAACATCAAGAGAATTAAGTTTTCTGATAGGAAAGCATTGAACCAAATCGCACAAACATCAACTTAACAAAGTTGAAGTCATCGAAAATGTTTGATGTTTGGATTTTTTTGTTAGATATTGTTATCTGCAAGAACAAAACATCGCACATTTTAGCAATGACAAACAGAGTCAATTGAGAATTGTTCTAATCAACTCTAATGATATACCAAATCTGTCTTTCACGTGTTCTCAAACTAAGGTTTTGAGACTCAGGGTCTATTTCAAAAAACTCATTTGGTGTAAGAGAGGAGGGTGTCTTGGGGTGTACACTTATTGCTCAGTTGTGCTGGAATGTGTGTATTGAACCAGACAAAGAAAGTTGAACAGAGGGTGGTGGAAGTGGCAGTGGTGACGTTGTAAAGCATCACGCAAATTCAACCACTAATGGACAATGTTTTTGTGTGGAAGAACTTTCAAAAGGATTTAATTACAAAAATGTTCATCACACATATCGAGCAATCCGAATTTGCAAAAACATACCTACAAGAAAAAAGAAAAAACAGAGTGGTGAATACTTGATTTAATTAAAGTGATACACTTTTTAGGGTTCAATTATCACCACGTGGTAGGGCAATTTATCCCTGAAGTCTGTAAGACAAAAATCCATGATAATCGTATAAAAGGGGTTTCTCCTGAAGAAAATTAAAGAGAACCAGATTAGCTGGCATCCAACACTATTCCCCCCTCAGAGGGTGTTGAATTCATGTAAGATTCTTCATTCACATTCAGAAAGTCTTTGTTCAGAACAAGGGATTAGGGATTCCTTTTGGTCATGAGATGGAATCGCAAAAATCTCAAACTGGGAAAAATTCAGCAACATATTTTTTGCTATCTGTTGAGAAAAGTATGGGATTTCAAATCAGACTTTTCACAAGAAAAATTCAGATTTTCTTTTTTATGTGAAATGATTTGAGTAATGTTGTATAAAAAATGACTGAAGATTTCTTTGACTACAAAAATCGATTTTGAAAAGAAAGGGTGTAAAGGAAGACAGGGTTAAGGGTCATGACAAACTCTGGGATGATACAAACACCATTAAATTTCAAATATTATTGAAATCACTTTAGAGATGAAACATTATTTTATTGATTGTCCTTTTTTTCTCCTTTGGCTTCACCCTGCAACTTCCATCCAAATGCCAAATGGACAAACGAAACCTTTCCAGCTCTGCATTTTTTTGCATTCACAGATTGTCCCTCAATGTTTCATCAGTATGATGGCTTGATTGATATGCTTGTGTGGGACAACAAAAGACTTGCGAGTGTTTGTACAGGGGAAAATTCCAAGCATGCGATGGGGGTTGCATTCCCTTCCTGAGATCACCCCAGGAAAGTCAAAGTATATGTGCATGTCGACATAATTTGAGTGAATGAAGTCACATTGATTGCTTCTGAGATGATGACAAGAAGGTGCCATTTGTATATCTAGATCACCAAATAATTTATTTAAAACTTTGGCCACACGATTCGTGATGAAAGACACAGACCGGAAACGACTAGAAGTTCTTTTCACCACGAAAAAACAAAGGGTTGTTTGTGATCATTGGACTGGTCTTAAATGACACTAACTGCTAACAAATCCGAATTTAGTGCTGACAAATGGCAAAAACAACTTTTCAAATAGATTTTTGGCTTGTATATATTTTTTGATTCTGTGCTCTTCTATATTGATAGGGCAAAGTTCCGCAAAAAAAAGAAATATTTTCTGCCTTTTAGCTTTTTTCGGATTCTATTGTTTGTAGTGATGTCAAACGTAATAATAAGAGTTTGCATTCATTCTCGATGATTGAATGCACAAAACTCTCACCTCTTGGCTCAACATCTAAAGATAAGAAAGGCTTTTGTAACTAATTTTCTAATGGCAAGTCAGTCACGTGTTTGCACAAAAGCTTTCCTTACCGATCATTTCACAGGACCAATTATTGATAAAAGTAGAATTATCGAGAAGGTTGATCTGAATTGTTTGCACTTAATTTTCATTGTGAAGTTGTTATAAACTGGATAGACTTTTGAATCCAGTATAATCAAGATAGCTTCTTTTGTTCATCCATTTTGCATAATTTCAACACATATTTTGACTTTGCAGATTTGTTACAATCTTAGATAAGTAAACGAAAATGTGTTGAACTCGAAATATGATCTACAACAGTTCTGTTCCAAACGTAAGAGCAGCAGCAGCAGCAGCTTTCTTGCAAACAATCCAGATGTTACAGATTCCACACAAGTGTATTCAGGTTAATTTGAATTTTCCAAAACTTTGCTGTCTTTTTGAATTGAAATTCAACAGTTTTCAAATTTTGGAAACAAATGGATCGAACCATGGAAAATATTATTCAAAAAAATATTTTCTGGAATTTCAACTTTCTTTTTATACAGTTTCAAAATAGTTTTCCTAGTGCATTTAATGCACCTGTGTTCAGATTTTTTAAACAAGCTGCATGATTGTAACATCTTGTTGTATGTTCAAACTGAATTCAAAATCCTTTCCAAATAGTTTCAAACATTGAGCTTGAATTTTTTTCTCCCAAAATTCTTATTCCTAATACCTTTAGCCCAAATATAGTTGCTTTAGCATTTTCCAAAATATTGATTATAAGATCCCCCTTGAACTTAACGAAAAAAACCAATATCTTCGGTGAAAATTGCAGTTCTTGACATTGTCATTGTTGCATTCAAAACCAAAATTTAACGATTGTCGATAGTATTTTACAAGGAATTTACTTATTGAACATGAGGGCTCTTTGAAGATAAAGAATACTTTTTATTATTAGAGCAAAACAAAATTACACAACAGTTTTTAGCTTCAAATGATACTGAATTATATTTACATATGCCAGACAAAATTGTTTGCACTTCCTAGCTATTCCCTTGGAAAACTCACCATCGATCAATTATTATTATATCAATAAGATCATGGAACTTGTTAGCAGAAAAGGTATCAACATGCAGAAGAGTTTTTTCTCCTGTCCGTCCACTTTCATTCCAAATGCCGCAACATGTCGTGAAAAAAAATCGGGTAGGTTGATCGTTAATATACCTTGATCTCCCTCGTTTTTCCACTGTAGAGATTAGCAAGTTGAGTGGAGCCATAAAAGCAGATAGAAAGGCTGTGCCTTTTGTCAATTATCAAGATTAATGTTACCGTCGAGATTGTGAATTCTAGTCTTTTTTGCTTTGCCGACAGACCAAGTACGTCCACGCTAAACTTTTTTTTTGCAAACATTACAGACCGAGATATATGCAAATTAAATCACATCCTTCTCCTAATGAACCATTAGTTCTTCTTTATATATTTGACCCATATCGGGTGAAGTTTTTTTAGGTCTTCGTGAAAATAAAATACAACGGACTTTGCTGATGACGCTACTGAAACAATTTCCGTTTGAAACTACGTTATTTAATGATCAGCTTTTCAAACTTTTCTTTGTGGTTGTTAATGATAGAACCTTGAATGAAATACTCATTATAAAATGCCACACCTTCTGCAAGTAAAAAAGTACTACTAATACAAAAGCACTACTAATTGTTTAATAAATCCATCATCTTTAATCAGTTTTTTAACGATCTAAAATTAAGCTAAAATTGAGCCTTTCAAAGAAATTTTTTCAACACGAGGTCTTCGGTCATTCATCAAGACGATGAGAAACATTTCTAGGGCAGAACTTTGTCCTACTTGCTCAGTCATCCTTGTGTAATAAATATGCCAATCACATCCAGGCAAAAAAAACTTGCTGCCCCTTACCATCCACCCACAAACGAACAATTTACATAAGATTATAAAGTAATGTGTGGTTTGTTTGCTTGGAAAGATCTTGGGATAACGTGTAAATTTCTCCAAAATAATTTACTTCAAAGTTTCGTGAACACCTTTTGCTTCAACAAATATGTTATCAGAAAAATTGATCTGTTAGATTTTTTTGTCCTCTACAGTTACTCTAACAACTACATCATCTAGTTTTCAACAAACATCTCATCACATAAATTTATGATGAATGACAGGCAACAGCTTTTAATCAAAGATAATATAGATTTTATCCACATTGTACATCTGTTTGAGATGTTGTGAAAAAAAATCAGACCGAAAACCATGGCACTTGCTCTATTTTTCACGACAGAAAACCAATAAAAATTGAAGCAAACATCCCCCGAGGATTCATCCCTTGACTAGAAAAACACAATTTAGAATTCGAATTGGAAGACCACCCAAGAAAGGAGAAAACTTTGGAGAATCATGTTTTGGGTTTATTCATCAAAAGAAAGTTTTTTTTCGTGCTTTTGAAAGATTATTCAGTTACACACGAAACAGTCTTTCAACACTGACAGACGATTAGGAAGGAGCTCTTACTTTTTAAGTTGACAACATGTAAGAGTGAGAGATGAATCTGTACAAGATTATCCACTTCAAATATTTTAGGTCAGTCCAATTGACAATTGATTTTATTCATGTATTTTTTTTAATTCAATTTGGTAAAATTGTTATTTCATGCTTGTATGACTTTGCAATTTCACATATTAGAAGGGAAAAAGTTGTACACAAAAGTATAAAAAGGAAACTGATTCTGTAAAAACTTAATGGATTTGAAGTTCTTTTACATTCTTATCTGTTCATCTTTTATTGCCAAATTGTTAAATCAATATTGACAACAAGGAAAGAATCGTTGAAGCTGACAGAAGTTGTGTAGTTGTCTTTAGAGAGCGAGCAAGTGTTTTGTCAGATATATACAATTTACGTGAGGAAAAAAACTTTGAATGATCCCAAAATAAACAAGTAACTCTTTCACACCATTTTATCTCATTTACCCTTATTTGCCATAACAACAAGTTTTCAAACACTCGAAAGCTTTTTTCCTTCATCACACATCAAACAAACTCGATTTGAAAGTGAAGATTGTTATTATAGTTCTAAAGTCAAATGGTAAATGGTCTCTGCAGATCTTGTAAATTTCGAAACAAGAATTGTCCTCTTCTGAGATGACAAAGCAATAAATTTTCGAATTGAAATAGATTCACTTGAACAGGCTTTGCAATAAAATCATGCTGGGGATGCCATAAAAGTCTTTTATTTAACAAGTTTATCGTCTTCAATATGAGAGGCTTATCAAATGCTCTTATATGTTCAATCCAAGTTCAAAAATGAAGGTAAAATTGTTTTTCAACTTAATGGTTTAGATTTTATCCAAGCAATCTTTTTTAGGTCAGACCACTCACCTTAATTTGTGTTGAGTTGAAAGTGTTTTTAAATAAAGAGAAATCGTCACAACCAAAATAAAATCATTTTCAAAGAACGAAATAGAAACTCGTAAGGGTTTTAGTTTGTCTTTTTTCCCAATGTAGTTGGGTCCAGAGCCTCGTATCCTATTACTTGACACGTCATACATCACTTTGGAGAGGAAAAAAAATTAGAGGCCGATTTCAAGGGGGTGAAAAATCTCAAATTATATATATATTTGCAGTCATTGAGGGAACAAGCAGGGTAAAGACAGTGAAAAACTTGAAGCATCCTCATCTAACAAATGTTCCTTTCACAAGATACCTTTATTTTTTCCCTTACAAATGTTGTGAAAATAGCTGGAAGAAAGAACAAAAGGTAAAACCAAACTTTTGTAAGGCTCATTTCACTCTTAAGGTCTTTCTTTCTATCTCTATTTAAAAAAAGATCAAAAAGTCGAGCTTCCTTTCATGTGATTTGATTCTACAAGCAATAAATCTATGCCTTTTCTTGAAACTGTCCTAACTTAAGATATAAACTTTTCTTTTTGATGTTAACAAACTGCAATTTATTCCACAATGTTGACTCAAGCCCTGGGCTTTTTCTTTTTCAGGGTGCAAAAAAAGTAGAAATATGATCTCTCATATATCAAAGTGCAAAAAGTGCAATCTTGCTTAGGAAAAATTGTTTGAAGGAAGTTATTTTTTTCGAAAAAAAGATCAATTATTCTGTTACAATCCTAAACAATCTGATGTGATGAAAAATAGAACAATTTTACTTCAAGCTGTGTTATTGATGGTACAAGGATGAAAATGACTGCCAACAATTACCTTTCCTGTTACAAAATCCTTTTTGATAAACAATGAATTTTGCTGAAAAGGAATTTTGTATTCTACTATACTTTTCTTTAAAAGAAGTTGTAAACTCTTAGTCTGAATTGCAATAGGATATCTCTCTTAGATATTTGAAAAGAAATTCCTTTGTTACTACTGCAGTAAGAATGAATAAGGCAACAGTGCAGTATCAAATTAGTTTACAATAGATTATTGCTCTAAAAATACGAATTACTTAACCGAAAATGGAATGTACAGTAATTTTCCGTCTATTGTCATGAGCAAAAAAAGTTTGTCTACTGCAGTAATTTATCAAGTACAAGAAATTAAAGTGTGCAAAATATTGGGATAGAGATGAAATAACAATATCTTCACAACTTCAATGGGGACTAAAGCTACAAAAGTGAATTTATGAGATTTTTGTTATCAGTTTTTTCATGAAAAAAGTGTCCGAAAGTTTCTTATCAGACAAATAAACAACAACACTAAAATCTATTTATTTGCTTTGACATGCCAAATAATGTGACAAGAAAATTTATAAGCTGTTTGTCATCCAAAGTCTACGTTGCCTCATAATTATGTGTTTTGATATTTTTTTATTATGTGGGAATTATCATAACTGGTGGATCAGATGATCAAACTGTCTGTTTTTTTCTTCTCACTAAAAAAAAGCTTTTAGTGAAAAAATTGCTCTTTTTTACAATAATTGCAAAAGCGAAGAGAAGCAGATATTGGAGATTTTTGGCAGTCTTTTGTTCATTAGATGAGGGTCTGTTTTTTCGTGTAACTTCATTTTCGCCTTTTGCCAGCAATCAAAGTCAATTTATTTTTACTGCAAGTCAGGATAGCAAAGATAAGAAATCAAATGTCTCCGAAATTTTCAAACCATAACGATTGAATGACTTGCTATTTTTCAAATTCTAGAGCTTTTCGGATCTGGTATATTGCAGACATTTGAGCTATTAAGTCGAAAGTTAATAAAATTGATTTTGAAAGTAAGTTTGGGTGCCTTTTTTCCATTTTGGATCAACAAGAAATTCCCTTTGTTTGTGACGATTAATTTTGAGAACACAAGCTATGAAAAGTAAAAATGAACAAACATTTTCTTATCAGATGATTGTGTGAAACTTTTTTTTTCTTTATAAATAACGCCCCCATCCGTTTTGAGTAAGCCACCTCCAACTTCTTGTTAATTCAATTTCTCATCAAAAGTTAAGCTTTCAGAAGGGAACTTTTTTGGTTGAGTCAACCAAAAAGCACATGGTGGTGATATGATGAGAGCTGAAAATTTTATGTCAATGTTTGCACAGAGGGCGACCGAAAAAAAGTTTCATTTTGCTAAATTCCAAATCTATAATGAGCAATGAAAAAAAAGAACCAGTGATACAAATAATATTTTCTAATTTTGAAACAAATTTGTTTGTGAAACACAAAACTAAAAACTGATTTATTTTAATTTCTCAAGATCTTTTGTTTGCCAAATAATAAGTAATTCTATCTATTTATTAACTGCTTAAATATTGACATAAGAGATCTCATTCCATAACAGTTTGAGAAGAAACAAAATCTTGAGTTTTCAATAAATCAACTAGTTAGATATTTGATTTCAATTTAATATTCATTTTTCACAATTTTTGAAAGTAACTCAATCGCCATATAAGCCAGATATTCAAGCTTTTTTTCGTGAAGTATTTTGATTAAAAAATGATTGCTTTAGGGCAACATTGTCTTTTCAAGTCAACAAGTAAGAATGAGAATGAAATTGTTGCTTTACAAAAAATGCAGCATTTGAGAATTAGTTTTGAAGTTTCAGGTTAATTAGTTGACTCCAGAATTTTTGTGGCTGTTGAAAATATAACCAGCAAAAAAAAGATCACTTTTCGAAAAGGTCGTCAGACTTTGGGTAAAGATCTCACCATCTCAAGCTGAAACTGGATATTTTTGGCCCAGCACTAACAAAAAAGGGTTTAAAAGTCAAATAAAAGATGGCTCAAACAACTTCTTATCATGTTTATGTTTATAACTTTTCTCCTACTGCTTTATGCAAGCTGAAGGATTGAAACATGTATTTTTTACAAGAATCCAGCTTTTGGTTTATAAAAAGGAATATTTCAGAGAACCAAAGGGTAATATTTCATTTAATAAAAGCTTTGGATACTCAAGTGTAGCCCTCGGCATATCTTAATTATACCAATCCTCTCTAACGTGCACAACTGCTAGAAAAAGTCGTAAATTTTGATGTTTTGAAAATGAAATTATTTATGTTTCAAAATGACAATATTTATCTACCCTCCTTTCAAAACTCGATTTTGTCAAAATTATCATTATCCTGAATGTCGTTGTATCACAAAAACTGTAGATATACTTAATCATTCAAGTCTGAAAGTCTCTATTCCATTGATGATAAAACGTGAAATTTTGATCAGATCATTTTGAGGAAGGGGTGACTTTTTAAATGCATGTGTTGCTCGATACAACCATTTGTAAAAATTAGTCGTGGATTAAATGGAAACCTCATCAGTTATAAAAGAAGGGGGAGGGGGGGGGATGAACCTTAGAAATGTATTTCTTTTCCAACAAACACCATCTTGTTCACCTCTTTAATCTTGGAATTCCGGCCACCCTGGGGTTGATGGATACACATTGAGAATGGACAAGACCAGAGATTCAGCAATTTTTTTAAACCTGTTCTTTTTATTGCCCTTAACAAACCCTTTTGAGGTGGATTCAGACCAGCCATTTCCATCTATTTATAGATTAGATTATACAAGTCTTGGGGATGATCGTTGGATAATGTCTAATTTATCATTTTTACTACAGGAAGAATGAAAAGAAAAAAAACTTTGGCAGATATAGTAATGATAATAGATAGGTCTTATGGCAAGCAAAGAAAAACTCGTTTGTTCAGCCAACGATAAAAAGCTGAACTGGAAAAAACCCCACCATAAATAATGTCTTAAAAACGATATCATCTTTGCCACCTTCATAAAAGTTCATGAAAAAAATCGAAACTTGATAGTGTGATATCTCTTTCAATCTATTCAATCTTGTTAAAAAACTACACACAACTTCATTTTTCACAACGTTCCTGCAGCCCCAGATCATTTTTCGACCAAACTTAATCCTGAATCCTTCGACCTATCATTTACATTCCATTTTTGATCCAAAAGCTGGTTGAGTGAGATGTATGCCTTATATAAATGTCTATTCAGGCTTTGATGTAAAAAGTTCAGCTTGTATTTGGAACAACTGAATTGAAAGTGATCCTAACAACGTCACCTGCGTTTATAGACAGCCGACAATTCGCTGTTTCGCTTCACAAATTTTATCTGCTGCTCAATAAAACACCCTACCACCTGCCTGACCCAAATTAATTGAACATTTTGCCAAAATATAAAAATTACTTTGTCCAATTTTAGCAACGAGAGGATTATTTCAATGGAAAAATAGACAAAGGGGCAAAGTGGAATAGGAAGAGGAAAAAAGCTCAAATTTGCAAATATCATTTCTCTCAAAAGAAAAAGTTAGAAGATTTCTCTCTCTCTAATCAATGTAAATTCCATGCAGCTCTTCTTCATCAACCTACCAAACAAATGAAGAGACAGATGCCATAAAAGGTCTATAGGAATTCACTTTCAGTCATTGCAGAAAAAGTTTTGTTCCGAAAAATGGGATGTGGCCCAGGAGGTAAGAATTTCAAGTTTTAATTTTGAAAAAGTTTCTCAGCAGGATCAGCTGGAGAAAATTTGTTTCTTGTACATTGGATTTGGTTCTACCACCACCTGAAGAGACATGTTGCTTTGACTAATTGGCGGTCCAGGTCAAACCATGGAAATGTAAAAAGGAAGAAAAGTGGATTCCAAAGCCTCAATATGAAGCTAATATTCTTCATGAAAAATAATATGAAGATCATTCATTTAAGGAAAATTTGTTAAAGATGATGACATTAAGTCCGGAAAGATTTTTTCAGAGGGAAAAATACTCGAAATGCTACATTTCTTTGGATATTTTTGTTCCACAGGCAGATTACCCTTGTTCAAAACTACAATAACATGAAAAAGAAGATTTTTTCTTCTTTTCACTAGAAACTTCCAATGAAGAAGCAACAAAAGTCTGGAATTTCTTTTCCATTTTGCTAAATTATTTACTCTTTCAATCTTAATTGACATTTTGATTTGCTTTTGGTCGACAAACACACAATATTGATTAATCTGCACAAGTAAAACTTATAATGTGTCAGTAATTGTTTGGACCAACCTTCTGATAAAAATCAAGAGGTGTCGTCCCCATCCCAATTCTCTTATCCAGTGAATCAAAATTGTTTTCTTTGTTGAAAAGAGGCTGGAACCCTCTCAGGTCGGTAGAGTTATCATAGAAAAATTCAATTTCAATTTGAGTCTCGCTTTAAGAAGATTCCGGTCACGCCCAAGTTTTTTCTATAGGATAGAAATTTTTGATTTTCAAATAAGGCTAATTAGGATTAAAGGAAAAAGGTCTTTTAATAAAGACGAAACTTGTGAAGAAGTTTTAATTTTTTTCTTTGTTTTTAATTTTCAATAGTTTTAGTCAGGTAGGAAATTGCATTAAGTTTTTCACTGAAAGATCTACTTCTGTTGATGTTTTTCCATTGCAAAAATTAAACAAAGAACATGTTTTGTGAGAACAAAACTTTTATGAGATGTTTTAATATATCTTGAAATATCTTTTGTTAACATATAGTGTCCAAATGGCGTATCATACACCTCAAAAAATATTCTCTTTGGGTTATTTATATGTCACTTTTGATGAGTCATAATTATTGTCAATTTGATGGATAAATTATAAGGTATGCAGCAAATCACTGTGACTTTAATAGGTGGTTAGTTGTTGCATCAATAAGTTTGAAACATTTTCTTACCTTGTGATGAACCGGTTTGCCAACAGGCGACAAGAATCAAGTAGACTAGAACGTTGTTGAGCCACATGTTGGCTTCTCAGTGGGCATGAAACAAAACCACTTAGTTATTTGAGCACTTGACACTGAG
>Ga0194133_10007711_pt1 | contig 12782 bp, 6 predicted proteins | sample TA2KigOf40mmetaG_FD_155448 | JGI IMG/M metagenome (GOLD analysis project Ga0194133, IMG submission 155448) | Freshwater microbial communities from Lake Tanganyika, Tanzania - TA2015055 Kigoma Offshore 40m | ecosystem: Environmental > Aquatic > Freshwater > Lake | place: Tanzania: Lake Tanganyika...
GGAATATGAGCAAAGATCAAGTGCGCTGTCAGCTGAAGAAAGTATTTTTTCCAAAATGTTCCTGACCCCCAAATTAGCCGGATGTGCCAGCTGGAGGTTTTTTCCACCAGGTGGAGCATATTCCTGTATTAAATAGAGGTCGCTATGTTTAAAATTAGAGAAAACCTGGTTTTTTCCCTCCACCGCATCGGTTGGTACATTTGAAGTCTCCAGGCTACTCCACCGCCTTCAGTCCCCCACCCAAGAGCTTACCCCGAACTAAAGCTTATGTTAAGTCTATAATTTCACGTTCTAAAAGATATCTTAGTTTTATTTCACGTTTCGAAAAAGAGTTTTTTGGTTTGATCAGTAATATTAATACTCTTAAAAAGTAAATTAACTAATTTTGTTAAATTATGAAAGAGTCTAATAAACAATATCAATATCAATATCAATCTTAACTCCTAAATTTAGTCTTCAGCAAGACCCTTTTAGAAGGTGACCCAAATAGTACAAAAGCCAATCTAATGAGTCCTGTTAATGGCACACATTTCTCTTACCTTCAATTCCTCCTTCCTTACAATAAATTACTTTAGGAATGACTACAAGCTAGCAGGCATGAAAAAATGCTTCTAAGAAGACTCCCCTCACTCATAAAAATACTAAAAGACCTTTGCTGACAAAAGTGATGTCATTTCTATTCTGGCATTAAGCCTAAGTCACGATTTTCCTTTCAAATGAACAATTTTCTTTGATTGAAATTATGTAGAAAATCAATCATATTATGTGTCCCTTTATCATATTATTTTGCTTTTTTCAATTTTTATTTATATGCTTTCAACACTGGGTCATGAAAGACACACTTTGTATTTCTGGCTGGATATAATTTTTTGGGGTAATTTTTGTAGCTTCCTAGATCGAAGGTTACAGGAGGTACCGTAAGATCCACAGCACATTTCCTTTACTAGTAATTTCTAACTACTTTACCAAGCTACCTTTTACTCTGCACTTTTTCTCATGCTACTGCAGTTTACTGCAAACAGTAGATGCATTCTCTCAGACTGGCTATCAAAGATCTCACTCACTATGTTACTACCCCAATTTTGCTACATTTCTGCTCTGTGCCCTAATTGTGAGTTCCATTATTAAATAGTTCAGCTTTGATTATTTTCTTTATTGTCTTTAGACAAAGGAAAAAAGGTTGTGGCTTTTGTATTGAGATAGGGTGGTAAGAAATAAATAAATAAGAGTTGAAGGCTTACTCATACTTGGCTCAGGGTCTGGACTATAGATATGGGCTTTGAACTCACCCTAGCATGTGTCTCACCCACAGTAAATAAGGGGCCAACCCAGATTAAGAGGTTTTTTTACCCAACAGTAAAGAATTAAAATATTTGTTTTTTTTGGCAAAAAAATTCCTTACCTAGATTGACTTAAAGGAGGCTGGCCTAAATTAAACAGGCCTGACCCTGGTCGACAAGGTGTTGGCCCAACCCCATCTTTACGGGCTATGATTATACAAATGTTAAGCTTCAGAAACCTCCTTTTTCTTATGAGAATTGGTTAATTATAATAAGTATTGTGCTCTGGAGTGACTTTGGGGTGACCTCCTGAGAGTGATTGGCAAAGTAAACCCAGTGATAACCTACTTTTATCAATAAAAGAATCAAAACTGAACAATTTATTGATGGATTGTAAGCTCTTTTATAGGACTGGGTATCAATTCAAGGAGACATCAAATAGATAGACATGTTTGGTTACAGACAGGAGGTACACATCTATGGTAGACAGTAAATTATTGTGAGTAGGCGGTAAACTATGGCCAAGAGTGAGCTAAGTGTGGGCATGAAAAATAGCTTGGCAAAGAAGCTTCAAATGACTTCTGAGGGAAATCCGAATAGACTGAAGATTTTCATTTAAAATATCGTGAAATGAGATATATAAAAATAATTTGGTGTAGTTTAGACTCCAACAATGAATTAATCACGGAAATCATCTTTATAAGAGTGATTGTAGATTACTATTACCCTGATTGAGTGTGCCTTATTGATATTTTTGCAATCTGATATTGAAAAAGTATTTGTAGGAATCATAGATTAGAATTATGAAAATTAAATTGTTTCATCCACAGAATGAATAGATTTTACAAATAAAAGTATTAGCCCAAAGAAATCCATTCAAATCGACATTTTTAATCGCAGAAATCCTTTTTGAAAGGACTTTTTGTATGCTTGAATCTAAAAACAAGCTCATCAGATTATATTTTTTTGCTTCCCTTCTTCTCCAAACCCTACTGTTTTAAAGTAATTTAAGTCTGTGAAAAACCCTCAACCTAAATACATTTTCATTCACTAATTTTCCGTCCTCGTTTCATCTTGCATAATTAACCCCCGAAATAGTCTCGTCTGGCACATTGAATGTGAGTCAATCCCCGTCTTTTTGTGTATTTTACTGTTTCTTCATGTCCAAAGAATAATTCTTTCTTATACCTGAACAATTTCCAGTTGTAATTAGTGGAAGGGATGCTTGGCATGAAAATGACCCAACGTTTATTTTGCATGCAAGATGAGGAAATAGACATGAAAATCAGAGCATGTGATTGATAACAAAGACAAAAACTTATTCAAATGTATCATTTGATTTTCTTTCTATAAATTGTTCGATTGAACACTTCGTTGCGGTAATTCTAACCCCTTTTTTTACTTATACGCATTGTGGCGCATTAAATTCAAGAAAAAAAGTGAGGTGAAAAAAAAGTTTTTTGTTATAATTTTCAGGCAACCTTGTTACCCATTGCCTCCTCTGTTCTGTTTCAACAAACGATTAAGAGAATTAGCAAAGGGATGCTAGAAATAGGGTCGAGAAAGAAACAAAGGTTGGTTGGCACAAGAAAATTTACTCATTGCAAAAAAAGGGTTACAAAAAAAGTAAACCTCAAATAGTTTTTCTTTAAGAATATTCCATAGAGTATTTGAATCATTTTACTAAATTGTTATTTGATTGTTTTACATAATAATTCATAACTAATCCAATTTTGATTGCAAGATGTTTCACAATATAATAGGGTCTTTGTAGCTCATTGCTATGACAACTGGCTGAGAATTGGGAGGTACAGGGATCAATTCCTGGCCCAGGCAAAATCTTAGACCCCTGGATTTGCCTTAATTAATCATTTCTTTGAGATGATTGACTCAGTCAGGATTGATTGTTGTGCAGAGACTTGATTAGAATTATCTCTTACACTCATTTATCGATTGAAAAGCAAGTGACGATATAAGTCGTTGTGACAAACTGTTGTAAAGTCAACACTATTCTCATTCACGTGATTTAGTGTAAGAATAATCAGTTCTTAACACAAGCTCTATTTATCTTTTATCTTTATCACTTGATTCATAATTGCACATTTCATATTTGCCCTCTAAAAAGGTAAAGCCTATTTCAATAGTTTTAAACCTTTGTATAAACTCATGTATTTCAGGGAATAAATCTGTCAGTTTCTGACGTCCTCTTTTCTTTTGTATCAGGATTCATCCTTTTATCAAAAAAGAGGTCATTCATTATTTTATGCTAAGCTTTTTTTGATTCATGACTTTGAATTTAAAAATAATTAAGAGTTGAAAAAGGATTTATGCATTTTAAATATCGGATTATATTAATGTGTCCACTCATTCGTTTAAATGAATGAGCAAAATAAAGACTTCGTTTGTAATAGAAAATAGGTCTTACCTTAATGAAAATTTTTTTAGGCGTATTGAAAATTCACTTGAAATTTTTAATCAAACTTTTTCACTTTTTTCTTCAGTCTGTTTTTTTCCACGCTCAATATTAAGCCACCAAATGCTATTTGTCAAAACTTTTTTCATACAAAATGAAGTTTCTGTTTTAAAAAACCAACCTCTCCACAAAAGTTGAGCCTCAGGAGTAAACTGAATGTTGTCATTTTCTTACAACTTGATCGCGGCCGATTGAGGTTGGGTTCACGAGGACGAAGGAGAAAGAAGAGATGGAAAAGTGCCGGCGCAAAATAAATGGTGAGAACTAAAAATACTTTGATCAAATTGCAAGATATTTTTAACTAAAATTTATCCTTACAGACATTTACCGTGAAAGTTGCCCAAAACAAAAGCCTAAATAGCCATGGACAAGTTTTATGATGGCTGTAAAAATGTCAAACAAAAGTTGCCAATTACAACGAAAATCTGATAACTTTTCCACTTTTGGCTCAATACTGGTACAGCAATCAATTTTACCTCTCAGAAGCAATATCAACATCAGATCTCAAATATGAGTATCTGTTTCTCACAATGAGGCTTCCCCTAAATAGATTAATGATCAGAACAGAAAGAAAAGCCAGAAGAGAAAGTATTGGTGATTGAGGTACGTTGAATGTACATAAGGCTATAAATATAGGCAGATGTAAAAATTTGAAGTTTCTTATTCCCCCTCTATTTTTATATTTTTTTATGTTAATCTTACAGTAAGGGGTTGGCCTGGCCAGGTGATCAAAAGCACATAACTGGGAATTAAGATCAGTTGAGTCGCCACCCAATAAACAGCAGGTTTTTACCCCAGATTTACCCTTGGTCAGGGTAATTACAATCCAAAACTACTTTTGGTGAGGGTAATGATTCAAATTCTATTCATAGATACTTTCTGTTCCGGCACACTGACATAAATGTTTGAGCATTTTTGAGAATCTACTGCCCAGGGAAAAGACCAAAAATCAGAGAAAGATTTTCAATAGTTTAAGAATTAAGCTATTAAAAGTTCAGGCTTAAAAGAACTAAAAAAGATTAAGTCTTTTTATAAAGAGTGACTAACTCTTTGTCATTTTGAGTAAAAATATAAAATTTTCCAAGTTTGAGAAAGTCATTTTGTCAGTTGGAATGTGGAAAAAATAATGTCTTTAGTCCAACTCTGATTTAATAATCAGAAGAAAATTAACCTTCAAACAAGTTGTTGTTACATTGGCCACTGTCAAGGTCCTCTTCATCATTTACTGTGTATCGAGTGCATGGCTGATCCTTTTGATTGGGAGAAGAAAGATGAAGCCTTGAGGGCCATTGTATCCGATCATCGACGAAAAATAAACAGAGAACCAGTGAAGACTCTGATGTAAGTTCGCCTGTACTTCTTCATTAATGAGGATCTGGTTGCCTGGACTTCCATCTTCCCTGGGGTTGGAGACCTATTGTAACACTTACACCAAGTCAAAGCCTTATGTTTGGATTCGTCAGATCAAGATAAAAAAAATTGGAAAACAAATTACAAAGAACTCTGATCAAATTGCCTTGGTCTGAGTTTAACCTAACAAAAGTTAGAATAAAAGCTTTGTTAAAGCCAACATTTTATCCTCATAATTTTGTTCCTTTTGATTTTTAAAATGGGCATTTTGTGACTCTTATTAAAATTGCTTTCTGCTATTGTAATTTCATGAGCCTGTATGAGATATCAAAAAATAAAATAATGACATGAAACATTAAGAGGATATTATTTTGATCTTTACTTGATTGTTTGAAAGTACACTCATGATTCCAGATACTCAGGGAAACAAAAACCACACCTGGGATTGAAAAAGGCAAAAAGATGTTCCTCCATGGAAGGAAAAAAATTTTGGTAATTAATAATTTACATGTTATTCTTGTAAGACCCCGAAAAGAAAGAAAGGAAAAATAGGTGGTGAATGTTTCAATCGATTTTTTTACAATCCAGTATGATGGAGTCTTAAAATCCCTGTCTTTCGAGATATGTAAACCTCTAAAAAAATGAAACCTTTGGAGTTTAATCAATGTTCACAATTTTGAAATCTCCTCCCTTGAAGAAAAGAAAATAAGAACCAAACTTTACCTATGTAATTATTTTTGATAGTTGCAAAAATGGTGGACTTTCGGAGAATAATTTCATAGAAGATTATTGTAACGAGTCTGTTACTTTGGCGTCGGAATAGAGTGGGAGACAGAACGGAAACGTGAGGATATGTGAATGCTGATCTGAAATCCTAGTGAAGACCTTCCCAATCAAGAAAAGAATAAATACTGTTTATTAATGGGAAAGAGAAGCTTTATATACAAAAGGGATCTGATCAAGAAAATATCGGACCTCTCAGAAGAGGGTAGAATATTGGCGGGAAATAAAAGAAGCGGTAGTGAAAACAGAAGCAGCCTGTTTAGATGAACTTACTATTACTTGAAAGGGAAGCTAAATTATGGCAGCCTGTTTGAAACGACTTTGAACTTGTAAAGTGAAAAATATCGTAGCGCAAAAAAGAGGGTAATTGAGCGTGTACTATGATAATTATAGCAGCATCACCTTCTTTGAAATATTTCAAAAGACTTTGATAAGATTTTTGGTGAAAATCACCACAACAGAGAAGTGTTTTTCCTCCAGAAAGGTATTGTTACAAAGCTTTATCTAATTTATTCAGACTCACAAATCCAGATCTTTCACTCAAAATAAGCTGAATCTGAAAAAGTTCATCCCTCCAAGGCAGAAAAGTTAAAAAGACAGTAAGCAGTTTTGGTTCTGAGAAAATGAGAGAGAGTTGATGAAATACCAATCTCAGCCATTTCATCTTGAAAATTAATTTTGGAAAAGCTTTTCTACACATTTTTTGATAAAAGGAAGAGTCACAATACCATAGAAAGAGTATATGTCAGATACTTACTGATATTTTCCTTCAAAATACAAATGTTACAATTGGATTGGCCTTATCCAGATATAAGCTAGGCCTCAAGAAGACAAGGAGGCAGGCAATCATGAAAAAATTGAGTTTGTAATAAATTATGATCAGGAATAATTATTAGAACTTTAGAAGTAAAATGATCATTTACTAAAATACTTTAAAAAGTTCAAAGCAAAGTCAAGGTCAGGTTTTTCTGTTTAACGTTATTAAAACAAAGCTCATAAAACCTCTGAAATATCATGTATTGCTCTCCATTTTGTTTTTGATGTATTGAAGTTTAGTATTCAAAACAGTTTTTAAGGTGGGCTAAACATTTAAATCTTAGCTGAAAAGTTGTTTTCTAATTTAATGCTGGCCCTGACTGGTGTCATGACAAAACTGTCAAGACCAAAAGAAGGCTTTGCTTTGAAGGCAATAAAAAAAAATTGGCAATTTCCAAAAATTCAATTCCTAAAACCACATTGAATGAAAAGGTAGTTTATTCAAATTAAAATGAATCAGGTAATTTTTCAATAATTGAGACAAAAAAAAGCTTTCTTTAGCTGAATTTTGTTAACATTGTGGAGAAAAAACAAGTGAAAGTTCATTGATAAAAAATACCAAGCTATCTAGAATCCGACAAAAAAATCCGAAACATTTCATCATCCTGTCTTGACTTTGAAAACAATAGTGGCTGTCAGATGAACCTGATAACCAGTCTACTTGTGTCACAGATAAGCTTGAACCCAAGTTGGAATTACCTTTTATCTTGTCAAACTTAATAACAAAACTTCTCAGCATTGAGTCGAGAAGGGAAAAACTTTTGGCAACGACTTTTGTTCACCAATAAGATGCAACTCAATGCGAAATAAATAAGATATACTATTTCACTTTGGAATTCATAACGATAAATGCGATTTCTAAATGAGTGGATAACAATGAGATTTTTATTATTCTTGGCAGAACCTCTTAAGAACCTTGTTTAATATTGTCACTATTTAGAATAAAATCAAAAGTATAAGTAAGAAAGAATTGGTTTCATTAAGATATGTTTTTATATCTCATTGAATCTATTGAATTTTAGAATTTCAACATTGATTAAGGTTCTTTTTTAGTCTGAAAAAAAGATTTTGTTTGGAGCCCACATGGTATTTTAAAGTTCGTCAAAATAATGTATGTATGTATGTAACGTTTATTTGTCTAGTGCAGTTAAGCATGACACAAATTTTGCATGAAAAATGAAAATAAATGTGATTAAAAAAAAGATAGAGGAAAGCGATTTATGTTAGGAAGAATTACTTCCTGGGGTCTTAACAACATGGTTTGTGGTCAGGTAGAAAAACCCGGGTTTTTATTTTGTAGGTGAAGACTATTGTAGATTACTTGGCCCCACCGGGGGGGAAAAAACTACCGCCATGTTGCTCGGCCACAAAGAGGTATAATGCTAGTGTTTTTTATTGAAAGAATGACATCTCCAAGCCTCCAGTGATGTCAACAGTGATCCATTTCAAAGAAATAAAGGTGCCCTCCGCTTTATTGTCACATCGAAGTTAGCAGGCGACATTTCCATCCAATCAAAAGGTATGGTTTCAGCAATAGACTTGGCCCTATTTATGAAGCTGTCAAAAAATTATCTTTGGATTGGACATTTTTCCCTCATTATTTGTCAGTTTGGATTGGGTTAAACTTATAGATAAATGAATGCTTCATTTATGATAGAAACTTCACCTTTCTGTCTACCTGCCTATATATAAAAAAAGGAAAAAACAGGGTGAGCCTGAATGTGTGAAACAATGAGGGATTGCCTTAGCAAAGTGAATAATGTTGCTTGAATGAGAATACTGGACCTTGGGTTAGACCGTAGTCCATGACAGAGTTTTTTCTGCTAACATGCTCAAGAAATAAAAGGCCTACAAATATTGAAACTTTCCTAAAGTGACTCTCTTAAAGCTGTTAATCTTGTGTAGAAAATTGAAACTTTCAATATTGCCAAAGACATTTTTTATCAAAATTGTAAACATGTCACTAGATGTGAGTGCCAAAGGGTGATGACCTTCATAACCTGTGGTGGAGTTAGCGTGTTGCAGCTAAAGCATGTTGGTGAGTGAGGTTAAGTTTGGTTGGCTAGAGGGTGGTGACTCTCAGCACAGTAAGAGTTGGAGATAATTAGCAAATGAAAAATTGTGCATCCTTAACTACGGATCCTTTTTCTTTGATAATAAAGACTCATTTTCCTCATTAAGTATTTCTCAGATCCCTTGCATGAATATTTCATATTTGAGTGATAAAAACGAGATGATAAGTAACATTTGAAAGCATTTGATGTTTTTAGAAATTATATGTATGTCAAAACAAGTATTAAATCTCACATTTTTAATTGACAGTTGTTGTTTTAGTCTAATATTAGTATATGGAATCAATTTAAGAAATTTTGTTACTTTTAAGTTAATCTAAGGGTTTCTAAGGCAAGAAGTCATAAATAAATCAAATTATGGAAAAAGAAAATGTATATTTTATCAACTCTTATCACCAACAAATTTTAGATGGATTTAAAGGGTCATTAAAGTTTGATTAGAACTTTCAATAGAGAAATATTATGGTTTGTAGGTACAATCTAATTTGATTTTAACTCAACTTCAAAGTCAAATGAATTACAACCTGAAATCTTAAGGTTGAGTTTTTTGTAACAAGCATTTCTAAGGTTAGCTAATTTGACATCTTGCTGGTAAATTTCCAATTAACTTTTCCTTTTACCTATTAAGAGTTTAAAATTTAAGAAGACCAACATCGAACAAAAATCTGCTCAGAAGGAAAAGAATTCTCATCAATTCTAAGAATCTTAAATGAATGGTAACAGTCACCGCTCCTTATCCACTTCTGAAGACCTTCCACCAGTTGGCGAGTGGTGTAACCGTCGCTCTAGATCAGCAGTTTTGATACGCTCATTTGCAATCTAAAATTAAGACCCTTTTAGAATGAGATTGAATATTTTTCAACATTTAAAGTAAAAATTAACTAAAGTAATTATTTCCCAAAATTATCTGCTGCATTCTTAAAAAGTTTAAGATTCCCTCGGAAATTTTAACGATTTATCAATATCAATTCTCCACAAAATGATTAATATGCAAAATAAGCCTAAAAACTTACTTTTCAAATGATTTTCAAAATAAACATCACAGAAAGCTTTGCATTACAACCGTGCAATAAAAGCCAGAACGTTGGATTGCCTAATTAGACTTACAATTTTAGTGAGCTGAGCTATTTCTTCACGAAGATTCCTGATCTCAATGTTCTGCAACTCGATTTCCTTTGCCTGCTCGCTCAGTTTTATATGAAGTTCAGTCTGTAAATTTAAAATTTGCGATTCGTAAAAATTGATAGTTTGTACAATTGCCTTTCTATTTGTGTAGTTTGTTTATTCTTGAAATAAAAAATGGAACCTTCTGTGCATTTAGCTCTTCTGCAAGCTGGTTGACATCAGTAAGATCTGAAGTGCCCCAGGTTGTGCTTGCTCTTAGACTACGAAGCTCAGATTCAGCAATATCAACTTTCGAACTTAAAGCTACAACCTAAAAAGATATTTCTTATAAAATGGAATCATTTGAAAATGTTTTATCATTTGGGATCTGACCTGTGATCTGTAGTTTTCATTACTCAAAGAAATTTCTACCAGATCCTTTTCCATGTTTGACAACCGTAATTCAGAGGCCTTGAGCAATTTAAAACAGTTTATTATGTAGAATGGAAACTGATAGAATTCCTTCATATTTCAGTATCTTTTTACCTGTAGCTCGGCCGACCTTGTTGACGATTCCAGTCGAAGTTGAGAGACCTAAAATTCACAGTGTTATTACTCAATTGGTGAACATTGGATTCTGCAATATTCATTAATCACACCTGGAATTCCAACTTTCGACCGTAAGACTCAGCTGTATCAACTTCTCCGGCCAAGTGCTTGTACTATATAATTTTTTCAATACAGCATCTTAAAAAGTTTGTCATTTAAGACTCATCAATTAAAGACCTGCTCTAATAATTCCATTCGTTCTTTTTCCCGCAGAGCAAGGATTTCCTCAATCCGTTTGACCTCGTTGACGTAACGTTGAACATGACCTCTTAAGTCATCAGCCTTTAAAGAATGGTTTATCAAAAGCAAAACTGCATGACTGTAGCTTTTTTTAAAACCTGTTTATTGTTTTTTGAAACTTCATCTTTTGTTGCTTTTAATTCATCTTTCAGCTTTGTATTCTCAGAGACAACCTTTCTGTTCAAACTTTTTTCAACTTCAATCCTTTCCTTAACAGCTGTATTTTGAAGCTGAAGTTCTGATATTTTTGACTTCAAATGATGAATCTCCAAGATACATTGATTAACCTCTTTTTCTTGGCTAAATTTTATAGTAACTGAAGAGTTTGAAAATATCTTTTACATATTTCAACTAAATTGATTTACCTAGTCTTGCTAAATCGCGCACTCTCTGTTTTCGAAGTCAATTCTTTGACAATTTCTTTCAAATTTTCAACCTCTATTAAGCAATCGCTAAGCTCTGACTGAATCGAATCTTTAGCAACTGTCACCTAAAAAAATTCTTTTAATTAGTATGATGTTGTTATTGCATTGTTCAAATAAAAGTTGTTTTTGATACCTTCTGGATATTAATAGTCTTTTCTTCCAACTCAGATCTTAGAGACTCTATTTCCCTCTGAAATCCTCTTAAATCTTTTTGAAATTGTTTTAGAGACATATCATTTTCGTTGCGCAAAATGGAGACCTTTTAAAGATAGTACAGACAATTCATTTATGAAATGTTAAGAGCAATCAGTCTTCAAAAACCTGGTCTTTAAGCTTTCTTTGAGTTTCCAGCTTTTCAAGCTCCAGTCGGCCAAAATCTTCTTGAATTTGGACTAAATCTTTTTGCAGGCTTCTATTACGCACTGACAGCTGTTGCTCAAGATCATCCTTCATAATTATTTAATTTAACCCCATAATTTATTTAAAAAACTCAACAAATGGTTAGTTGAATTCACCTTTTCTAAAGTAAGCCTCTTCAGCTGATCCTTAACTTCGCTGAAGGCCTTGCATTTTTCACACGAGGAATCAGAGAGCCCACCAGTTGATGTTGTTGTTTCAAGATTACTCTGAATTAAGAAAGACTCTTGAAATTTATCTAAACACATATAAGAGCTTTGAAGTTACTTGGTAAGCTGAAGGACTGTAATGATGCTCCTTGACGATGTGGTGACTGGGTAGGGTATTTTGGAGCCCCTTCAATACCTGAACTGGCGCAGGGGGCAGGTTGCTTTTAAGGATAACTTTGGGTTTCCTTGTGAAGGGAACTAAACTTTCATTTTCTTTATCTGAATACTTTTCCTGATCAGCCACTTGGCGCCGGTCTAACCACAGACTTATTTTAGAAACACAAAAATGAAATATTTCAGAATTTTTTTTAGTGCCTGGATCAATCTTATCAAGAAGCTCTTCCATGTTCCTCTTGTAAATGTCACGTTGTTGTTCCATGTAATGAACAAGCTCGCCAACCTTTCCACCATTGCAACCTGACAGAAGAATTTTCTGCTGTTCCAATGCCTAAGGTTTTTCATGGTAAAGAGTTGAAACATTATTTTAATAAAACGTTTACCTGGTTCATCTTAAATTTTAGAGACTCATTAATTTTGGTCAAATCCAAAATCCGTTTTTGGAAATCTCGATTTTCGGCACTAAGCCTTCGCAATTCGTCCTTCATGAAAAAACACCTTTAAAATCACTTTTACACACCAAAATTTAACTTTTTTAAATTTAAAAGCATAACATAACAGCAAAAAATTGAGCAGTGTGTTTTCTTATCAGATCATGACTAACCTCAAGTTTGTGAATTTGTGAATGCTGCAAATCAAGTTGGTAGTGTCTTTTTAGAGGGTCAGCCTGATTAGTTTGTTCGGAAAGCTTTGTCTTGAGCTGAACAAAAATAAAAAACTGATAAAAAATTATTTAAAGCATTGGCTAGGACCAAGTAAACCTGATTTTTAAGGCATTGATTGTGGAGCTCTATATGACTTTTTTTGACAGCCTCTCTCACATTTTGGGGACATTCTGCTGAGGGTTGAAGCTTACAACATCCTTGACTCAATACACGTTTTCCATG
>Ga0194133_10007713_pt1 | contig 12779 bp, 13 predicted proteins | sample TA2KigOf40mmetaG_FD_155448 | JGI IMG/M metagenome (GOLD analysis project Ga0194133, IMG submission 155448) | Freshwater microbial communities from Lake Tanganyika, Tanzania - TA2015055 Kigoma Offshore 40m | ecosystem: Environmental > Aquatic > Freshwater > Lake | place: Tanzania: Lake...
TTAACTAAAAAGATTAATAATAAAAAAATAAATTTTTTAAAAAGAGTCATTGATTTGAAAAAAAAATCGAAACAAATTATATGCATAGGGGCTGCAGCAAAAGCAAACACTTTTTTAAATTTTTATGGACTAAATGGAAGCCTAATTGATTTTATAACAGACCAATCAAAAAGAAAAATTGGCAAAATTACGCCTTTATCAAGAATTCCTATTAGATCTGATAATAGTTTAAAAAAATTAATAGAACCTTATGTTATATTTACAGCTTGGAATATTTCTAATTTCTTACAAAAAAAAATATTACAAATAAACCCGAAATGTAGAATAATAAAACATTTTTAAAATGAGAAAAAATAACAAGGTAAATATTATTAAAAAAAAATTATTTATAGATAAAAGAGGCTTTATTTGCGATATTTTTTATAATTCTAAAATAAATCACGTCTCTCTAATTAAAACAAAAAAAAATATGGTGAGAGGAAATCATTATCATAAAAAAACAATACAGTATGTTTATGTTATAAATGGTAAAATGATATATGCTTCAAAAAAAAAATTCGAGAAAACCAAAAAAATAATATTAAAAAAAGGTGATTTAATGAAAAGTGAAAAAAATGAAATTCATGCATTTAAAATTTTAAGTAAATATAGTGAGATGATAGTATTCTCTCAGGGGTTAAGGGGGGGCAAAGATTATGAAAAAGATACATATAGAGTAACCTCCATTTTATAATTGTGAGAAAAATTATTATTTTTGGTAGCAATGGTGGTTTAGGGACAGAAATTTCTAAATTATTAAATTTAAAAAAAAAATTTAAATTAATATTACCTAATAAAAAAAAAATTGATTTTAATAAAAAAAATTCTTCTTTTAAAATTAAAAAAATTCTGCAAAAAGAAAATCCTGATTACATAATAAATTGCGCAGGTATTTTTGGAACAAATAAAATAGAATATAAAGAAATATTTAATGTAAATTTTAGATCTAATTGGGATATCGCAAATTTTTATGTTAAAAAAAAAAATAAAATAAAAAAAAAAATTTTAATATATTTTATAGGATCAAGTTCATTTAATAAGCCAAGAAAAAATTATATTTTATATGCTGCTTCCAAAAGCGCCTTGAATAGTATGTGCAAAAGTCTTAAAGACTATTTTAAAAATTCATATATAAGAATTATGATAATCCATCCTACGGCAATGAAAACAAATATGAGAAAAAAATTTAATTTTTTAACCAATTCTAAATCTAAAAAAGAAATTAATCCCAAAAAAATAGCTAAAAGAATTTTGCTAAATATAAAATAAGTGAAAAAAAAGTTATTAATTACTGGAAGTAATGGTTTTTTGGGTTCAAACTTTATAAGTAAATTTAAAAATAAATATTCAATTATCAAATATGACAAAACAACTGGAAAAGATATTATTAAAATTAATAAATTTCCAAAAGTAGACATAGTTTTACATCTAGCGGCTTTTAATAGCACTAAAGACTTTTATCTTCAACCTCTTGAAGTAATAGAAAGTAATTTTTTAACAACATTTAATTTAATAAAATTTTATAAAAAAATTAATAAAAAAATAACATTCATTTTTGCAGGAACACCTGAATCTGCTTCTGGTGCAATTGATTTGTTTAATTATAAAATACCCACAGATGAAAAAGTTCCTTTTGTAATACCAAACTTACATAATCCAAGGTGGAGTTATGCTGCTAGCAAGTCATTGTGTGAAATTATGCTTATTCATAGTGGATTAAAATTTATCATAATTAGACCTCATAATGTTTATGGACCTAAACAGAAAAATCATTTTATACCTGAATTTATAGATAGATGTAAAAATAATAATAAAGTTAAATTATTTGGCTGGAAAAACAAAAGATCATGGCTATTTGTAGATGATTTTTGCATAGCATTAGACAAATTAATTAATTCTAAAAAAGCAGTAAATCAAATAATAAATATTGGCAGTAACTTTGAACATTCAGTACTAGAAGTAGCAAAAGAAATTATCAAACAAAAGTATAAAAACAAAAAAAAGATAATAAAATTAAAAGCCCCAGAAGGTAGTGTTAAACGAAGAGTTCCTAATATTAACAAAATTCTTAAACTTACTAAGTGGAAACCAACAACAAATTTAAAGCAAGGAATTAATAAATTATTAAATGATAAATAAAATTGGAATTGTTGGCTTAGGATACGTGGGTCTTACTCTTGCAATTGCTTTTGCTCGAAAAGGTATAGATGTAGTTGGCATAGAGAAAAATAAAAAAATTTATAATTCATTAAAAAGAGGTAAAGCTCAATTTTATGAAGAAAATCTAAATGAATCTTTATTAAAATGTATAAAAAACTCTAAGTTAAAAATTTATCAAGATTTTAAAAAATTGAACAAATTAAATATTATTTTTATAACTATTGGAACTCCAATATCAAAAAATAAAAAACTGTCTGATAAAAATTTACTATCAATATGCAACAAACTAAAAAATATTATAAATAATGATACAATTGTTGCATTAAGATCCACTGTTAAAATTAATACTTGTACGAAAATTGAAAAATTACTTAATAAAAAAATTAAGGTTCATGTAGCAAGTTGTCCAGAAAGAACTGTTGAAGGTAACGCTCTTAGAGAGCTTAGTTTATTACCAGCCATAATTGGTACAAATTCTAAATTTGCAAAAGAAAAATTGAATGCTCTCTTCAAAAAAATTACAAAAACAATAGTTACCTTTAATAATACAAACCAGGCAGAATTACTTAAATTAATAGATAATTCATGGAGAGACAGCAATTTTGCTTTTGCAAATGAATTGGGGCGAATCGGTGAGCACTATAAAATTAATGTTATAGAAATAATTAAAAAAATAAGTTTAAAATATCCACGATCAAAAATTTCTATGCCGGGAATTGTCGGGGGTCCCTGTTTATCTAAAGACTCACACATTCTTAATCAAAGCGTAAAAAAAATTAATATACCAATTATTTATAATTCCAGACTTACAAATGAAAAATTTCCAATAGAAATGTTAGAGATGATTAAGACACGGATTAAAAAAAAGGTTAGTAATATTTTAATTTGTGGTTTAGCTTTCAAAGGAATTCCAACTACTTCTGATGTTCGCGGATCTATGGCCTTGCCAATAATATGTAAAATTAAAAATTTGTTTAAAAAATCCAAGATTGAATTGTTTGATAATCTAGTAGATCCAAGAGACTTAAAAACTAAAAATATAAATTACAAAATAATTAAAAATTATAATTATATTAATAATAAATATGATCTTGTTTTAATTTTAAATAATAATCCATTGTGGAAAAGTATTGGTATAAAAAAATTAAAAAAATTATTAAAAAAAAAAGATAGCTTGATCTACGATTACTGGAACTCATTCAATTCTGAGGATTCTCAATATGTGAGTTTTGGTCAAGGCAGAATATTTACTTAAATTCTTACTTACCTTAACAAAAATTTTTATTTTTTATAATATTTGTTTTTATCATGTTCCAATTTTTAGGATAAATATTTATCTTTTTTGCTGGGGTTCTTAACCACCAAAGATCTGGGCACGCCACTGTTCCTCCTTTAATTAAACTAATATAAGCCGCCGCCCACCAACTATAGCTACTATTTGAAATAATTATATGGGAACATTTCATCATTTTTTTTAAGTCCCTTATAGCTGTTCGGTCATTTCCAATTATATATGTTAAGTTTAGAGATTTGTATTTGAATTTCAAATTTTTTTTTGGCCAGGATAATTCTTCACAAAATACGAATATTTTTAACTTATTTAAATTAATTTTATTGTTTTTAATAATTTTATTTAAGGCAGCATTATAATATATCGAGGTGAGAAAATCATTCGGTCCGTTTTTTTGATCTCCTTTTCTTACATGGATGCCTAATGTTATTTTATCTTTTTCATTATTATCATTTATTTGAATTAATTTTAAAATTTTATCTAAATTATTTGAGAAATAATCAATATTTTGAAAATAGCCATTCAAAAAAAGGTTTTTAAATTTAGTAATCTTTTTATACTTTAAAGGATTAATAATATTAATTCTTTTATATTTAAATTTTCTAAAACTAATAAAATCTAAGGTTAAAAAATATGATCTTATAAATCTGGAAATCCATATATTTTTTATAAAAAAATATTTTTTAAGATCTAATAATTTATGTAACGTGAATGGTTTGGTAGCAAATTTATTTTTACTATAATACCAACTTATATCAATTAATAAAATAGAGTTATTTTTTTCTGCCTCTGAATATCCAGCTGCAAACTGACTAAGCTGTGCTCCTATACCTCCGCTCAGAACTATAATAACCATGTTGTAGTGATTAAAATTAGTTAATTAATTTTGACTTTAAAAGTATTTCATTTACTTTAGAAATTATGTATTTTTGTTGTTTTCTTTCAAGTTCTGGATAAATTGGCAATGACACTGTCTCCTTTGAAATTTTTGATGAAAAATTAAATTTACTATTTTTGTTTTTATAATTTTTAAAAATTTTTAATTCAGGTAGACAATAGTTATAGTGCGAAGCTGTATCTATTTTTTTTTGCTTTAGATTTTCCATAAATTTTTTTCTATTTTTAACTCTTATTGCAAATATATGATAAGAATGAATTTTTTCGGAATTATCAAATTCTGAATAACTCTTAATTTTTAAATATTTTTTATAATAATTTGCAATTTTAATTCTTTTATTTATATCATTTTTCAAATATTTTATTTTAGTCAATAGGGAGGCGGCTATAAACTCTGGCATTCTATAATTATAACCAAGATCTGAAAAACTTTTTTTGTTAGAAGCCCAAGCTCTTAGAGCAACACTTTTTTTATAAATATCAAAATTATTTGTTAGGATAGCTCCTCCTTCCCCAATTGCGCCTAAATTTTTAGTTGGGTAAAAACTAAATGTCGCAACATTGCTATAAAAACCTGGTTTAGTTGCACGATATTCGCTTCCATGCGCTTGAGAAGAATCTTCTATAATTTTTAATTTAAATTTTTTAGCGATTTTTTTAATTTCTAACATATCACACATTAAACCATGTAAATGAACAACCATTATTGCTTTTGTTTTGGCTGTAATAAATTTCTCTATACTTTTAACATTAATTAAGGAGTCCTTGTCATTTACATCCACAAACACTGGTTTAGCGCCAACATAAACGATTGCAGCTGCTGATGCTACAAAAGATATAGATGGAACAATAACTTCGTCCCCTTCTTTTATTCCAAGTGCGATCAAAGAAAGATGCAAAGCACTCGTGCCACTATTAACCGCAACACAATATTTTGTTTCTACAAACCTCTGAAATTTATTTTCAAATTTTTTTACAAAATGGCTATTAGTATACTTTCCTGATTTCAGCAAAAATTTCATTGCCAAAAATAATTTTTTTTTTATTTTTTGAGCTTTGTCATTTTCATGAAAAAATTTTATTCTCATAATGAATTTTTTATTAATTTTAAAACTTTCATTACTCTCTGCGCATGATTAAAATTATCTAAATTATTTTTCTTTCTTTTGCTGTATTTGATAAATTCATTAAGCATAATTGACAAACTTTCTTTATGAGCAATATTAGGTATATCAATTGAACCAGTTCTATATAGCCACTGGTCTATATTTTTTTTATTATACTCTATGCCTTTATTATAAATCTTAATTTTTTTATCACTTTCATTATCATCAAATTCGACTATTTTTTTATCTCCTGCCAGTAAAATTCTTCTCGATTTTATAGGTGAATACCAGCTAACTTTAATATTAGCAAAGAAACCAGATGAATAAAGCAACGAGATATTCGATAAAAAATTTTTATTACCAAAATTTCTATGTGTGTTAACCGTTATCTTGTTAGGCATTTGTCCGTTTAGAATGTAGTCAAGAATATATATGTCATGCACAGCAAGATCATCGATTACATCGACATCTTTATAAAATTTCCCAAAACTTATTCTTTCAGAGTCGTAATAAATTAATTTCCCAAGGTTTTTTTTATTTACTAAATTTTTAATAAATTTAATAGATGAATGAAATAAATAAGTATGATCAAAAAAAATTTTGTCAATATTAGTAAAATTTTTTTTCAATAGAATTAATTGATCAAAACTTGAAGTCACAGGCTTAGTTACGCAAACAAATTTATTTAGCTCCAAGCACTTTTTTATGTATTTATAATGACTTGATGTAGGCGTTGAAATAATAAAGGCATCTATATTTTTTGAATTTTCAAAAAATTTATTTGGATCTAAAAAAAAAAGAGTTTTATCTTTGTTTTTAATATCTTTACTTTGAATATCTAAAATATAAATTTTTTTAACTTGATCAGAAATTAATAAATTTCTATATAAATTTTTACCCCAATAACCAAATCCTATTAATCCTATGTTCATTTATTTATTTTTTTAAAGAAATCATTCTTTTGTTATAAAAAACCTTATTGTCTTGAACATTTTTTAATACTAATGAACCAGCTCCAATCCTGCTATTTGCGCCTATTTTAATTCCACACATAATCACAGAACCGGAGCCAATAGAAACGCCTTTCCCTATAAAAGTTTTTTCTAAAATCCAATCTTTACTTCCCTTTAATACCCCTTCTTTAGTAACAGCCATAGGATTTCTATCATTAATAAAAGTAACATTATGACCAATAAATACATTGTCACCAATTGTGACTCCAGAACATATAAAAGAGTGAGATGAAATTTTACAATTCTCACCTATTCGAACGTCATTTTGTATCTCGACAAAAGGACCTACCTTGGTTCTTGCTCCAATATTACATCCATAAATATTAACTAAATTTTTATGAGAAATTATTACAGATTTGTGAATATGTGAATTCTTAATTGGCATAAATACTAATCATTATTTTATTTTAAGTAAGATGTTCAATAATTATTTTTTTACTATGTATATTTTTCAAAAATTCAATATGGGTTTTTTCTACCTTACCAAGCATATTGTCTCTTAAGCATATAATCCAAGATATTAAATATAACAAAGAGTATAAAATATTTTTTTTTACTGGTTCTAGCATATTTTTTGCCTGAACAAAATTTATATCACCATGAATTGAATATCTCCAAAAATTTATTATTATCTTTATTCTCGATGCTAAAGAATGTTTTTTAAAATTATCTAAGGTTTCAACTTGAGCAATGCAGTGAGCCGAACCTCTTGAATAACAAATTTTTTTACCAAAACTAATACTATTTTCAGCAGTTCTATCCATAATCTTTAATATCTTTGGTGTTAAAATAAATTTTTTTTCTTTATATAATTTAGGAAGCAATGAGCTTTCTGAAATTAAAAAATCCACTTCTAAAAACTTATGACCTTTTAAAATTTCAAATCTTTCTACAATCGTGCCATCTCCTTTAATAATTTCATAAAGATCTTCCCAAGCCATATGTATATCTTCTTTTGGAATATCATTAAAAGTTTGACTATTGTTAAAAGTATCAACATTTTGGGCATATATTCCCACATAATCCTTTTTTTTATCTTTTGGTATTTGAGATATTAAATTAGATATATTTTCTATAGCATCTGGTAAAAAAAAATCGTCGGACCCGCACCATGACACGTACTCTCCTGAAACATGTTCTAACATTATATTATCTAATGCGGCCTTTCCTATTCTAAGTGAAGAATTTATATAAATAATTTTAAAATCTACTCGCTTTGCTATAGATCTAATTACATCATCTGTTCTGTCGGTTGAACCATCATTGCCAACTATCCATTCAAAATTTTTATATTTTTGAATAATTAATGAATTTGCTAGTTTTTCTAAAAACTTTTCTCTATTCCAGGAAGGGGTAATAATAGAAATTAATGGTTTCTTGAATTCGGTCATTTTTACATCTTATTTTAAATTTAATTTTAATTTGCTGACCCAATTTTTAATACTTTCTTTTGTAATGACAGCCCTTATTAAATCTGCATTATCTTCTTTGTCTACCTGAATAAACTTAGTGCTATTATCTTTTTCTAAGAAAAAATAAATTTTTGCATTAAGTTTTTCAAAAAAATCTTTTGTAAAATATAAAAGATGACTTCCGGTAATCTTTCCATCGCACCCACCTTCTGCATAATTTTTATCAATCACAAGACGTCTACAATTAGGAACTTCTATGAAAATTATTCCGTTTTTATTTAATAAATTATATATTTTTTTAAAAAAAAATTCTGGGTTTGGCAAATGTTCAATAGTATGTGATGAATAAAAGATATCAATTTTGGAAAATTTTAATTCTTCTTTGCAAAAATCATCTAGATATTTGAAATTTTTGATTTTTACAAAATCTCCTGAGAAAATAAATGAAGGTTCAATATTGATGACTTTCATATTTTTTGCAGCGATTAAATAAGAAATACCTCCATGACCGGCGCCGAAATTCATAAAAACCGAATCTTCGTTCATTTTATCATTCATTACTTTTTCTAAAAAAGCTAAATGACTCATATCTCTCGGTATTAAAAGTTTGTCTTTATAATATTGATTATTTAGCCAATATATCTCTGAATAAAATTTATTTAATTCTTTTTCTGTTGGCATTGGATCAACTTCCCAATAACCAAAATTATTCCACTTTAATTTTTTATTTGTAAAAATTTTATTTTCAAATTTATTTAATTTTATAAATCGAATTAAACCTTTAATACCACTATTTCTCAAATGAAAAAAAATTCTTTTTAAAAACGCAAAAGTCATAAATTTTTTATTTAAAATTGTTAAACATAATATTGATAATATAATTTAAATTTAATTAATTTTTATAGATTTTTTATGATTAAATGACCATAGTAAAATACCTATAGGCAAATAATAAATTACGTTGAGCCAATTATTAAAAAAATTTCCTGTGGGAACAAAAGGCCAAAGTGTTAAAAGAATTGCCGATAAAATTATAATTTGAAAATCTGTCATTAAATATTTATTTCTAAAAAATTTAAGTAAGAAATGCTTTGCACTAAAATAAATAAATATTATAAAAAAAATAGAAAATTGAATAAATCCTATTATGCCAGTTTCAGCTAACAACTGAACGTAATTATTATGTGGATGCGTAGTACAAGACTCAAAAGAAACAACAAATTTTGGTTTATTGCAATTCTCTCTAAATTGTCTTGGTCCTATACCTAACACCTTATTTTCTTTAAACATAAGAAAAGCTGAGTGAAAATGATTTTCATGTTCTTTTGAGAATAAATAGATTTTTCTATTATTTTCATTAACTTTATTTTGATTGGATAAGTTTAATTGTTTAAAAGTTTGGGTGAAAATTCTTTCAGAATATTCATCTTTAAAATTTATAATTATTAAAATTAGTAAAAAAGAAAATAAAATTATTAAAGTTCTTAAGATTATATACTGCTTTGACAATATAATTATAAATATAGCCGAAATATTTATGTAAAAAAAAGAAACTCTTTCTCCTGATAGAAAAACTAATACATCAGCTAAAATGAATATTAAGGAGATTAATATATGTAGATACTTATTTTTATTATTATATATAAGAATATAAATAGCGAAAAAAACTGGAAAAAGTCTGGATAAATAACTTCCTAAAACTAATTCTTCTTTGAAAAAACTGCTAATCCTTGTTCCTATAATACTCCAGCCGAATATATTTTTTTGGGTAAAAAATTGAAAATAACCATCAAAAATTAAAAGAAGAAATGAAAAAAGAAAAATATAAAATAGATTACGGAATAATCTTGGGTTTTTATCTAATAGCAACCAAGTAGATAAGGCAAAAATATAAAATCTAATATAAAAGAAAGAAGTTTTTAAAGAACTTAAAATATTATCTGACAATAAAGATGACAAAACAAAAGTTAGCCAAAGAGAAAAAAAAAATAATGAAAATTTTGTAAATAAGTAATTATATAAAGAGTTTTTAATAATATTAATAATAAATATTATTCCGCAAATTATAATTACAAGATCAGGTAAAAAGGGTCCTGTTATTAAAAAAAAGGGCAAAAGAGATGTTAAAAGGGAAGGAAGATTTATTAAGAAAAATTTTTCATTAAATATATTTTTCTTAAGAATAAATAACATACCATTTAATAAACTTTATAATATAATACTTGAATTATAAAAATTATGGATAAAACTGAAAATATAGCTATATTTACTTTGTTTATAGTATTCTCTATTTTCATACAAACAATTATTTACTTTAAAAGAAATTATATATCTAACTATCTAAAGATAAATGATTATCCCGATAAAATTAGAAAATTTCACAAAAATAAAACTCCATTAGTTGCTTCATTATCTTTATTTCTAATATTTATTTTTACTCTACTTTTTAATATCAAATTAAATATTCTCGATAGAGATTTTAATGTAATTTTATTTACTTCAATTTTAATGTTTCTATTAGGATTTTTGGATGATCGTTTAAATTTAAAGCCATATATAAAAATTTTTTTTTCATTAATAATTTTATTATTTTCAATTAGTATTTCTGAGAACTTAATTATAAATAAATTCTATATAAAAACATATGATACTTTTTTTTATCTAAAAAGTTTTAATATTTTTTTTACAATTTTATGTCTTATTATTTTAATAAATGCACTAAATCTAACTGATGGTATTAATGGTCTTGCGGTTGGTATAATAATTTTTTGGCTTTTACATATTATTTTATTTTTTAATCTTAATTTTAATTTCAATTATGTAACGATTTTTATAATTTTTAATTTAGTAATAATTTTTATTAATATTTATAAGGGAAAATATTTTCTTGGAGACAGTGGAACTTTACTACTTTCTACATTTGTAGGACTACTTTTTATTAAAAATATGAATGAATACATTCAAAATAGTTATGTGGTTATAAGCATTGAAGAAATTTTTATTATTTTTATGTTGCCTGGAATTGATATGTTGAGATTATTTATATCAAGATTAATTAAAAAAAAAAATCCGTTTGCTGGAGACAATAATCACTTTCATCACTTAATAATAAAAAAATTCTCTTTACAATACTCTTTGATTATTTATTTTTTATTTATTAATACGCCAATAATTCTATCGTTATATTTAAAATTAAACACTATATATATAATTTATTTCTTTATTATACTTTATTTATTCACTATTTTTTTCTTTTTTTGTAATAAAGCAAATAATTCGAATTTATAAAAAATATGCTTATTAATTAAATATTAAAAAAATTTTTATTTAGCAATTATTACTTTAATCAAATAGAATTGTCTTTAAAATGTTAAATTAATATAAATTATATTAGCATAAAAGTTAAATTCATCGCGGGGTGGAGCAGTCTGGTAGCTCGTCAGGCTCATAACCTGAAGGTCCTTGGTTCAAATCCAAGCCCCGCAACCAAACTTTAATAAATTTTTTTTAAAAATTACATCTTAAAACTATCTGGACTTCGTCTAAAAATAATAATCAAAATAAATATAAATAGTAATTTTAATTTTCGCAATGACCATGGGACTTTTATGAAATAATAGAAAAAATCTTTAATGTTTTTTTTAATTATATAATGAATAAGTTTTTTAAAATTAACTAAATTAAGAATATTTTTGAAGTTTTTATTACTAGAAATTAATTTATTTTTTTTACTTTCTTTATACCAATTTTCTAATTCTATTGCCTGAGCATAGTAATTATTGTAACTTAAATTTTTATCATGAATGCGATAGATGCCTAGTGGTTTATTATTTCTAGCCATTTTATATTTGGCTGCAAGCCTAACTACTAAATCGAAATCACCTATATAATTATAACTATAATTAAATAAGGGATTTAAATTTTTTAATATTTTTCTGCGGATAATTAAAGTAAGTAAGCCTACACTATAATCTTTGAGCAAGTCTGATAAAACATATCCCTCTGGTTTTTTTCTTTTAAATCTTAAAAATTGCTTATTTTTTTTTTCGTACTTACAAAAATAATTTGCACAAGCAAATTCGACTTCTGGATCTTCAAATAATTTTAATTGGCTCTCAATACAATTATTTAAAAAAACATCATCACAATCCAAAAACATAATAAAATCACCATTTGATTTTTTAAACGCTAAATTTCTTGCTTTATATAAAGTGGTATTAATATCTGAATAAAAATACTTTATTCTACTGTCGTTATAATTTTTAACAATATGAGAGCTTTTATCAGATGAATGATTATCCCAAAGTATTATTTCTAAATTTTTATATTTTTGATTAATCACACTGTCTATTGATTCTTTCAAAAATTTTTCACCATTGTAAAAATTAATAATTACACTTACCAAAGGTGTTTCGTTGTCTTTTTTCAATTTTTTCTTTGAAATTTTTTTTACTACGGTCATTCTAGTAAAAATTTTTTTTATAATAATTAATAGTTTTTTTTATCCCGACATTAAATTCTATTTTAGGTTTCCAATTTAATTGATTTTTGGCTTTTTTTATATTTGCATACATATTTAAAGCTTCATCTTTTCTTAAATTTATTTTTCCGAAATTTGGCTTTCCTTTTTTAATTAGATTATTTATTTTATTAATTACTTTTTTAATTTTCAATTGTTTACCCGATCCAACATTAAAAATATTTCCAGGATGTTTTTTATGATTTTGAATACATTTAAATAATAAATCTATAAAATCATCAATGTATAAAAAATCTTTATATTGAACACCAGCGGAGCAGGGAAAATTAATATTATTTAAACAGCTATTAATCACAAAAGGTATCACACGATTAGGATCTT
>Ga0194133_10007714_pt1 | contig 12778 bp, 11 predicted proteins | sample TA2KigOf40mmetaG_FD_155448 | JGI IMG/M metagenome (GOLD analysis project Ga0194133, IMG submission 155448) | Freshwater microbial communities from Lake Tanganyika, Tanzania - TA2015055 Kigoma Offshore 40m | ecosystem: Environmental > Aquatic > Freshwater > Lake | place: Tanzania: Lake...
TCCAATGCGGCCAGCAACGGCAACACGCAGTATGGAATCTACAACTTCCTGTCTGTAGGAAACAACATCGCAGGCACGCCACACGGCATCTACAGCATCGTGGATAAGTCCGGTGGCGCAAACCTGGCAACCATCAACGCCATTTCTGGACAGGCCACGATGAACACTGTGGGGGTTACAGTAACTAATGCTGCGGGTCTGAGAGCGGTGTCACCAGCCGTTACCATGGGCACTTTTACCAACGCCTACGGCCTGTATATTGAACAGCAAGACACCACCAATGTAGGCACTGGATACGGAATCTACCAAGCCAGTTCTCTTGACGTGAACTACTACGGTGGTCGCGTGTTCCTGAACACGACGGACGGCACGACCGATCCAAACGCTCGGCTTCTAGTGCGCGAGGACACCAACGGCGCTACGGGAATGGCGGTTCGTAATAACGACACTGGCACAAACGCAGTAGCCTTCCTTGCCCTGAACACCTCGACCACGGGTCTTGTTGCGTATTCGTTCGGCTCCGGCTACACCACTTCAGGTCTGTTCGAAGGAAACGGCACAGCTTTGGTGTCTACCAAGACCAACGGCCTGAACATCGGTGCCACCAACGCGGCGGGATTGTTGAAGTTCTACACTGGCGGATCGGCGTCTGGTAATGAACGGATGCGTATTGCTGCCAACGGAAACGTGACGGTAGACACCAACGTACTGTTCGTAGACGCCGTGAACAATCGTGTGGGCGTGAATATGACGCCTACCGTTGCCCTTGATGTTACGGGTTCGGCGGCTGTTTCCGGTGCTCTCACCCTAACGACGACGAACCTCGGCTACACCACGTCGGGCCTTCAGCTTCGTAGTTCTGTTCCCGGAGCCTCGACCAGCACCGACTATTTCTTCCATCGCGGCGCAGACACTACCGTCATGAACCGCATCGTCGTCCACACACCAAGCACTTCGGCTGGAATGGGCTTTGCTCACATGACCAGCGGTGGCGTGACGCGTTTCTTCTCGGATGGAAACACCGGCAACTTCACCGTGGACGGCGGGACGTTGTTTGTGGATGCCGTCAACAACGAAGTCGGTATTGGAACCACTGGACCCGGCCAGCGTCTTGAAGTTGCAGGCACGCTCATCGTCACAGGCAACAGCGACATGCCTGCATCCGCTGGAACCAATGTCCGCATCACGGGTGGTTACGCAAGTCCAGACATTGGCCGAATCTTTGTCGGCGACGGTACGGGTTGGAAGCTGCACTTTTCTTCTCGCACGGGCAGCGCCAACACGGATCGTGTGACGTTTACGGACGAAGGCCGCGTTGGCATCGGCGCGACGACACCCGGCGTTCGGCTTGATGTTTCCGAAACGCTGGCGGTTGCTACATCTTCTACGTTCAGCGCCGCAGCTATCCGAATGAACCCGGTCTACACGGCCACTGGAACTATCACGGTCAAGCACCGATATATCCACTTCACGCAGCCTACAATCAGCGGCGGGACGACGACGTTTACGGACGCCCACACAATGTACTTTGACGCCGCAGCGGGCACGCATAAAGCGGTGGATGCAGGAACAACCAAGACCACGCCGGGTACCGTTAATGCGTGGGTCAAGATAGACGTTAATGGAACGACGTACTACGTCCCGGCATACACCAGCAAGACTGCGTAGTACACTCGCATAGGAGGACAACATGAACCTGGAAGAAGCCATCACCAAGACCGAAGAATCGTTGCTCAAGGTCAACGCTGAGATCGGCCAACTGCAAGAACTACTTGAGCAGGCCCGCAAGCGGCGTGATAATGATTCTGCGGTGTTGCAGGCACTGCAGTTTGCCAAGCAGGCCGCAGCCAAGGCGGCGGAGGAAGAGGATGGCGCAGAACAACGATCGGGCTGACTTGTACAAAAGGCCGCTAATGTCTTCTGTGCCATTCGCACAGAGACTTCGGCGCAATAACATTGTGCCTGCTGCGGTATATGGACCGCCCGCCCAAAATCCCGTTGCCCAGACTCCTGCTGCTCCCGCCATCGACCCAAACCTTCGTCGGCAGATGGACCCCGCAGGCGTTGCCACGGACGAAGAACTGCAGGCACTGTTGGCGCGGTTTCCGCTTCGGAACAACGTGTCGACGTTCCAGGTTCAGCCCGACAAGTCCGTGGCCACCGGGTACTACAGCACCCAGCTTGGTCGGTTCAGCGTAGGCGACACGTTGCCCACCGTTGGCGTGGCCCTCGGCACAGAGCAGCGCACGCCTGAGATGAACGCTCAGGCGACCAGCTACAGCCAGTTGGTCAACCCCTACGGCAACGCGTACATGCAGCGCCTTCAGGAACAGCTTGCTGGCCGCAGCGAGGCAAACCTGCAGCGGATGAACGCCCTCATGTCCCAGCGTGGTATGGGCGGCACCGGCCTCGCTGCGGCTCGGGCCTTGCAGGCCCAGAGCGACGTGGGCCAGCAACTGCTTGGCGCACAGCAGGAAGCCACCCAGCTTGGCGCGCAGTTCGACCTGTCGCGTCTTGCAGGTATGACCGACCAGCAGCAGTTTGCCCGGCAGCAGACAGCGGCAGAGCAGCAGGCCGGTGCGGAACGCAGGCTGTCTCGCCAGAAGTTCGGACTGACCAAGCAGGCCCAGGAAGCAGAACTGCTGGGCAAAGCAGCCAGCGGATTGGCGTCTTCCATTCTTGGCATTACGCCAAAGCAGCAGCCCACCCAGACGGGCGGCGGTGTGCAGGTTCCGCGTCCTACGTCTATGCCTTACGATGCTTTCATCAACAAGTATCGTGTCCCCTCCTCTTTCTGAGGCACTTCAATGGCACTCGATCCGTTTGCCGGTCTTAGCGCAGAAGCCAGGAAGCGTGGTTACGACCCGCTGGCCGTGATGGCTGGACTTGGCGTTGGCCGTGCGCGTGCAGGCGAACTGGCGATGGAGCGTGAGAAGCTGGACCGTGCGGCCCAGCAGCAGGCGGCAGAGATGCAGCTTCGTGCCCGTCAGATGGAGCAGGAAGCCGCTGCCCAGGCTGCGCGTCGTGAGTACGAGATGAAGCAGCTTGGCATGACCGAGATGCAGCAGCGTCAGTCGGCAGAACTCCAGCAGAAGCAGCTTGATCGTCAGATTGCCGAGATGCAGTCCAACGAAGCGTACCGTCAGGCTGCGCTGGCTCAGGCACCCCAGCTTGCCGCGCAGCAGCAGGCGGCTACGGCTGAACAGGCCCGGTTGACGCGTGAGGCTAATGCTGCAGAGGCGTTGTTGAGCAGACAGGCGCAGATGGATATTGAACGGATGCGCCAGAAGACCGACCTTGAGCGAGAGAAGCGCCTTGAGACGCGAGACATTGCCAAGGAAAATCGGTTGGCGGCACAGCCACAGAAGGAAGTCATTTCGACTATCTTCAACCCGATTGAGTCCGTCAACGACCTCACCGGCGTAAAGACCTCGACGCCGCCCAGTGCTTCACAGATGCTGGAGCGGGCGCAGCTTCTCAAGGCCGCTGGCTTCATGGTTCCAGATGACTTGATTACGCGTCTGCAAAGCCAGACTGCTCCAGCATCAGGGGCTAAGGGAGGACTGGCGGCACTTCGTCAGCGTCTTGGTGGTACTAGTGCGCCGGCACCGGCCACGCCTGCTCGTCGTACGCCGGTACAGGAGGGCAGGGTGGCCCAGCGTATTCAGCAGGCGCTTGGTGTTCCAATGGCATCCAGCGTAGTCAGGGCACCACTTAGCGGAACGGCCGATTCGTCCATTTCGGTTTCGCCTCTTGATGTGGCCGCACAGGCTGCGGCACAAGAAGCAGCAGCACGTCGCAGGGCGATTGAGGAGCAGACCGCCGTTCGATACTTCTTGGGTCAGTAGGAAACAACGATGGCACTTAAGGAAGACCTGGATCAGTGGCAGTCGGTTCTGGCTGACCCCGAGTGGAACACGCTCAGCAAGCCCGAGCAGGACGATCTTCGTCGTCAGTTCTACCAACAGGTCATCAAGCCCCAGGGACCAGAAGCCGGTGCGGCGTTTATCGCTGCCGAGAAGCCCCTTACCCAGCCGGAAGAAGTTACGGCAGGTGGCGCGTTTGGCCGAGGCTTTGCCCGCAACCTGACGGGTACTGCTGCTCGTGCGCTTGGTCTGATGACCGGCGAAGAACCTGTAGCCATTCGCGAAGAAGACGTCTTGAAAGAAGCCATTGGCGGAACCATTGGTGAACTAGCCGACCCGTTCAGTGCCCTGCTTGGTGGCGTCACGGCAAAGGCGGCAGCACCGTTGGTTACCCGTGGTGTCGAGCGGTTGATTGCCCGTGGCGTGACGCCTGAGTCGGCGCGTGCCGCAGGCATCCTTGGTGCCGGTGTGGCAGGAGGCGGCATTGAAGGCGCGCTGCAGGGAGCTATTGAGCCGGATCAGGCAGAGGGCATGCGGGCTCGGTCTGCGCTTGAGGGCGCCTTGCTGGGCGGTCTGTTTGGAGCGGCCTTCAACGCACCAACTGCGTTCCGTGCTGCTCGCGGTGCAGCCCTTCCTGAGCCGCAGCCTACAACCGCGCAGCTTCCTGAACTTCCTCCTACGCAGTTGCCAAGCGGTACGCCTATCCCTGGTATCACGGCCCCTGCTGGTGCTGCCGTCATGCAACCCACGACTGGCCTGGATCTTTCGGCCATTCCCGACGACCGCCTGATTACGTTGCTTGTCGAGATGCGCCAAGACACGCGGTTCCGACCGGTAGACATTGCCGTTGTCGAACAAGAGATCGTGCGTCGGCAGGAACTGGCTGCGGCCCCTGCGGCGCAGGCGGCAGAAGAAGCCTTCATGGCCCAGCAAGCGGCGATGCGAGCGGGTGTTCCGCAGCCGTGGGGCGGAAGGGCGTTTGACGTCCTTACCGGGGCGCAGGAAGAAGCACAGGCCGGGGTGGCGGCACGTCGCGCAGCAGAACAGGAGCAGGCGTTTATGGCCCAGCAAGAAGCCGCACGGCGTCTAGGGATCGCTGCCGAACAAGAAGCCGCAACTGCCCAGCCGCTAAGAACAGCGGCCACAGAAGCACGAGAGCGAGCAGCCGCCAATCCACAACCGGTGAACGTGGAGCAAAGAAACAAGGACGAGCAGAAACTTATAAACGACCTGCAAACGGCTACCGACAAGGTGGCAAGACTTGAAAAGACCGTACAAGAAGCGGCCCGCGATGTGGGAAGGTCTGCGTCTGAACGGCCTGTGCTTATGGCCAAGCCTCTTGATTATCAGGGCAATGAAGTTCCTTTGAGGCTTCCTGGTGAAAACGAGTCAGTACTAGATGGGTCTGGCGAACAGGCAGACTACCCAAATGCCGTGAAAGACCGCATTGGATTCATCTTCAACTGGCTATCCGACTCGTATCCAAATCAAGACAAAGACGTCACCAACAAGGCATTTACAATACTGGCAAAGGCTAAGAGCGGCGCACAACAAGTCCAGGACGGAAAGAAACTGCAGGAAGAACTTGAGGCCCGTCAAGCTGGGCCTAATCCAGCCTCTCCTGAAGAATACCAAAGACTCACAAAGCTCAATCAAGAAGTTATTGAAGCGGGACGAGATAAGGTCAAGATTCAAGAGCGTGCTTTGCAAGCGTACGTTGAACAGAGAGCCGGTTCTTCGGTGTCTGGAGGCAGGGTAACGCAACCTGGAATGGGGTCGCAGGCGCAGTCTTCAGGCCGTCTTCGTTCTTTGCAGCTTGCCCTCGACGAAGCCAGGGCAGAGCAGGCAGACGTCATCGAACGTTTGCAGCGTGTGCAGCAGGGCATACCAGAACCTACGCAGGCTCCGTTGCAGCTTGGTCAGCAGGTTGAGACGCCGGAAGAAACCGCAGCACTGGCGCAGATCGAAGGTCTTGTCCCTGCTGGCGGTGTGACTACGGTCGGACAAGTCGACCGCGCACGGCAGGGTTTGTTGGACGCGTTCAAGAACTTGGTACGCGGATTCCCCAAGGAAGTCGGTGGGCCGAGTGGCGCGGAGTTTCGTGCCGCGTATGGTCGTCGGTTCTTGGAGATTGCCCGTGCCGCCGAACAGGCTGGTGTGCCCAAGCAGTTTGTGGAACGGATTGTCGAACTGGCCGGTAAGCGTCTTCAGGACAAGGGTCTGGTTGACCAGTACAAGGGGCCGTCGTCCGGCACGCGCAAGCCGCCTGGTCCGCGTGAGCCGGATGCTCGTGTTGTTGCGGCACAGAAGGAAGCAGACCGTCTTCAGGCATTAATCGACGAAGACGACGACGGCAAGCTGGCCCGCGAAGCCGGTCTTAGTCGTCCTCGTTCTGGCGTCCGTGACTTTGACGCCAAGCTGGCCAAGTGGAAGCAGGACATTCGAGACAAGATCGCCGCCAAGCTGGAGACTGCCAAGGCGAGGATTGCTGGTACCGAAATGACCCCTAAGGGCGAGCCGCAGACCGGATCGGTGGTGGCCGCTCGTGACAACTTGGTCAACATCTATAGGGACTTGGTTGCCGCAAGAACCGAGCAAGACCTCGCAGCGTTCGGCAACGCGTTTGCTGCCGCCGCACGAGAAGCAGAACAGGCTGGTGTCGACGCGGAGTTCATCAAGAACATTACCGGTCTGGCGCAACAGCGTGCCAAGGAGGCTGGTCTTGTTCTTCCGTACACTGGACCTCGCCCAGGTAAACGGAAGCCGAGTGATGCGCTGGTTCCTATCGGTGGGCCGTTTACTCAAGACGCAAATGCGGCTCGTCGGAATGAGTTTCTTGACTACGCAAAGGACGTGCTTGCGTACCTTAAGAACAAGGATGTTGACGCTGAGTCCAAGAGAAGTGTTTGGCAAGAGTTCTCTAACTACGCGGAAGACCTGAAGGGTCTTGGTCTTACTGCAACGTCCGGCGGCAAGGATATTCCAAACTTTGTTGACCAGGTGCTTCGCTTTGTTATTCGACGAAGCAACATCAAGGATGAGCCCGGCATTGTTGAGTCGCCCGGCGCACGCAGGCGAACAGTCGAGGAAGGCTTAGAGTCTTTTAAGGCCGGGGAGGCTGAAACCCCGGCAACAACAGCCCGTCGACGCCGCGCCGAAATCGAAAAGGACGACGCGATCAGACGCGACGGCATGGTGGCTGTGAGCGAAAGTGCCGTTGGACGGGCGGCAATAAAGGGTGTCTACGGTGTAGAAACACTGGCCGGTACAGGCGACCCTGATCTTGAAATGTCGATTCCTAAGGACTACACGCCTAAGTCCACTGGACCGGATCCAGACCTCAGCAAGCTCAGTTACAACGAAGCCATGCAGCTAAAGGACCGGTACAACGGGGCCATTAAACCGGCAGTGGTGGAAGATATGGGCGCGCAGTACAAGACGCAGGCGGCTCGCCAAGAGTTCAGCACTCGTGCGAACGACCACGCAGAGAGACTGGGCAAGATGGTAGAAAAGTTCGTCAAAGAAGGAAAGCTGTCGCTTGAAGACGGGCGGGAAATCTTCCGTCGGGTAATGCTGATCAGAGCGCAGCGAGAAGTGTCGTTCGGTGGAGAGACCGGCCCAGGAACCGGCGCAGGAGCAAACATAGCTGGAGCCTACTCAGCAGGAAACAAGCTCGGATTGTCGCCTGCGCAGATTGACCGGGTGATGAAGTTCTCGGAGTCTGAAAGGGCTGTGCGAAACGGCGCCGACCCAGCAACTACGCCGTTCTACAAGTTCATCGAGGACATGGCCAAGATAAACGACGACCAACCGCAAAATCTGGTCATGTACGACCTTGAACGAGTGAAGACGCTGGAAAACAGACAGAAGGAAGCGACAGCCAGAGAAAAGATTGAACTGACCAAGGCTCAGAAGGACGCGTTCAAGTACGAGAACCTGCAGTATGGCTGGTTTACGACAGGCATCGTGGACGAAGTACAGAACAAGATCGACTACAAGTACAGAGGAAATGCCAACACAGGAGCGGCACGCAACAGACGTGCGCTTAGAAAGCGGCTCAATCTTCCTGGTACAGGCAAGGGTCCAAAGTACGAAGCCGCCATTGAGCGTGAGCGTATCGAGGCCACCAACAAGGCGTTCATGCAGAAGCTCGGTGCTGTTGGCAACGAGATGCGCAAGAAGACGACCACGCCAGAAAACATTGCCTACATGTTCCGCCACGAAACATTCGGATCAGAGAACGCACAGGAACTGTCCAACCTGTTCCAGAAGGTGTTTAACCTGTCTCCGTCAAAGGCAGACGCGGCCAGCAAGTTGGTCTTCCAAGAAACCCCGTACACTATAAATGGCAAGCCGTTGAAAGGTGTTGACGTACCGGGTTCAGCGTTTGATGAGCAGGCCAAGATGCGCAACGAACTTGGCATGACCGACAAGCAAGACCTCGCCACACCGCCTGCAGATTCACTTACACCGCCTGGCGAAGTGAAGCGTATTGTTGAGATAGACGAGAACGGCGACGTGAACGTCATCAACGACCTGTGCCAAGGGGACTAGGATGCACACACCCAACTGCAACCGCAGGTACAAGCTGCGTCGGACGTTCCAGTTCCCGACGCAGCCTGTTACCCCGCTGACGCTCAAAGAGACGCAGACTCCTGTCGTCTACAAGGTCGACGTCGACAAGCCGGGTGAGAAGAACCAGGCACTGCTGGATCAGGAAAGCACGGCAGTCCAGTCACTGGACGAACAGATCCGGTATGGCCGTGCGATGGCTGGCGTCGACACGACGCTGGTCCCCAACTACGTTAGCCGGGACGGCCAAGAGCGGTTCCAGTACGCCGGGTCTGACGTCACGTCTTTCCTGAACTACATGAGCGGCGACGGTCTGACGCAGAACATCCTCAAGAACACCGAGCCAGACCTTGAGGTTTCACGCGGTGGCCGCAGGGTTACCGTCGAAGAAACCAAGAAGATGGCTGACGAGATTGGCATCGACCAAGCCATGCTGAACCTCAGCACGCTTGACCCGAAGACCGTAGCTGCCAACGTCTACAAGACGTTTGGCCTGCTCAAACATACGCAAGACCTGATCCGCAGGCAGGCCCAGCTTGTCGGCACGCCGGGGTCCAGCGACGTGGACGCGGCCAACTTTGCCCGCTTGCTCTACGTCTACCAGGATCAACTGCACAACATCCTCGGCCTTCGCGCAGCGTTCGGTCGAGGCATGCAGATCATGGGCCGGATTCAGAAGCTGCAGCCCGGTGGAGAGCAGGACGACCTGATCATGCAGGCGGCAAAGATGATCCGCAGCGAAGGCGGCGCTATCGACGACGCTGCCGCCATGATCCGTCTGTCCGGCAACAACAGCCGCGCCATTGCCTACGCCAGCCGGGGCGTGCTGGCCAAGGCACGGGATGCCGCCATCGAATACTGGATGAACAGCGTGCTGTCCGGCGTGCCCACCAACATGGCCAACATGCTGAGCAACACGGTCACGTCTGCTTTGCTAGTGCCTGAAACGGCCCTCGCTGCCACCTTGGGTTCGCTGTGGGGCGGCAAGAACAAGGTCTACTTTGGCGAGGTGTGGGAGACGATGCGCGGTCTTGTGCAGTACGCCAGCCAAGCAGCGTCCATGTCGTATCACGCGTTCAAAAACGAGATGCCTACCTTCGGTGGCGTGAGTGGTCTTGAAGTCAGCACCAAGGCAATACCTGGTTTGCTTGGTCGTGTCGTTCGTACGCCATCCAACCTGCTGATGGCCGGTGACGAGTTCTTCAAGCGTATCAACTACAACGCCTCGCTGCGTGCGTTGCTATACCGACAGGCACGGCAGGAAGGGCTGAACGCAGCGCAGGCTCGGGCACGGGTCACGCAGCAGATGGACAACTACGGAGAGATTCCCGAAGCGTTGCAGAAGATCGCCCGCGAGAAAGCCCTGTACCAGACGTTCACCAACGACCTTGACCGTCCCGGCGCGTTGACCTACATGGGCCAAGTGGCCATCAAGGCGCGCAACAAGTTCCCGCTGTTGTCGTTCATCATTCCCTTCGTACGCACGCCAATCAACATCGTCAAGTACGCTCAAGACCGTTCGCTTGCTGGTCTGCTTGACGAGGAGATTCGTCGTCAGTTGTTGAGCGGATCAGGCCCAGAACGCGACCAAGCAATAGCCAGGATGATGTTTGGTACCGGCATTGTTATCATGGCGGCGACCTTGGCGGCTGAGGGTTACCTTACAGGGTCGGGTCCGCGTGACCCCGACGAACGTCGTACTTGGGAAGCCGCAGGCAACCGTGCGTACGCTTTGCGTATTGGCGACACCACGATCCAATACAACCGGTATGCACCGTGGGGCATCGTACTTGGCGTGGCGTCGGACCTTGCCGGTTTGGTCGAGGTCTTGAAGACAGATGATGATGCGTTCAAGAAAGCGCAAGAGATCGGTTTCCGTCTCATTGGTACGGTGGCCAAGAACATCGGCGACCAGACTATGATTACCGGACTTGTAAACGTGCAGAAGGCGTTTACCGAGCCGGACAAGTACCTCGACAACATGATCTACGGCATTGCCGGTGGTTTCATTCCGAACATCTTGGCCGGTCCTGCTCGCACCATTGACCCCGCTCTGCGCGAGATTGACGACCTTGGCGCGGCCCTGCTGCAGCGTGTGCCTATTGCTCGTGGCAAGATTCCGCCTAAGCTGCAAGTTCTTGGCGAGGAGCGCAAAGCGTACACCACGGACACCCCGGCACAGATGGCCGCTGCCTTGTTCCTCCCAGGTTACCAAGGCAAGGTGGCCAAGGATCCCGTGTACCAGCAGTTGATCGAGATTGAGTACAGTCCGGCGCCTATCAGCGACACGCTGGAGATCGGGACCAAAGAGTACAAGTTGACGCAGCAGCAGGTAAACGAAGTAACGCTCATTGCTGGTCCTCGTATGCGGCAGCGCATCGAGTACCTGATCAACCACAGCAAGTTCCAAAGTCTGACCAAGGAGATGAAGCGCGACCTGATTGAACGGGTCGTCAGGACTGAGCGACGTCGGGCAAGAAAAGTCTGGCTGTCAGAGCTTTCAAACCAAGGAAAAGTAAGTGAACTAAAAGAGAAGTCGTCGTAAGATAGCACAGAAGGAGATTTCCCCATGTACGGTAAGGCCAAGGGCGCAATGATGAAGGGCGGTATGAAGAAGGGCTACGGCAACGCCGAAGCCAAGGACTCAAAGCGCAACAAGATGATGGAACTTGGCATCGTGGCTCCTGCCAAGAAGCCGGTTCCTCCTAAGAAAAAGGTTGTAAAGAAGAAGTGACGCCCGAACAAGAACGCATCCTGCGCGAGGTTCACGAGGCCGTTCTTGGCACCACCAAGTCTATTGGCCTGTTGGAACAAGTGCGCGATATTGACAAGCGCCTAATGGCGCTTGAGGTTATTCGCACGAAAGTCAGCAACGGTGTGTTTGATCGGGTTCTGACCGCCATCTTGGCCAGCGCCAGCGGGTGGCTCGCGGCCCACTTCGGGAGTACCCGTCCGTGAAGTTGTCCGAGAACTTTCAGTTCCACGAATTCGTGAACCCAGAGGATCCCGAGAAGCCAAGCGGGGTCGTCGTCAACTATCTGATGCAGTTGTGCGAGGAGGTCTTAGAGCCTCTTCGCACGCATCTTGGCAAGCCGCTGAAGATTACCTCGGGCTTTCGCTCGCGGAAGCACAACGCCAAGATAGGCGGCAGCAAGAACAGCCTGCACACCACTGGAATGGCAGCGGATATTGCAGTCGGCGGCATACCCGAGCAAATCAAGGCTGCAGCCTTCCTGTCCAAGCTGCCCGAGGTGGGCGGTATCGGGTTGTACGAAACCAAGGGCATCGTCCACGTCGACATTCGGCCCCACGTTGGCGCGCCTGCGGTGTGGCTTGAGAAGGCGAACGGCCAGTACGTTCCGCTGCCTCTGTCGCTGCGAGCCCGGATCAAACTGGCCGGGGGTAAGGTCTGATGGAAGCCATCGTTCAGGGTCTGATGTGGCTGGTGCAGCAGCCTGCCGTGCAGGGCGTCGTGGTGGCTGCCGCTACTGAGGCCGTGAAGAAGTCGCCGGTCGGGCCGTCTGCCGGGCCCGGCGTGCGTGTGCTTGCGGCTGTGCTGGCCATCGCTTCGTCGTTCGCGTCTGCGGCGGCTGCAGGCGACGTTCAGGCGGTCGACGTTGCGGTGGTTGGCCAGCACCTGACCGAGGGGTTGGCAGCGTTCCTGGCGGCGGTGGGGGCTTGGCAACTATCGAGGAAGGCCGATGGCCGGAACAGCTAAGAAGACCAACCCTGCGCTCTGGGAAAAGAGCAAGGCGGCGGCCAAGGCCAAGATGGGCGGCAAGCACAGCGCCCGCGCCATGCAGCTAGCCACTCAAATGTACAAGAAGCAGGGCGGCGGCTACGTCGGGGCCAAGTCCAAGGACAACAAGCTGTCCAAGTGGGGCAAGGAAGACTGGGGCTACAGCAGCAAGAAGCAGGAAGGCGAAGGCCGCTATTTGCCGAAGAAGGTCTGGTCTAAGCTTAGCGAGAGCGAGAAGGCAGCGACTAATGCGGCCAAGAAGCAGGGCACCGCTGAGGGCAAGCAGTTTGTTGCCCAACCAAAGAACGTGGCCGAGAAGGCCGCGAAGATTAGAAAGAAGATGAAGTGAAGGTCATCTGCACCGGTATCGGCAAGGGCCACGACCAGCAGCCCGGCACGCTGCGCGTGTCATTTGAGGACGTCCTGCCCCCGTACGCCACGGTCCTGACGCTGACTGTGCCGACTGCGGAGGTTGGCAAGTTCCAGGTCGGTTCTTTCTACGAGGTCGTCGAGCCGGTTGCGGCTCCCGCACCCGAGGTTGTTGTCGCTGACAACCCCAACACGATGGAGGAAGCCATCAATGCCACTTAAGAAGGGCAAG
>Ga0194133_10007716_pt1 | contig 12776 bp, 8 predicted proteins | sample TA2KigOf40mmetaG_FD_155448 | JGI IMG/M metagenome (GOLD analysis project Ga0194133, IMG submission 155448) | Freshwater microbial communities from Lake Tanganyika, Tanzania - TA2015055 Kigoma Offshore 40m | ecosystem: Environmental > Aquatic > Freshwater > Lake | place: Tanzania: Lake Tanganyika...
GCTCACAAAACTAAAAAGAAATAATTGCGTTTTAATATGAAAGAAAAAAAACCATTATCGATAGTTGAATCGGCCAGCAAGAAAGCCCTCAAACAGAGAGCCCAAAGCTCTGAGGTTGTCCCGACAGGCAAGAAAAAACGTGTGGAAAGCTTCTATGCCGTCTACGAAGCCTCACGTGATATTAAGAAGCTTGTCGTTCAAGAGATTCTCAGCAAACACGCCCCCGAACTGACTTACGATGAGGCGGACGTGCTCTCATACGCCTACTGGGCATGCAAGGGGGAGGAAGAAAAAATAAAGCCGGATGAAGATGGCTACATACTTCAAAAAGATCTTGGGGAGCACGCCAGAGTCGCGATTGCCGACAAGCCAAAGCTTAACAGGTTGATTAAAGAGCTAGAGAAAAAAGGTTTGATGGAGCCAAGTGAAGTGGAAATGTCCAAGCTGAAAACAATACATGGGGAGGTTCACGGGAACTCGATGCGGTTAAAAATCACCAAGGCCGGCATCAAGGCAATCAAGCCGATTTTGGAGGAATATGCCCGAACCGCTGAGGAGGTATTGAAAGATTTCAAAGACTCAGAAATTGAAACTCACCTCGAGGTCAATCAAGCGATCTCCAAATGGTGGCGCGAAAAGCAGTCAGCAAAAAAACCAATTATCCCGGAGGAGGTGCGCCGTGCCCAGGCAATCGTCGACAGGTATTATTCCAAACGCAGCCGTTCTCAACAGCCATAGATATGAGTTATTACAACAAAGTGGTGGCGGGCCAGCGCCAACCTGACAAGACCCTGACCTTTGAAGAGTTGGAGCAAGGGTTACTGTATGTGGCCTCCGGGTCGGACCTGCTCCAGGCGCCGCTGCGGTTCGGTGCCCTCGTTAAGACCTTTGTGAGCGTCAACGTGGGTTCACTCGCGCAACCCACCGAGGTTATCGATTCGATGAGCCACGCCCTTGACCTGCTCCACGGGCTTTACGGGCCGGTGCTGGAACTGGTTGAAGAGCCGCGCTATACCCATCTGCAGAACATGGACCATGAGACGCCCGACGGCCGTTGGCGTTCTCTTCTGGATCCGGCGACGATCCGTGATTATCAGGAGGTGTTTTCTCGATATCAAAACGAGGATGACTGGGCGGTTGAGTTCAGCCTGGTGCGTAACGTGGGATGCACCAAGAGGCCCATCAAACTCGTCCATCTCAATGGAGAGGCGCTTGCATGCTACTTGGCGCTCACGCGGAATGGGCAGTCTGCTCCGAAATATCTTTGCGCGATCCAGTCAGGACGACTGGAAAAAAACGACTCACCTTTAATCAGTCTGATGAAAGGCCATGCGAGCAAGCCGACCTTTTTCTTGCGCGGCTTTTGGCCGGGGGCATACAAGGACAAATCGCAAGGCAAACAACTCGTTTTTTATGGAGCGGGTAGCAATCCCTATCGTCGGTCCTACCAGCAATTTCGCGGCTGGTCGTCAATTCAACACCCGCAACTTCGAGGATCGGAGTGCTATGCAAGCTCGACCCCAAGCCTCGTAAAGCTCTGTACCCGCCAGAAATCGCCTCGTTACGCCATGGGTACACCGCAGATGATGACTAAAACCAGTCCCGGGGTCTATGTTCGTCAGCACAGTTTCCGGCCGGATCCTAGGCGCTGGGATGCGGTTGCAATTCCCGAATCGCTGACGAGCAAGCTGCCTGCGCTACAACCCAGCGGAATCGAGACGGCGCTTATCAAGCCTCCAATGCTGGGGAGGCATACCATGCATCTGCCGGCCGGACTTGAGGCGAATCTCGTTGCTCTGCAGCGCCTGTGCCAGGGGCGAGCTAAGGGTTGTGTGGCGTTGGTGCCCGACGTTTTCGAGGACGACCTGCCGATTCTCACGTCAAAAGTTGCCGAGGTACGCGGCGCTTGTGAGGTGGATGTCTTGCTTCCGGAAGAGGGAGATTATCATCGCGCCTGTTCTCTCGACCAAACCATTTGATCCCCCCGATATGATTATTCCCGCCCTCCTTCTGGTGATTCTGATTCTTCTGCTGACATTGCTGGCTGTGGTCCTGCGGATGAACGTCGGCTGGCAGGCGACGATTCATGCCGCGCTGCGCGAAGGCAACGCCAGCCAGGTGACGCAGCTCCAACTGGTCGCCGAGCAAGTGTATCGCGCGAATGAAACGATTGACCGGAAGCTGAACGAGATACGCTCGGCTAACGACAGCAAGCTGGAAGAGATGCGAAAAACCGTGGACGAGAAGTTGCAGGGTACCTTGGAGCGGCGGCTGGGAGAGTCATTTAAGCAGGTGTCGGAGCGGCTGGAAGCGGTGTCCAAGGGATTGGGGGAGATGACTCACCTAGCGCGGGGCGTGGACGGGCTGAAAAGGGTGCTCACCAATGTGAAGACTCGCGGGACATGGGGAGAGGTGCAGTTGCAGGCGCTCCTGGAGCAGATCCTTACCCGGGAGCAATATGGCCAGAACGTGAATTTGATTCCGGGATCGGCGGCTCGGATTGAGTTCGCGCTCAAGCTTCCCGGTGGCCAGGGGGACAAGCCAGTCTGGCTGCCAATCGATTGCAAGTTTCCCCTGGAGGACTACCAACGCCTGGTTGAGGCGTCCGAGGCCGCGAATGGTGCAGCTGTGGAGGAGGCCGCGCGGGCGTTGGAGACGCGGTTGATCGATCAAGCCAAAGACATCGCCAACAAGTACATCGCGCCTCCGCACACCACGGACTTTGGGGTTCTATATCTTCCGACCGAGGGGCTCTACGCGGAGGCGTTGCGCCGACCAGGTCTCGCGGAGCGGATGCAGCGCGATTACCGCGTGGTCTTGGCCGGGCCGACCACGGTGGCGGCGCTCCTCAATAGTTTGCAGGTTGGCTTTAGAACGCTCGCCATCCAACTACGCGCCTCGGAGGTTTGGGAAATTCTGGGTCAGGTGAAGACCGAGTTTGGACGCTTTTCCGGGGTGCTGGGCAATGTGAAGAAGAAAATCGACTCGGCCTCAAAGGAGCTCGAGGAAGAGGTGGGCGTGCGCACGCGCGCGATCGAGCGCCGGCTTCGGCAAGTCGAGGGGTTGCCAGCGGGACAGGAGCGGGAGGACGCACCTGGCCGCGACGACGAAAGTGTGGCCACCCCATGAAACGATGCTGCGCATGCGCGCCGCCCGATTCTCATTGGGAGCCTCCTTACGCCGGAACCTTGGGAGGTCACCGCACGGCGAACGTAATGTGGCGCCGAGTAGCCCCCAATGTGCGGTTCGTCCTCACAATAAACCGATAGTGAGCAAGAATACATGACGGCAGCAACTAAACATCCCCTGACCAAATTGTGTCGCAAATTTTGGCCTCTATTACTCCTCTGCGCGGCCACTTGCGGCTGCCTTTCGTCCGACCAACCCAGCCTCGTGCTGGATCCGAAGGACGACGACCTCCAACCTCGCTTACTTGAACCGCTGCGCTTTGCGGACTTCTCGGTAAGCGGCATCATCACCCCTCAAGGAGTGGAGCGATTGCGGCGAGAAAAGGTGCGCAGTAGCGGGCCGGACACCTACGAGTTCCTCGCGCACCCCACAACAGAGCAATATATCCGCACGGAAACAGTCGATCAATACCTCGCGGCAAGAGCCGCGGGCTACCGTGATCGAACGACGGTCGACCTGACCTATGAATCTTGGTTTATTGAAGTGTCCAAGGTGCTGCAATTCATGGCCCAAGCAAAGCCCGCTCAGTCGAACACAATGACTACGCTAGGCTTCGAACAACTGCCCATGCGACTCTTGAATTGGTGGGGGCCTGAAAACACGGACGTTCGTCCAGATGGCCACCCGCCAGGCGAGACAATCGGTGATTACGAAAAGGCTGGGCGGCTAAAGCGCATGCGAATTGGGGCAAACCGACTCACTGTGGATTACCATCATCGCCGTTACGTCGTGAGCAAGTCCGCCTGCGGCGACTTCGACGGCGACGGATACATGGACCTGCTGATCTCAGTGGCGTACTATTATATTGAGGGCTCCGGGCGCGGTTACTACCAACTTGTGGTGCGCGGCTCAGCCGGCCACCGACCGCACCCGGTAAATCCCATCTTGGAGCTAAAGTGACTCTGCTGTTCAAGCTCTTGGTGGCCGCGCTCATCACGAGCGCTCGAGTGGGCGTTGATGCATCCAACCTGTTTTGGTTTAGCGACCCAATCAACCGGACGACAACACACAGCCATACCAAATCCCATGAGCAAAATACTAACCCTTGAAATCGCGCAGAAGTTTCTCAAAAACCCCCACGGTGTGAGTTTGGATTTTTTCACATCCATTGACGAGGTCGCAGCGCAGGCGTTGGCCAAGTACAATAGATGGCTTAGCCTCACTGGTCTAACGAGCCTGAGCGATGCCGCAGCGCAGGCGTTGGCCCGGCACAAGGGCACTCTTGACCTCAGTGGCCTAAAGAGCCTCAGCGATTCACCGGGGCATTCTGCATTGGCCAAAAAGCTAGCTCAGGACGAGGGAACCCTTGTGCTCGCTGGCTTAACAACAATGAGCGATTCCGTCGCGCAGGCCTTGGCCCAGCACAATGGCATCCTTAACCTCAGTAGCCTAACAAGCCTGAGCGAGGCCGCCGCGAAGGCGTTAGCCCAGCACGACGGAGACCTTGTCCTCAGTGGGCTAACGAGTCTGAGCGAGGCTGCTGCGCAGGCTTTGGCCCAGCGCAAGGGAGACCTCTGGCTCCATAGCCTAGAAAGCCTCAGCGAGGCCATCGCGCTGGCGTTGGCTAAGCACAAGGGAAACCTTAGCCTCTGGGGCCTAGCAAACCTGAGCGAGGCCGCCGCTCAAGCGTTGGCCCAGCACAAGGGAGCGCTTAGCCTCTATGGCCTAAAGAGCCTGAGCGATGCCGCCGCGCTGGCGTTGGCCCAGCACGAGGGAGAAATTAGCCTCAATGGCCAGGCGAAAAAAGTGTTGGAGCGGGCCCACGCGCGCTTGCGACATACCGCGCGGTCAGTAGTTGCCTCCTCCGCCACCGGAGCAAAGTTGAGAGATCCCGCTGCCAAGCCTGACGTCGCAGTGCTTCTACGTGAAATGAAAACAGAACAGGAGGAGGAACTGGCCTTCGTCCACGGCGGCGTGGAATTGAGTCACGCAGACCGCATGGCCATGCTGCGGGCGCAAGGCTGGCTGGAATTGAAACTGCCCTTGGAGGCCAACGAGGAACTGGACGAGATTCAGCCCCAACTCCGCGCCCATCCTGAGGTGCTCAAGCTGCGTTATCAGGTCTATGCCGATACGAAGCAGTGGCCGATGGCTTACAAGATCGCCAGCACCTTAAACCGGGAGTTTCCCCAAGACGCATTCGGTGGCGTGCATGCTGCGATGGCACTCTATCGCATGGGCCTGACCCGCGATGCCAAAGAGCATTCTTTGAACGTGGCGGAGCGATTTCCCAAGGACTGGTCGGTGCGTTACAATCTGATCATTTACTGCACTCAGTTGCAGGAGTTGGACGCGGCGAAGGAATGGTTCAAGGCGTCGGTTGAGTTAAATGAGAGGGTCAAACGCATGGCCTTGGGTGACTTTGACTTAGAACCGTTTTGGCAGGCGTTGATAGACGCCGGTTAGGAGCGGGCTGGTTGACACGGAGAAACCGCGAATAAGAAGTGGGTTTTGGGCAAGTCATATCTGATACTGATTTTTGAACTTTTGCTCGAAAAATGAGTCCCTTTGAGTCTTCAAACGCTGGGGTAACTTCGGATCAGAAGGTTGCAGGTTCGAGTCCTGCCCGGCGCACCGGGCGCAATCCGGTTGACGAAAACAAGTCTCTCTGGACCAGCGTGTCGCAGCCAACTTGTTTTGGTTTGGCGACCCAATCAACCGGACGACAACACACAGCCATGGCCAATATTATGGATCAAATACTGACTCTTGAAATCGCGCAGAAGTTTCTTAAGGACCTCAATTTTAACTTGGGAGTTTCACATTCATTGACGAGGCCGCCGCGTAGCGTTGGCCAGTTTCGAGGGATACCTATGCCTCGATGGCCCAACGAGCCTGAACAATGCCTTTGGCAAGGTTTGCTTGCTCAGCAAAAGGGCCTTTACCTCATTGGCAAGGCCGAAAAAACTGTGAATCCCGCTCGTAAGGGCTTAGCTCTAATTTAAAGCTACTAATTGCCCCCCCCCTTCACTAAAACTAAGTTAAAAGAATTTCCTACGAGGCCTGATGCCTTAGAGCTTTTACGTGCGAAAACAATACAGGAAGAACGGCTTGAGCTCCTGCGAGTCATAAAGTTTGCCATTTTTGGCATTGGCCTTGCCTTCTTCATAAAATTTATTTCTTCCCAGATTTGAAGCCCCCCGTCCCGCTGAAAGAGAAAAAGCCCCTTGCCGCACAGGTTGCGGCGTTTTTGCTACATAAGCAGGGAGGAAGCCCGATCGATCTGGGCGACACGCTGGTTCTCATTCCAACCGCTGGCGCTGGTCGGGCCATCCGGCGCGAGCTTTCGAAAAAGGGTGTTCTTTCCCCGCAGTTCCTTCTGCCGATGGATGCCCTAGTGCCAAAGAACCTTTCTGTGGCCAGTCGTCTCGAACGCGAGGCAGCTTGGGCTACGCTGCTCGCTCCCGACGACCGCGAAAGATTCCAGTCGCTCGTTCCCCTGATCGTTCAACTCGATTTGCCGGATGACCGCTTCGGAGTAGCGGAGCGTCTTTGCGGTGTCTGCGACCAACTTGCGGAAGCCGGTCTTGATCCCACTTCGCCCAAAGTTGCCGAGGCTTCCCAGGGCGATGAACAGCGCTGGGACAACTTTGACAAACTCTACGCCGAATACCTCACGGTTCTGTCCAGGCACGGATTGCGCGATCCCAACGATGTGCGGATCGAACAGGCAAAAAATCCATCCGTTCCTCCGGAACTCAAGCGTGTCATCGTCGCCTGCATTCCCGATCTGGCCCCTGTCGCGGAGACCTATCTGCAATCGCTGGAAAACAAGGGGATCGATTTGGAGGTTCTTGCTTGGAGCCCGGGGGAGCAAGCCAAGCACCTCAATGCCACGGGCCGGCCGGAAATCCAGTGGTGGAAGGAAAACCCGCCGCGCGTCAAACAGGATACGATTGTTGCGGCCAATGATCCACCGACCGAAGCTGGACTGTTACTCGACTACGTGGCCGGGTACACCAATGCCGACGCCGATATTTTTGCTGCCGCAACCGAGTCCGCTGTTGCTCTTGCCCAAGAAATCACCTGCCGCGATGCGGATGCGTATCTGCCCGAGGGACGAGCACTGGCGCAGACCGAATCGGCGGAGATTTTGCTCGGTTGGGATGAGTTTTTCCGCAGCCACCGTTTACGCGACCTTCGTGTTCTGCTGCAGAAACCTCATTTTCTCTCCTATTTTGTCGATGCCGCTAAAAATGCGAAAGTTCTCCAGGAGAAGACCGCACTTGAAGCCTGCGACAGGCTGATTAGCCAGCGCTTGTGCGCGACGGTCGAGGCGGCAACGAGTTGGCTCAAGCATGCCGAACGGCCGGCGGACAAAGTGCCGCCGATCGAATTTCAGGCTCAGGAGCTGCTGATAGGAACTGCTGGAAAACTGCTCGGCAAAAGGTTGAGCGGCTACGCGATGCTTGCGGAAGTAAACAAGCATCGCGGCACGGTGGAAGCAGGTTCCTTTGCCGCGAAAGAATTGTCGGCCGTCGCCGAGGTCTCCGAGCAGATCAGGAATTCGGGCTTGTTGAGCCAGCTTGCCGAGGAATTGCAGCGGGCCGCCTCGAGGGCCGATATCATGCGCAAACGCATCTTCCCGCGTGCTTCTGCCGAGTCGATCGAAGTGCAGGGTTGGCTCGAGGCGCCCTGGAGTTCCGCGCAGAGACTCGTCGTGGCCGGTTGCCGCGAGGGCGCTTTGCCTTCGGGAACCTACGATGACGCTTTCCTGCCCGATAAGGCCAAGAAGGATCTGGGGCTTGTCACGCAAGACGGCCGTTTGGCCCGCGATGCTTATCTTCTCTCATGCATTCTCGCTTCACGGCCGGCGGGTGCCGTGCGGCTCGGCTTCTCCCGTCTGCGCACGCAGGGCGAACCCAACCGTCCCTCGCGCCTTCTCTTTGGCTGCACCGACAAGGAATTGCCGGAGCGATCCGGGTTGCTCCTTAAACCCGCCCCGCGCTCGGAGCGCTTGGACAAGAATGAAGTGGAGCTCAAACTGCATATACCCAAGCCCAAGAGCTGGCCTCCCAAATCAATCAGCGTCACCGCCTTCAAAAGTTATTTGGAATGTCCGCTGCGCTTTTATCTCGGAACAATTCTCGGCCTGCGCAAGGTGGATCCCGATGCCAGGGAAATACCCGCCACGGACTTCGGCACGGTGATGCACAAAGTCCTGGAGAAATTCGCGTTGGACAAGTCGCTGGCGCGCTTGAGTGATGCCGATGAAATCGCCCGCAAGCTTTCCGACCTGCTCGACGCCGTCGTGCCAACCTACTACGGCGAGAGTCCGAGCCCAGTCGTCCGCGTGCAGATCGAGAACATGCGGGCGCGGCTCGTCGCTGCAGCCGCCACAGAGGCAATCATTCGTGGCGATGGATGGTCTACCCTCGCGGCCGAGCACAAGATCATCGCGGATGACAACCACAAGTTGGATGGTGGGTTGCCGATCACGGCAAACATCGATCGTGTCGACTGTCATCCCGATCACGGTCTCCGCATTCTGGATTACAAGACCTTCTCGCAGCCGAAGACTCCCACAAAAACACATTTGGGTCCGCACCGTGACCGCCCGCTTCTTCCCGAAGCGGATTTGGAAATCCTCGTAGAAAAGAAAGGAACACCGAAGCTCCGCTCATGGATCGATCTCCAACTGCCTCTCTACGCATGGCTTGCGGGCAGGATCTGGGAGAAGGAGGCGGAAAAGGGTATAGAAGTCGGTTATTTCTTGCTTCCTCCTGATGGTGAGTCTGGTGAAAAGGCTTTGCAGTTCCTCGACCTTACCAAAGACATGCAGGAATCGGCGGAACAATGTGCAAAGCGAATTTGCGAGTTGGTCGCAGAGGGACAGTTCTGGCCGCCGTCTCCTTCATCAGAAGTCGAATTCGACGACTACAAGGACTGGTTCATGCAGGAGGACCCCCAAAAACTGATCGATGAGGAGTCGGTTCACATGCTCAACGTCAACATGAATAAGACTCATGCCTGACGACAACGCCTTCCGCCAAAACTTGATGATTGTCGCCAATGCGGGCAGCGGCAAAACGCATGCCTTGGTGACGCGATGCATCCAATTGCTGCAACGCGATGCCAAACCCGAAGAAATCCTCGCCCTGACTTTCACGCGGGCCGCCGCCGCCGAATTCCTGCAGAAGCTCTTCGATCGTTTGTCCAAAGCAGCCACCGACCCGAAAGAGCTGGAAAATTTATGTCAGGATTTGGGAACAGACTGCAAGTCGATCGACGCCGAGGGATGCACTAAGTTGCTTCGCTCTCTGGTGCAGGCGCTGCCGCGACTCTCCATGGGGACGCTCGACCAATATTTTGGCCGCATCGTCCGCGCCTTCCCGTTCGAGTTGGGTTTGTCCAAAGAAGTCGAACTGCTCGACGATGTCGACAAGGAGGAGGTCCAGCGACGCACGCTGGAGCAGGTATTTGCCGCGGCGACCGAGAAAGAAGGACTGGATGAATTCATCGAGACACTGCGCCAGCAGAGCCGTGCCCGCGCTGACCAGTCGGCCCTCAAAATTATTTCCTCCGCCGCTTCCTCTCTGCAGGAAAAGTTCATCGAGACACCCGAGAACCGTCCATGGGGAGATACCAAGGTGATTTGGCCCAAGGGAGGCGCGCTGATCGACGCCGACGATGTGGCCACAGCCTCCGCGAAATTCGCCGCAGCCCTGCAGGAAACCAATCGGGGGTTGAGTCAGGAAGCCAAGACGACCATCGAGGGCTGGTTGCAATTGGCCAAAGAGCACCGTCCGCCCAAACGCATGAGCAAGCCGCTGGCGGATTTCTGCAGAAAGCTGACCGATGAAGGACGTGGCACCGGGAAGTCCGATGTGCCCTACATCGCCATTAACCGCGAAAAACTGCTGCTGTATCCGACCATGCTCACGGCACGAGACAGTCTGTTCCGCTCGATCACCAAACTGGAACTGCTCGGCAAGCTCGCTTCATCGAAGGCACTCCACGAACTGCTCACAGATTACGAGGCCATCTACAAACGCTCGGTGCGCTTGGCCGGCCAGCTGACTTTCACCGATCTCGCCACGCTGTTGGCGTTGCACCAGAAGAAGATTGATCACACCCATATCGAGTATCGCCTGGACGGACGATATAACCACTGGCTCCTCGATGAGTTCCAAGACACCAGCCGATTGCAGTGGCGCATTATGCAGCCTTTGGCCGATAACGTGGTGTGCGAGAACGATGGGAGAAGCTTCTTCTACGTGGGCGACACTAAGCAGGCTATCTACGGTTGGCGCGGCGGAGACTTCGAGCTGTTCGATCAAGTCCACGAGCATTTCAAAACCGCACGCGGAGTCGAAATCGCCCGCAAAGATCTGCCCCTGTCATGGCGATCGGATGAAAACATCATCAAAGTTATCAATGAAGTGTTCGCGCCTGCGCGACTTGAAAACGCTCCCGACTTCGAACTGCCGGAGCAGATGGTTGTCAATTGGCGCAAGGCGTGGGTCGAACACAAGGTGCGCGACGCGGCCAAAGGCAAAGGATTCGCCCAACTCAGGACCCTCGCATTCGACAAGGAAGACGGGGCGGAGGGCGCCCAAGCGGCAATCGATCAAGCCGTGCTCGACATCATCCGCGAGGTCGATCCCGTGGGACGAGGGATCAATTGCGCCATCATTGTTCGCACGCGCGCTGCGCTGAACCACTATGTGGCGCTGCTGCGCGGACAGAAGAATGCCATACCCGTGGCGGCCGAGGGCCGCGTCAATCCGTGTCTCAAATCACCCGAGGGCTTGGCCCTCTTTGCTCTGGTCAAATTTCTCGCTTCGCCGATCGACCGGATCGCTGAGGAGCAATTTCTTGCCTCTCCGTTCGGCTTTCTCGCGGCCGGCAATACAGTCGGTTTCCACACCAAGGCCCTCGGGTTGATCTCCGAGTCGGGCTTCGCCGCCACGCTGTCGGGTTGGGTCCGCGAAGCCGTGGGCAAGTCATTGGTCGATGCCACTAAGGTCGAAGCGTTTATCGAGGCAGCGGCCGATTACGATGCGCAGAGAAAACCCGGGGAAGATCTCCGCGCATTTGTCGAATTCGTCGACCATCGTGTAGAGCAGGAGAGTGAGACGCCGGGAGTCATCCGCATCATGACTACACACTTTTCCAAGGGTCTCGGTATGGACATGGTCATACTCCCCGAACTCGGCGGCAAAGGACTTTCCCAACTGCGCGATACTTCGGAAATCTCGGTGCATCGCGATGCTGAGGGCAACGTCCAGTGGGGTATGGCCCTGCCTTCGAAAGACATCTGCGCAGCGGACGAGACATTGGGCGCAGCCCGTGAACATCTGCGGGCGCGTCAGGCTTACGAAAATCTTTGCGTTCTGTATGTGGCCATGACCCGCGCGAAGCATGCGCTTTATTGCCTGAGGGCGCCGACCAGGGACGACAAAAATGCCGGTCGTTGGCTCAACAACTTTTTCCCCAAAGGCGATGGCGAAGATCTGACGAACCGGATCTTGGGTAACCCGAAATGGCACGAGGCCTACCAACGCAAAGATCTCAAACCAACCCAGATCGAAGGAACAAAATTCAAGCAGGCAGAGCGCAGAGCCCAGGACAGTTCGCCGTCTTCGCACGAAGGCGAAGATGTCCCGGCTGGCTTAATTCTTGGTGGTGGGGCGGCCCGTCACCTCGGCACCGAGGTGCATGAGTTGCTGGCCCAGGTCGAATGGTTGGGCGAAGAACCTGACTACACAGGCGCGACTTTCGAGGGAGCAAAGCTCGTGCGCGAATTTCTGAAAAGTGACCGCGCCAAGGTTTTGCAGAAGCCCGGTGAGAACTTCATTGTCTGGCGTGAAAGAGCCTTCGATGTTGAGATCGAGGGACGAGCCGTCAGCGGCATCCTCGACCGTGTTCATGTCGAATTTGGCGAAGGCGGCAAGCCGATCTCGGCGCGAATTTATGATTTCAAAACCGACAAAGGAAACCTCGACCTGCACGAGCGATACAAACCCCAACTGGACGCCTACATACAAGCAACTGCTATCCTGTTGGGAATCTTACCGGACCAGGTCAAAGCGGAGCCGGTGGCCATCCGACCAAAGGCGGAATGACCCTACGCAATCCGATGGCAAGGTTAAGCGCGAAGCGCCCAGAAAGCAGTTTCTTATTAGTTGTTTACGGTCGGGCCTGCATCGGTCAATTGGGCAAGGCCGACACCATCGAAGTGTCCAGAGCAGCTTTCTGACTGAGCGGGGTCGTTAGGGGTTGCCGCCAAGTCACCGTCGGCAGTTTGAGTTTCTCCTTTGGTAGTACCCCACCAATGATCCTCTGCGGTTAGTTCGCTTCAATTTGGGTCTTTAATGTGGTTCTGGCGATCAGTCTGGAGTTTCCCTGCTTGGTTCTCGAGCTAAAGAGCACTAACAGGTCCCGTTAAAAAGTGCGGCAAGCCTTGAGTTGCTTTGGCGGGCAAGCCCTCATAATCCTACTCCTAATCTTAATCGAATTCCGGCCCCGATGCGCATTCTCCTCTTCGGCTCCAGCGGGCAAATCGGCACGAACCTCGCGCTGCGTTTGCTCGCGGATGGGCACGAAGTCTTCGGCGTGGACAAGCGCGCGAACACTTGGACGGA
>Ga0194133_10007719_pt1 | contig 12776 bp, 13 predicted proteins | sample TA2KigOf40mmetaG_FD_155448 | JGI IMG/M metagenome (GOLD analysis project Ga0194133, IMG submission 155448) | Freshwater microbial communities from Lake Tanganyika, Tanzania - TA2015055 Kigoma Offshore 40m | ecosystem: Environmental > Aquatic > Freshwater > Lake | place: Tanzania: Lake...
CGTACCATCCTTTGCAGGGTCATACCGCGGAGAGTCCGTAATTGACATTCCACAGTACGAGACGGGCTGTGCCTGGAAATCCATATACGTATAGAGTGAGAGCGCTTCTGCTTCTTTTAATAACCATCCAAAGTTGTTCCAGAAGTCAGGCGTATGACCCATATCACGTGTGCAAATGTGTGCAAGTTCGTGCAGTGATACAAACATCATTACATTTTCCTGTACGAGACTCTCGTCATTCGACTGACGTTGGCGGAGACAGAGGTGAATTGCCTCGCCTTTGTTCACAGAATACGACGTATGATGTGCATCGGGTGTTGCCTCTAGAAACCGGTCAGGGTCTGCTCTGAAATTCGTTGCAATCTGGCGTACTTGTGCCTTGTCAGGATATTTGCGTAGCAGAGAATCTGTCAGCGTTGAAAGTTTCAGACGAAGTTTTGCAAGCATGTCGGCTGCATTTTGTTTATCTGCCATATCACGAACACGATATGTCCGCCCGTCCACAGTTGATGTTACAGGGACAAGAGGATAACTTGACGGAAATATACCGCCAAGAAGTGTTTGAAGAAGTTGTGACATAACCTATTCCATGGGTGGGAAAAACATATACCGTAATACAATTATGCAGGGATGGGCAAAATAAGTGTATATGATTATCTTGAAAAGTATATTTATATAATTTTATATTTCAGATTGTTCCTTGGTTATATGAGAATGGTTCAAAAGGGGGTACGGGGGTGGGTTTCGCCCACCCCTGCAATTATGCAGATGATGGTGGCAATAATTTATCCATATCTTCTATGAAATATGGGTCTACAAACGGATGCTCTGTCGGATGCCGAACAACAGGTAAAATTGCGAAATGTGAAATTTCAGGAATTTTATCTGCACCATAGTATGATTTGCGCGTAAATATCAAATCCATAAGCGTAGTTGGCATTGTATCATAGAGTGGTGACGTGAGTCCATGACGTTTTGCAATTTTCAAAATTTTTTCCAAATCTTTGAATGTGTATACCAGCATAATATATTTGCCACTTTGTACAATTTTATTCGGTATTACACGTTGAACAATTTCTTTGTAAATAGGGTCATATGTTTTTTTAGGAATTGCACTAACTTCATACAGCTCTTCAATCATTTCACGAATGGCTGTCATAGTAAATGTTTCGCCTTCATCACGACCACCGCCAATTCCACTCAGGAATGGTTTTTTCTTTTTTGGCTGATATCCTGCAAGAATGTGCCGTCCGTCTGTAAAGACAACACCTGCAGCAGTAAATGTAGTGGGTGATTCAACATTATCATTAACTAGACGAATGAAAGGTACAGAATTGTACGAGTTTGCTTTATTTTTTTTTCGTGTAAAACGGAACATCACCTATTTTTGATATATATTTAATAGCAAATAATATTATACGAGTATATAATATTATAAGTAATGTACTGGATGTGATATTTTATAGATATGTTTCAAATTACGCGCCAATCTCCAGAGGGCGGTGAGAGATATCAGGGGAGATGGTGGAGTTCATGAACACAGACACAGGCACCTGAGGGTTCGGGGGCTCAGAGCGGAGCTGTAGGTTCGCGTTGCGCAGGCTCTGGCCAACCGTGTTGACACCAATCAGAGCACCCGCAGATAGGAAGTTCTTGCCCTTCAGAGAGCCAGGGCCCATCGGGTTCTGCTGGGCATAGATGGAGGACTGGTCCAGAGGGAGCAGTTCGCTGGGCGTCAGCTGGTCGCGAGGGTAGCAACCCGCAGGGGCCTCAGCACTGGCAAAACCAGCCGGACCCTCAAACGAGGCCAGGTCAGCAAAGCCCTCAGGCTGTTTCTTCAGTTCCTGACCCGCAGGCACAGAGGCACCAGCTACCTGGTCCTTCTTGGGGGCTACATTCGGGTTACCACCCGTAACCTGGGCAACAGCGCCACCAGGGGAAGCACCAGGGGCGGGACCACCGCCAACACCACGGTTCATCTCGCTGCCACCGCCAGCGAGGGTACCCTGCTGACCGAGTACAGCTGTGAAGCCTTCACGGCGACCTAGTAGACCAAATAGCGTGTTATCATACTGATACAGGATGAATAGAGCGACTACAACGATGAGAGCGATTAGGACCTTATTCTGCATCGTACCTGACATACGTTTCTATAAAAGAGCGAGGACAAGTTTTTCTAATCCGAATCACTTTCTGACGACCCACTGGAGGAGTCTGACCACTCGGAATCGGTAGCCTCATCTCCATATTTTTCTAAATAACGGGTCATGGCGCGCTCCACCTTGTATTGCGCTAGACGTGCCCGTAGTCTTGCCTCTTTTAGACGGCGCTTGTCATACTGGCGGGCGGAGAGGGCCGATTGGGAGGCATGGGCATCGGGTGCAATTTCAGATGCAATCTGGGAATCATCGTCACTGTTAATATCATTCACTGACTCTAGATCCGTAGCATCTAATACAGTCGGCGGGGCGCTGCAAACCTGGTTTGTTACAGGTGCATGCGATTCTGTGCCGGTCACGTGGGGGGCAGGGGCAGGAGCTGGGGCAACAACCTCCTCTTCATCAAGAACCGGAATGTGAATACGTACCGCTTCATAGCGTACTGTCCATAGAAGACCAATCTTACCATTATGAATCGTAAATTCAGATGGCGTAAATACCGCAACAGACGCGTCTTCATCTGCGTCCGCATCACCCGTACCGTGTGATGCTGGCGTAGAAACCTGTGCGCTCAGTGTGCGCAAAATTGCGTCAGTTGTATATTGTTTTGCAAAATATTGCGAATTGCAACGAAGAAATTCGTCAATTAGTTTGCGCAAATAGGGAACCTGTTCGCGCAGAATGTGTGCGAGATGGTCCGTATGTGTAGGATAGAGGGTGCGGTCTACTGTATCTGATAGCTCCTGTGCTCCACGGATAACGAAACGATAACAGGGTTCAGCTTGACCTGTGACTGAATTGAGCACTCGGGTATATTGCGGTTTTGAAAATGTGATTTCAACCGACATCTATATATATCTGAACCGAGCGGTTAGAAATACTACAAAAATTTCAGCGCATTCTTATAATGAGTGCTGGCCGGGTGCCAAAAGAATTGTTTGCAAAAAAGATTCGTGAATGGGTTGACCAATTTGCACATACATTACAAAGCACTGACATCAAGGAGTTTATTCAAGAACTTGTTATTGACCCGTTTATGAAATATATATTGCAAAGAACATTTCCATATATGATTATTGCATTTTGCCTTTTTGGCGCAGTCTTTTTATTTGTTATTTTAACGTTTGTGCTTATACTTTTCAGACGACCTGATATTATGCAATGTCCAACATGCAAAACACTGTTACGGAGCAGTGGCTAGCAAGGTGGGTTTAGCAGTGACTGTAATTTGATATCTCTTTCGTAGAGGCACTATTGGACATGGGCGATCCCGGACAAAATCGGTTAATTGCGACAAATGTACGCAATTGGCTACATTATGATACACTTGCAACATCACTGTATAAACAGGCTACACGTGCGCGCCAAGTACGTGATGAATTTGAGACAAAGGTGATTGACGGACTCGTTGCAACGAGCAACGGGCAACTTCCTATTATACAAATTAATAGTGGACTTGTTCGTGTTGTTGATGAACGAACACCGCGCCCTCTCACAGTCAGTGGAATTGAACAGATGCTACACATGTATTTTCAACAGAAGGGGTCAGGTGTTCGGGATGATACCAGCGAAATTATGAATTTTATTCGTAGACATCGTGGATACACAAGTGCAAAACATTTGCGCAAGTCGGGTGGTGTATCTGCTCCACCTCTACCACCACCGCCTGGGTCTGGGACTGGACCTGGGCAGATTATGGGAGGGGGTGGCGGTGTGGGCGGTGGCATGTAAAAAGAACCTAAACTTTCACCGCAACTGTAGTATAGTTACAGTACAACACATCTTGTGTACACTAGACAACATGTCTGCAATCAAGAAACCTGTTGCGTCTGCCTATCCCACCATGGAAGAGGACTGGTATCTATGGCTACAGTGTCGTTATCGTAGCCCATACACCTATCATACGAATGAAGATGGTGAAGAAGAGGATGGTGGTTCATGTACGATTGCAGAATGGGCACGTTCCCTCATCTTTGATGCAATTGTTCCACGTTTGATGAAAAAAGGATATATGTTTTTTAAATATCGCAAAGATGTGCTGAATGCATTTCTCAATTATCTATATCGCATGGATGGAGTACCTAGCGGATATTTTTCCAGTTACACGGGGCGACCTTCACACACTGTGACATGTACACGTGATGATATGGATTTCTATATTACGTACAAGTGTCCACCTGATTTTTGGGCACGTTTGCGTAAAGAATATGCGATTGAACGATTCGCAGATGATAGTATTTTTGCAGACCGTCTCTGGACGGATTTGCCGTGGTTCATCTTCTATCAGCTTGATTATAAGGAGTCTACAGCATCCGATGAACTAGCTGAACGTCTAGAAATTGATGATGGCGAGGATTATGAAGATTATAATACTGCTGCGCGTCGCTCAGACATTGACCCCTATTTGATGGAATATGGTAAGAAACGAAATAATGGCGGGGGCGGGAGTGGGGGTGGCGGAGGTGGAGGCGGTGCGGACGCAGGTGAATCTTACTCAGACCAAGCGCTCTGACGGAATGGCAGCACGCCAATCTGACCAATTTCGGATTTGTATTTGAGCTCCTTTTTGCGCTGTTCCACCGCCTCAGGTGTGAGTGGCGCATCCATGCCTGCTAGCTTGCGTTTAATATCATGCTCCGTCTCGGCCGGTTTATCACCATAGCAGTTGACACCAAACCGTAAATCTGGGTTATCAAAATAACCGCCATTTACGCCTGGCATACCGCACTGTAGACGCTGGTCATCCGTACCATACTGTAGTTTCTCCCATGTCTCCTTCTGTGTCGGGTAGACCGCGGCTTGACCTTTCACCCAGCCATAGTTGCACCAATCCGCACCGTCTTCCCACGCCTTCTTCACCTGTTCATACGTTGCCAGCTCTGCACCGAATGCACGGCACAGAGGCTCCGCATCCGAGTATGAGTAGCGGTTTTCAGAGATATTGAAAACCTGCTTCTTGCCTGGCAGAATCTTAGAGACGGCCTCCTGTCCCGTTAGAATACCTGCTACATCGCCTGCAACGGTCTCCACTTCCTTGCCTACATCCGTTGTAACAGCAACTACCTCCTTGCCTGTGTATCCAAGAGCTTCGCGAATCTTATCACTTAGCCAGTATGCGCCGTCTACAATCTGACGATGGAATGCAATAATTAGACCTACAATGACAACAAGCAGACCGAGTGTCAGTAGAATGGCCATGGATGGTCCTGATGTCGGGACAGCCTCTACCGACTCCATGACAGGCTCAGCAATGTTCTTCATCATATTTGCGCCCGTATTCACAAACGACGTCTTGAAATTGTTCGCAACATTCGCAATCTTGGAGGCCGTATTTGTAACAAATGAGTTCACACCCTGCGGAATGTTTGGAACAATGTTGTTCGCAATCCGTGTATTTGGTGTTCTCGGTATATTCATTCCTATTTCTGTGTAGTTATTTTAATGTTTTGGCGTATAATTTTGCAGAAAATATTCGTAATCGTCGGGAACGCCCAGACCCCACATCCGTTCGCAGTGCAGTGTGCGAATGTGAGCACCCCTCTCAATAGACTGATTGTACACTGGGCATACGTAAAATTCATTATTGACACGAATGTTCTTCGCAATCATCGTCTCTGCATCACGTACAAAGTCAGTACCACGTTTCCATCCATATATGCCCGTTGTTGCAATAGGGCCAATGAATTTCTTCTCCTCTACTGCAACCACATGCCCTTCGCTATCTGTATTCGCATAGGACCACCGTAAATCAGATGGATTCGGTTGATAAAACGATGATATCACTCCGTCGTAGTCAGGATGTGACATGCATCTGTAAAAATCGTGTGCATTCCAGTCCAAGTACTGGTCTGAGTTTGCAATTATAAGTGCGTCATCGTTATTAATTGCATCTTTCACTGTCAGAACGGTGCATGCAGCGCCCTCTGTTAGACAGGGAACAGTGTGAAGTTGATATCCGTTTACATTTAATTCACGGAATCTATCAATATGCTCCTCGCGAACAATAATATGAATTGTTGCATGTGGGCGTATATCATCGGGTACAATATTACTAATGACCCATTCAAACATCGGTTTTCCAAATACAGGGAGAAATGGTTTAGGGACAGTATATCCTGCCATTTGGAAGCGAGACCCTAGACCTGCCATTGGAATAACTACATTGCAACGACGAGGTGGCGGACGAACCCTGTGTGTTAGCACGTATGACAGAAGCGATGGGGAAACGTCCATCGCATCCACAATGTCAATGACTCGTAAACCTGCACTCCGCGCAGCCTCCTTTCCAACAGTACTGTCCTCAAATACGAGCGCGGATTCTTTCGGAATACCGAGTAACTCAATTGCCCGTTCGTATATTTCAGGACTGGGCTTGGGCTGTGTAATATCTTCATTTGACAAAATCACTGAGAAATACGATAACGGAACAATCTTTGTCAGAGATGCGAGCACTGTTGCTTTAATACTATTGCTACAACAGGCCATAGGGATACCCTGTACATGCGCCCATTCTAGTGCACGAACAGTTCTATTATAAATGGTTGCAGTCTGTAACATTACAGATGTAATCTCCTGTTTCCGATTACTTACCTGGTCTCTGTCATAGATTATTCCGAAATGGGTAGCGAGAATATCAAGCTTCTGGCGAGTTGACCGGGCTTCAAGCAGTCGTGTGTGGCACTCATCATCAATTGGATACTGTGGCACACATTCATTCCATGCCTGAATAAATGCCTTTTTATGGAGGTCTTTGAATTCTACGAGAACCCCGTCCAAATCAAATAGAAACCATACTGGATTATTCATAACTACTTTGGAATACTATGATATTGGTGTGATTAAAAACACGGTGTGTATTTTCATGTTTTATAATTGTATTGTAGTACAGTAAAATGCAAGAACTGGAGGATGTGTATAGGTCTATACATAGCAGAGCTACGCCGATTCCACAGCCCGATATAATTGCAAATTCAGTTACATATTGCAAGGCAATATGGGCAATTGGAGACTGGACAATGACACGAGCCTGTGAGAAGTTAATGGTTACACTACGTACCCGATTGGGTTCCAAATGTGTGTTGTACTCACCAGACGGCACCGCACCTGATGGAAATCTCCATTGGACATTGTTTCAGACAAATACATTCCCTGTTAGTGTGTCTGCATCTGACCACCCCACACTTGTAGAAGAGGGTGACTGCCTCCGCAAACTGACATATTCGCATCCTCATCTTGAAATTACATTTCGCGGATTTGCAATGTCACGATATGGACTCTTCTTCTGCGGGTATCCTTCCTGGGATGTGAATAGGATTCGTGCTGATATTCGGAAAGGATACGCGGAGAAGGGGTTTCTTATTCAAGAACCCCATCCGCAAGATATTGCCCATGCAACACTTCTCCGTCTAACAGGAGAGCTGAGTGACGACGATATAACATGGCTCAAAGAGCTTGCTACGCGGTATTGGAATACTGACCTGTTCCATTTTGTGCCACGTCGCTGGGAATTTGGATTTGGGACATGGCTGCAGCGCGACGGTGAGCGTATTGTTTGTGCTGAATGGCCAGTTGCACCGCGTTGGATTTTACATCGCGGTCTCTCCGCAGGTCCAGACAGTGAGCTGGAAAACGTAGAGGCACATCTGTGGAAACAGCTGACCGATGGATGGGATATAGAATGCGATGTTTGGTGTGATGAACAGGGGCGCTGGTGGCTAGGGCATGACGGTCCAGAACATCGTATATGTGATGTAGACAGGCTATTGAAACATCCTCGTGCCTGGGTTCATTGTAAAAATCTACGCGCACTCCAAGAGTGTGTTGCAGGGAAGGGTCGTACTTTCTTTTTCCACGATACAGATACTGCAGTGCTAACATCATCTGGACATATATGGGCATATCCAGGTAATATTGTTGGCGGACAGATGGGAGTATGTGTTATGCCAGAACGCAATGGGTTCCGTTTGACGGATATTACTGGTGTCAGTGCAGTGTGTTCCGATTATATGCCTGTTCATTTTGATAGCGATGCGTAATTTTGAATACAAATATAGGTTTTTATATATTCAATATTTACTAGATAAACTAAATATTGAATAATACTATCAATGATAATATGTTTTTCTTATACACCATCCTCTACCGTACGATTGCCACCGCGCATGTTAATGAAGTTGCGCTGCTGGGGCGTTGTGCAGACACAACCGCTGTCCGCAGAGTAAGAGGCCGAGCAACATCCAGGCTTGGCCTGGTTATTGCGGAAGATGAACAGGTTATCAGGACCCAGCTCAACCTCGGGGCCGAGCAGAGGCTCATTGGGTGCCGTGTAACGCCATGTGCTGACGTCATTGCCGGTAGACAGCTTCACGTTATCAAAGGGACCCATCGCCTTATAGGTGTCCTTCGCACCACCCGCGTTTTCCAGGAAGTAGCTCGCAAAACCCTCCTGGCCGACGGGCGAGTACATGCTGTATATCATCACAATGTTTGCAACCAGGAGCAGAACGAGACCCGTTAGTAGAAATGCAATACGCATCTGTGAATATCTGTATGAGGGGCAGACTTTTTGTTCAGATTAAGGCCGGAGCCGAGCTTCAACACACTCATTCACTGCCTCTATACGAGTATATCCCACCTCTGTGTAATCTCTATACGTAACTGCATTGCCATGTAAAGTATATGCTACAAATGTACCACTCTCTGTAACTAGATGGCATCCAACAACACGACTATGTTCACCACCCTTCGTCAATTGCATACGTTTCCAAATACCACTCTCAGAATCATAGACAATCATACTTGTCTCCCACAGCCCTCCTGACACCTCTGCAGTTGTCTGTATTTGGCATACACCCACTACAGTTGTCGGCTCACGTGATGTTATATCACTGTAGACTGTATCGCCAACTTGGATAGCCGAGATTTCACGATGGCCATTTGGCGTTGCAACATAGGTACTCGGAGAGACTGCTGGGTATGGCATATCGGCACCGATTGTATTTGACCAAGTCGTATGTGGAGCAGATTTATTCAATTCCTGCATAACACGGAAATTCCACTCATACTGACCAGGCAGGTCACCATTCTCCAACTCTTCCCAATCTCTGAATCTGAGAATAGAACCTGTATTGGTAACCACAGGAATACAGTGTGTTGTTGTATTTAGACAATAGATGTATTCTTCCGTATGTGATGTCTGTGTTGCACGCGGGTCATCGGATACAGACTGCCATGCACCTGGTTTGTCTGCGGATTCCACTAGATGTGATCCTGATACATAAATGCCATTGAGTTGCCATAAAGGTACATTGCATCCTGAGAACTGCATAACACCCTCCACTCTGTCGCCATTCGCAAGAATATCGTTTAACTCCAGCTGACTGATTGGCCGATGTGTCCCATCAAGCATAGCAACACGTGTATTCGGAGAAAAGCAGAATCCTGAACGGAAACTGGACGCTTCCGCTGCCACAGACCCCACCGCAACTGCCATAATTGCACCGATTACCGAGAAAATCAGCGGTAAGAATGGGAATAGAATGAAAAATAGGAGAATAATCAGCGCAATCATAATTCCCATAATAATCATGACAACCTTGATAACAAAGTCCACCGAGTTGAGAATACCACGAATCATAGTTATACCCATAAACACCGTGCCCAGCAGTGTCGCATTCACACGTTCAAACGCTGCACGAAGATGCAAAGTCACATTTCGTATCTGTCCCGCAACTGCCTGATATTTTGCCATGTATTGGGCCATGTATTCCAGGAATTGGTCGTATATTACGCGGAGTATCTTGCGCATAGTATTTAGAACTTCCGTTAGCATCGCAGACAGACCCACCTGCGATTCCATCACCGTCTGTACAGGTTTCATCGCGATTGCCGTTGCACGTTTTGCGAGCTGATCGATGCAAAACATGAAGTTATCCTGTGCGAACTTGCTCGGTGTTCGTGGGTCATTCGGTGGTTTGAAGTAGCGCCCCATGGTCATGATTGGAATGTCACATCGCCGATTTGTCCAATTTGCCATCACCTTGTCCTTTTCAATTTGTGTTATAGAGTACCCTATGACTGCAGTCAGTCCAATTGTTAGTAAAATAAATGGCCATACTAACATCGCCCTGTCCCCTGTTCCCTATCCCTTTTATTTGTTGCGTTCATGCACACGGGATTCACTGTGATGTTAACTGCTCTGCATAATACATTTCAGCATCCGGGGAACAAAGCTCTATACTATCACGTAGTTGCGTACCATTCTTCAACTCAAATACAGAAGAGGGCGTCACAAAAAGTGCAATATAGACCTGTGGTGTTTTGTATTCATGCACTGTTACACCCTGTATTTCTCCTGCACGAATCCATTTGCGCTGGTCAGGTTGCCATACAAGCGTAGATGACGCAATCTGCTCGCCATTTATCATACAGTATTCGCGAACAAGGCGATGAACTTTTCCTATGACAGTTCCTCCCGTGGACAGACGTGTTCCTAGACCAACCGAACTTGCTGTGTGAAGTGACCCGTTCGCTAACCGAATTTCTGTAGAGGGTGCGACCGATGGGAAGTACTCCTTGAATACATACTTTTTCGTATTTGCAGGCATGCCGTGTGCATTGATGCGCGATTCAATCATGTGCATCGTTTTTCTATCTACATCATTGTCCTCAGACTCATCATAATCTCTGAATACATATGAGCCAATTGGAATGATATGGTCCGTTGTATTTAGACAAATGAGACTGTGCGCTGGATACGGCTCTGGCGCTGTCGCGTCAGGATGGTCTTCTGAACGAATCCATTTTCCATCGTGGAGCATGTAATGATTGGAGCTGACGTAGACCTCGTGCCCTGTAGGTGACTGGAGACGTACCATCGGCTGACCATATGCATTGAAATGGAATTTGGAGGTGACTCTTGACCCTGACGGCAGAAGAATATCACCAAGACGTACGTCTGCGATGGCAATTGTTTGCGGGGCATTTGCACCACGTTTCACCTGAATTTGTGTGGACGGTTCAAAGCAGAATGTATCTAAAAACGAGAATAGCACTGTATTACTAAAACTTTGCACACCCGCAATAGACGATGTCCCCATGTAAATGACTGCAAACATCGTGGTATACATTCTTGCCATCAACATCTTCATGCGAATTGCAGATTGACGCATTTGGAAAAAGAACGACGATATTCTGTCCACAAATTCTTGAAAAATAACATTAATACCTCCGCCGAGAGTTGCGATAGACGTGCGCATACCATTTGTCGCATTCATGAGTACTCCAAGAATGCCGGTAAATTTACTCATAATGGATGCAAACGGTGCAGTGATACCCACGGACTGCATATCAAAAATATTGCCCATGCAGTAATTGAAATTCTCTGCGGTATTGAAGCCATAGAACGATGCAAAGGGCATGATGGATGGGTCACAGCGATATTTGTTCCAATTTGCTTTGACATCGCGAATGTTATTTGCCATTGCGATGCCATACCAGACAATAAAGAACAGAATAGTTGTGACTATAATTGTTGCAACTGCATTAAATACAAACCAGACCTCTGCTCCTCCTCGTGTATCTGTCGTGGATGCAGAGGATGCGATGGTTGCAACTGCGCCAGTGAGTGTTGTCATAAGTGGACTGGGTTCTTTTGGGTCAGTGGGCTCTGTTAGATTCCCATTTCCAGCTTTTTTTGATTTGTTCCCAGCGTCCATTCCCTATCCAATCGTATGAAGAGAAGATAATGAAAAAATGTGCATAGAGTGGTATGCTATTCACAGGTGTGTATACGGCTGTGAAAAGTATAATAACTACTATACGAGTGGCAAGACTTACTGCTTCAGCGGGTACGTTCTGCGCACCCAGTCACGGTCAATCTCAAAGATGTGCGAGGCATCAGGTGCCGTGCGAACTGACAGTTTCGCAACTGCATCCAGCTTGCGGTATACGCTCAGAGCACCGTACCGTTCAACAGCACGCTTGAGAGCTACACGACGTGCAGAATCTGATAGACGATACGAGTAACCGAACTTCAGTAATTCTCCTTTCCGGAGTTTTGCAAAACTGTCCTGTCCTTCACGGGGACCTTTACCGGGTAGACCACGATCCTTAATACATGTAGCAGGAACGTGAATGGAGTTCTTCTTCGGGCGAACCGTGAAGACGTGGCTTCCACGACGAACTGTGTATCCCAGTTGCTTCACCGTGTTCTTGAATTTACGCGTGTATCCTTTGCGTAGAATGTAGCCTTTGGGGCAATCCTTCTTACGTGTATCAAATAGTCCCATATCTGGAAATCCCTACTTATGCTGCCGTTTTAATCAGGGGTGACGGTGTCACCCCCGTACCCCCTCCTTAACCATTATTATACAGTAAATGGTGAAGCTAAAATATTTATTTATGTGCATGTCTTATTTTTCCCATCCATAGGTTTAATCAGGGTTGGAACTTTGAACATAGGGATGGCGTATAAGACTGCTTTCAATATACGAATCATAGGGGACGCGCTTCCATTGCTCCTTATTCTTTGCTAAAAATGCATCATAGAGAACCACAATATCATTTGCAGATTGGCGTGCACCTTCAGGGAATGTATTCACATACTGCTCGCGCTCT
>Ga0194133_10007720_pt1 | contig 12775 bp, 11 predicted proteins | sample TA2KigOf40mmetaG_FD_155448 | JGI IMG/M metagenome (GOLD analysis project Ga0194133, IMG submission 155448) | Freshwater microbial communities from Lake Tanganyika, Tanzania - TA2015055 Kigoma Offshore 40m | ecosystem: Environmental > Aquatic > Freshwater > Lake | place: Tanzania: Lake...
TCCCGTCATTCGCGTACAGGAAGTCGGGCTTCACGAAAATTCCGTCGATGGTTTTCTGGCTGGTGTCGGGCAGGTGGAATCCGCCGCCGTGGCAGGCGCCCAGCCAGTTTCATTCCAGTTCACTGGAGAATAACCTTTGCATAAACTGCCATATTCGCCGACACATCTAGAAACTAGATGCAAAACAAAAATTTTTATGCTAGGTAAGTACCGATATTTTAGAAAATTTATTGGTGGCGGTGTAAATGGTTAAATCTCAAAAATAATCATTGACACAGCAATCAAAAATTCACAGAAACAAATGATAAGTTAAAACTCCAACTTTAGTTTTTAGGACAAGTGTGAGTAATTATTTTATGTCAAATATGTCTCTTGCCACTGTAATAGAGGAACTCAAAGCTTTTCGCAACGCTAGGAATTGGCACCAATTCCATACGCCGCGACAATTAGCAGCAGCAATTACCATTGAAGCAGGGGAACTTCAGCAAACTATGCTATGGAAAACAGATTCTGAAATAGAAACAGAGATAATAAATACTGATTTGAAGTTGGTTATTAGCGAAGAAATCGCCGATATCCTTTCTTATACATTGCTGTTAGCACATGAACTTAAGCTCAACCCAATTGAAATAATTCACAACAAGATCCAAAAAAACGAAAAACGGTACCCTATTGAAAAAAGCTATGGCAAATCAACCATGTACAATAAACTTTAATTCTATTTAATTACTTAATAATTTCAAGGATGTTGAAATGCTAATGAGAATCGATGATTTTCGAAAACGAATAATTAACGACATGGATTGTTTAGTCAATGAACTAAAATTTTTAACTTCTCGGAATACTAATGCTGAAGAAAAAGCATGGCGTTCTTCACTTCCAAAAGTAGCAAGGGCATTTTCTGACCCTAGTTTTTCAAACTTGCAGATGTTTATTGGAGGTCAAGGAAATCTTTCTTTAGAATATCGTATTCCTGGTGCAAATAATTGGGCGGATATTGTACTCCTTGGACAACATAACAAATCTCCATCTGCTGTAATTGTAGAACTAAAGGACTGGGATACTCGTGGTGATCAACCGGGACCAGGTGAAGGATTAATTTACCGGCATAACCGAAACGACCAACATCCTTCTAGACAAGTAGGTGGGTATGTAGAAGCATGCAGAAACTTCCATTCCGTTGTTCTAGATAGAAATGCCAAAGTGCATGGATGTGTTTTATTTACAAAAGATACTTACTACCATACGTATAAATTGCATCCAAATGACAAGCTTTTTGAAGCATATCCATGCTTTGGCCTTGATGATGAGAATATAAAAAACCAACTACCAAAATATTTTGCAAATCTAATTTCGCAACCGGATGAAGAATTTGCCAATGATTTTGTTCAGGGCAAATATAAACAATCACGAAGCTTTGTATCACTTGTAGGCGAGCAAATACTTAATAGAGACAATGAAACTTTTGTTTTATTAGACAATCAAAGATTTGCATTTGACCTCGTCAACGCACGTGTGACCGAAAAAGTAAAACAAAAAACAAAAAAGAAAAGGGTGATCCTTGTTATAGGTCCACCAGGTTCTGGAAAGTCAGCCGTAGTTGCTCGCGTTTGGGCATCGCTAGTTACTAATCTTGCAACCCAAAAAGGAAATATCGTTATTGCAACAACATCCACAAGTCAGCACACAAATTGGCAACACCTTGTAGAAAAGATTTCAAAAAAACGAGGATCCGCAAATGTAATTATAAAAGCTGGATCTTATACACCTTTAACAACCGGTGTATTTGGACAATACCGCAAAAAATATCCTTCAGCCTTCAGTGATGATGCAAATCAATGGCGAGATAATATGAAAATGGCTCGATCCCTTGTCGGTGAATTTAAAAGCGGATCAGAAGATAACGAATTTCTTGTTTCTTTGGTTGACGAAGCACATGCCCTTATAAATCCAGAACATTCAGACGGTAGAGGGCAACATGGTTTTGTTGGTGCACTAGGTCCACAGGCATATCAGATAATTCGTGCTTCAGAAGTAAGTGTGTTTTTACTCGACCCTCGACAAGGATTCAGGCAACAGGAAAATACTACTGTTGAAGACATTAGGCGTTGGGCAGTGGAATTAGGCGCAGAGGATCCCGAAGTAGTAAGTTTGGAAGACTGTCAATTTCGTTGTTCTGGTTCTAAAGCATATGTAGATCTGCTAGACCACATGTTAGGTGCAAGTGGGGTCGATGCAACACCACCTTGCAAACACGATATGCAAGTTACAATTTGCGATTCTCCGATAAATCTTGAGAAAGCATTAATTCCACTAGTTTCTTCAGGACAAACATGCCGATTACTTGCCAGTTATTCTAGGAAGTGGAAAACAAAAAACATATCTTTTCCTCATTCACTTCCACCACATATGATGGATTTTTGCGAACCTTATATTGAAAATAATAAAACCCATTTTTGGTCAAAAATTTGGAATTTTGCACCAGAATCTGATTATACTTTTTTTGTTCAAGCTCCAATCGGAAGTCCGATGGAAACTAATCCATTAGCTGAAGTTGGATGCCCTTATGTCGTGCGCAATTTTGATTTTGATTATGTCGGTTTACTTTGGTTTAGCGATTTAGTGTGGAGGCATGATAGGTGGGTAGTTGATTTAAAAAATGTACACGAATCTGGTATTAGTCGCATTTTAAAACGGGCATCCGCTAATCCAAATTCTTCGGCGTACAATGAAGTTTTAGATGCGGTTAAATCAGCTTATCGTATTTTGCTTAGTAGAGCGATGAAAGGCGTCTATATATGGTGTGAAGATCTCGAAACCAAAATGTTTCTTGAACGATTTCTCATTCGCAAAAATTGATTTTAATTATTCCATACACTTTTGAAAACAAGCAGGGCCCGGGCGCACGCCTCCTCGAGCCCGTCGTAATGCGCCACCACCAGGGCGCACTGCTCGAGGTTGGGCTGCGTCAGCCGCAAGCCCCGCCGCATGTCCTGGTAGAGCCGGTAGCCGATCACCCCGCGCATGGCCTCGTCCGCCGAGCGCGCCAGGGCGCCGTAGGAGGCGTCGGGGTTGGCGGCGTAGGCCTGCCGGGGCAAGTCCATCGCGCGGAACACCGCGGGCTCGAGGTCCTGCGAGGGCAGGCCCGCCGGGCCGGCGTCGAGCACCGCCCTGGCCAGGGCCCCGCGCAACAGCCCCACCTCGACGAAGTCGTTGAAGTGCCCCGCCTGCAGCGAGGCGTCCTGCCGGTTGTCGGTGAACGACATCAGCTTGCGAGCGGTCGGGGGCACATTCGCGGCGGAGCGCAGGCCCGCCACCGCCGACATCGCCAGCAGCGTGGTCGCCGTCGCCCGCCCCTCGTTGCCGATGGGCGACAGCTTGGTGAACTCGCTGCGCTGGCGGGCGTCGTAGCCGATGGCGCAGGTGACGCAGAGCCTCAGGGGAGCGGGCAGCCACAGGGCCATTTCCCGGCCCGCGCCCGGCGCGCCGTGAAGCGTGCCGTCGACCGCGGCGAACACCACCTGGGGCAGCTTCTTGCGGTTGCCCGACACGAGGCTGGCGCCGCCGTCGCCGTCGGCCTCGAGCCAGTCGTCGGGCAGGATCTCGAGCAGCCTCGCCTCGTCATAAATGGGGAAGTCGCGCGCCGGCCCTCCCAGCACGAGGTAGCCCGGCTCGCGGCCGTCGTCGTCCGACAGGTCGCGCAGGTCGCGCCGCGACAGCTCGTGGCGGTCGGCGTGCCCGGGCACCGCGGAGCGGGCGGCCACGACATAGTCCTGCCCGCAGCAGCGGCAGAACGCCAGGGGCAGAAGCAGCGCGTTGTCGTCGCGGCGGGGCGCCCGCGTCTGGTACTCGAGGGTGATGTCGCGCTTTTGCGGATCTTCCAATGTGGCGTACAGGTGGTCTCCCTTGGAGATGAACTGGTGCAGCCGGAACGCCAGCGGGGCCCGCTCGCCGGGGTTGGCGGCCGCCACCTCCGCCGCGGCCTTCAACAGCGCCCGCAGGGCCGCCGCGCACGCCGCCTCGCCGGCCCCGCAATCGGCCGCCAGCAGCGCCGCCAGGCCCGCCACCGGCCTCGGCTGGCCGCGCAGCAGCAGGCCGGTGCCCGCCTCCTCCTCGAGCCCCGCGCGGTTCACCAGCCAGCGAGCCAGCAGGTCGTCGCGCAGGCCCTTGGCGTCCGCCGGGGCGCCGCCGCCGGCCACCCGCGCCGCCAGCGCCGCGCCCGACCCCGCGGGCAACGGCTCCAGCGACGGCATCAGCGTCTCCCCGATCACGCCGCCGGAGTCCACCTCCGCGCCGAACAGGCCCCCGGCGACCTCGGCCACCCGGCGCCGGCGGTCTTCGGAGGTGCCTCCCTCCGCCATGGTGGCCGAGGTGCCCACCACCTGCAGGCCCGGCGAGCCCGACGCGTCGCGCAGCCGCCGCACCAAAAGCGCCACATCGGCGCCCTGCCTTCCGCGGTAGGTGTGAAGCTCGTCGAGCACCAGGAACCTGAGCGAGCCCATCGCGTCGACCAGCCGGCGGTCCTCCGGCCGGGTGAGGATGTACTCGAGCATCACATAGTTCGTGAGGATGATGTCGGGCGGGTTGTCGTGCAGCTTGCGCCTGTCGTCCTCGCCCAGGTCGCCGGTGTAGCGCGCGAACGACACGGGCTCGTTGCCCTCGCCGAAGCCGTGCCGCAGGTAGCTTTCCAGCTCGGCCTCCTGGCTGTTGGCCAGCGCGTTGAGCGGGTAGACGATGACGGCGCGCACCCCCTTGCCGGTGCCCTCGCGCAGCACATGGTCGACGATGGGCAGGATGTAGGCGAGCGACTTTCCCGATCCGGTGCCTGTGGTGAGCACATAGGGCTTGCCGGTTTGGGCGCGGAGCGCGGCCTGCTCCTGGTGCCGGTGCAGGCTCATCGGCCTGCCGCCGGGAATCTTGTCCTTGTCCTTGCGGAAGATGGCGTCGCAGGCGGGGTGCAGCGCGCCGTCGGCGACAAGCCGGGCGACGGCGCGGCCGGGCGCGAAGCTCGGGTTGAGCTGCAGCAGCGGCTCGGGCCACAGGGCGCCGCTGTCGAGCGTGCGCCTGACATGCTCGCGCAGCCTCGGGTCGCGGATCTCGAGGAAACCCTCGACGAACTCGCGGTAATCCCTGATGACGCCGTCGCGGAACGAGAAGATGTCCATGGGGAGACTCCTTGGATTTTAATGTATGGAGCATCCCGCCTCATGTAAGAGGCATCAGACGCCTTGGGAGCGCGCGATGATGCGCGTCGCGCCCCTCACTTCGTTCAGGGCTCCCAAGGGCTGGACGAACCTGAATAAGGGAGCTTTTGCATTTATGCCCAATATTTAGGAGCCCTGAACGAAGTGAGGGGCACCGTTTGAACCCGCGTCACCCCAGCCTCTGGAACGGCGCCAGCGCCAGCCGGTGCCGGGCCCGGCTGCAGGCCACATACCGGTCGGCGGGCTGGTACTCCAATCCCGGATCGGCCTTCGCCACGATGATGATCGCGTCGGCCTCGAGCCCCTTGAACGCCCGCTGGGTGCACAGCAGGATCCCCTGCCCCGCCTTCCATTCCGACGCGTCGGCCGTCAGCCTGATGCGCGCGCGGTCGAAGCGGATTTCCTGGTGCGCCCTGATGACGCTGGTGTGCGGCGTGAGGATCGCGATGCTGGCGTTCGACAACCCGCCATCGAGCCATGAACGCACCAGCGCCTCCGCCTTGCGGAACGCCGCGTCAGCGGTCGGCTCCGCCGGAAACTCAAGCGGCGGTTCCCCCGCGGGCGCATCGGGCCGGGTCTCGATCGGATGGCGGAGCGTCGTCGTCCGCCCCAGGTACTCCACGATCGCCTTGGTGTTGCGGCAGTTGCGACGCAGCGGGTACGGCTTGGCCATGCCCGCCGGCAGGATGGTGTCGCCGCGGGCGTCCGTCCGCCGGTTGAAAATGTTCTGGTCGGGGTCGAAGAAGACGAACAAGGGCCTTTCCCCCTCCTCATTTTCCTTAATGAGCAACTCCACCGCGTCCCACCACGACTCGTGGAAGTCCTGCCCCTCGTCGACGATCACCTCGTCGAACTGGAATTTCCGCCCGCAGCGTTCGAGCGCGTCGACCGCCTCGAGCAGGGCGGCGGGGGCCCCGGTGTCGTAATCGGCGTCGGTGGATGGCCTGAACGGGGGGAGTCCGGCGCGCGACCGGGCCAGGGAGACGAAGTCGTGGAAATTGGCGCATGTGACAAGCCTGTCGTGCTCCTTCAGCGCCGAGGCGTTCTGGGCGGCGAGCGCCTTGTTGTAGCACAGGAGCAGCACGGAGTTGCCACCCCGGGCCAACGCCGAGGCGCGCGTGCGCGCCAAAATCGTCTTGCCGCTGCCGGCGACTCCGCGAACCGGCAGGCGCCGCAGGTAGGCCAATTGCTCGAAAAGCTCGGCTTGCTGTTCCGTGAGCGACTGGATGGCCGCCTCGTCGCGCGCGATGCGGGCATATTCCGCCGGACCGATGGCGATGTGGGGCTGGAAACTGCGAATGACCTTGCTCCACTGCTCGTCGCTGGCCGAGGGCTTGGCGACCACCCCCTGGAAAAGCGACCTCAGGATGTCACCCTTTTCGCCGCGAATGGGATTGGCCTTGTCCCACTGATTCCAATGGGACAGGCAATCGCGCGCCCGCTCGGGCAACCCGCCGATCGCCCCGGCCATGAAGACGAAATGCTCGCGGAACCAGGTGGGCCTTTCAGGGCCCGTGAACTGGCTTTCGGGAAAGACGATCGCGAAGCCGTAGGGGAACGGCAGCGTGCCGACGCCCAGGGCCGCGAGCATCCGCTTCTTGAGCATGGCCAGGTTGTCGGCAGCCTGCTGGAACGGATCCTTGCACGGTCCGCCGTCGTCGTAATACCACGATCCCCGCGTGGGATCGTGCCTGATGGTTTGCCCCTTCACCTCAAGCAGAAGGACGCCCCGCGAAGGATCGAGCAGCACCAAGTCGGTCTCGTGGGGCCGGAGGTGGTTCTGCTCGTAGTTCATCCACTGCAGGTTGTGGTAGATGACGCAATCGGAGCCGAAACCGACAGCCAGGGCGTCGAGGACAAGGCGCTCGGCCCGGGCGCCCGGCCGCTCCATCAGCGAATCGGCCGCCCTCAGTTCCGGATAGACGCGCGCCGCCATGGTCTTTCCTCCAAGATCTCCATCATAGGGTATCGCGAAAGGATAAGCATGCGGAAACAGCAAATAGACGCGGGGTGGTCGCGATGATGCGCGCCGCGCCCCTCGCTTCATTCGGGGCTCCCAAGGATTGAACGAACCTGAATAAGGGGGCTTTTGCATTTGTGCCCAATATTGAGGAGCCCTGAACGAAGTGCGGGGCCGCGTTTGAGCATCACTCCGGCGTTGCCCTTCCGCCGATCATCATCACCACCCCGGCCACTCCGCCGGCGCACGCCAGGCTCGCCACGCCGGCCACGGCGACCAAGGGGCCCGCCGCGTGCCTGAGTTGCCTCCAGGCCACCACCGGCAAGGTTTCCGTGTCGGGCCCGCACACGAACACCGCCACCACGGCATCGTTGAAGGAGATCAAGAACACCGCGCCCGCCGCCGCCCACAACCACGGCGCCAGGAGAGGCAGCGTCACCCGCCTCGCCGTTTCCCACGGCCCCGCACCCAGCCCGCGCGCCGCCGAGCGCAGCAACTCCAGCTCGGCGGCGCACCCCAGCCGCGCCAGCAGCACCGCCACAGGCAACCCCATCAGCGCGTGCGCCAGCACCAGCGCCGCCCATGTTCCCGCCAGGCCCGCGGCATGGGCCGCCACCAACAACCCCAGCCCCAGGGCCGCCGCGGGCACGCACGCCGGCGCCATCAGGACGGCCATGGCCGCGCCGTGTCTCGCGGGCGCCAGCGCCGCCATCGCCCCCAGGGGAACCGCCACACCGGCCGCCAGCACCGCCGCCAGCAGGCTGCGCCCCAGCGCCATTGTCCATTGCGGATCGCCCATGAACTCGATGTGCCAACGCAACGACCATGCCGCCACCGGCGGGGTGAGCAGCATGTCGGGCGAGAACGAGACCCACACGGAATGGGCCACGGGCACCAGCAGGGCCGAAACCAGCAGCCAGCCGAGGGCCCGTGTCCACGCGGGGCTCATGCGCGCGCCCCCCGGGGCGATGCCGCGAACGCCATCAGGCACAGCAGCGACAACACCACTCCGTCGGCCGCCGCCCGTGGCCAGCGCCCCAGGTCGAACAACTCGCGCTGCATCTCCACCGCCAGGGTGGCCTGGTCGGGCCCGCCCAAGAACAGCGGCCCCAAAAACGCCCCCAGCCCCCACACCCAGCCCAGTTGCAGGCACAGCGCCACCGCCGGCAGCGACAGCGGCCACACCACCCGGGCCAGCACCAGCCACGGCCCCGCCCCCAACCCGCGCGCCGCCGCGGCCAGCGCCGGGTCGATGCCCCGCATCGCCACCACCAACACCAGCGCGGCGTAAGGCGCCACCAGCCAGGTCTCGGCCAGCACGCCGCCCGGCCAGCCCCGGGGCAGCAACCGCTGCAGGCCGAACAGCGCCGCCAGCACCCCGCACAGCCGGGGAGCCAATATCAGCCCCATGGCCAGGGCGAACCGCCAGCCCGACAGCGGCGCGGCCGCCAAGGCCATCAGGTAGCCCGCCGCGGTGGACAGCGCCGCCACCGCCAAGCCCGTCACCACCGTGGTGGCGATGATGCGCCCGTGGTGCGCGTCGGCCAGCACCGCCCAGCTCGCCAGCGACCAGCTCCCCGGCTCGTAGAGGCCCGCGCCGGTACCCGGGGCGTGCAGGCTCATGCGCAGGGTGAGCGCCGCGCCACCCGCCGTGCCCAGGGCGCACGCCAGCAGCGCCGGAACCAGGAGCCAGGCGCCTCGGCCCGTCATGGCGGACCGCCCGTTTCCAACGGATGAACCCGGCTGGCGCCCGCCACCACGGCCGTGCCCACGGGGGGGAAGCCCCGGCCCCGCGCCACCCAGCGCAGCGGCCCGTCGGCCAAGGTGGCCAGCATCTCATGCCCGTGGTATTCCAGCCGGGCCACCACCATGGGGCGCGTGAACGCGGCACCGGAGGGATTAATCTCCAGGTGCTCCGGGCGGACAAGCACGCGCCCGGAGCCGGGCAGGCCCGCCACGGCGGCATCGACGATGTTGGCCGGGCCGAGGAAGCCGGCGGTGAATTCCGAGCGGGGCGAATCGTAGAGCCTTCGCGGAGGGCCCGACTCCACCACCTTTCCCCGGTTCATCACCACGAGGATGTCGCCGTGGGCCATCGCCTCGGCGGGGTCGTGCGTCACCATGAGGGTGGCGATGCCGGTTTCGCCGTGCAGTCGCAGCACCAGCTCGAGCATTTGGCTCCTGAGGTGCGTGTCGAGGCTGGAGAGGGGCTCGTCGAGCAGCAGGGCCGCCGGCCGGGTGACGAGGGCCCGCGCCAACGCCACGCGCTGCCTCTGGCCGCCCGAAAGCCCGTCCGGCCGTCGCGCCGCCTCATCGTCGCCGATGCCCACGCGGGCCAGCATGGCGCGCGCCCGGGACAGCGCCTCCACCCGGGCGGCGCCCCGGGCCCGGGGGCCGAAGGCGACATTGTCGATGGCCGAAAGATGCGGGAACAGCGCCAGGTTCTGGAACACCATGCCGATGCCGCGCGCCTCGGGGGACAGCCGCGTGGCGTCCGCGCCGGCCAGCAGCACCCGCCCCGCCGCCGGCGCGATGTGCCCGGCGATGATTCCCAGGAGCGTCGATTTCCCGCAACCCGACGGCCCGAGGATCGTCACGAACGCCCCCGGGGGCACCCCGAGCGACACGCCGTCCACGGCACGGACGGCGCCGTGGCGGAACGACACCCCCTCGAGGCGGATCGCCTCAGCCGGCGCGCAGGATGGTGCGTTCCCAGCGGTCGGCAAGCTCGTCCCACCGGGAGGAATAGAAGTCATAGGGGTAGTACCGCAGGGCCTTGAACTGCCCGGTTGAATGGGGATAGATCGACTTCCACAACTCGTCTTCCCCGGCCATGTCGGCCGCGGCGTCGAGCCTCGCCGAGGCCATGCCCCGCCGGGCGAACTCCAGTTGCGCCCCGCGCGAGAACAGCACATCGAGCGCCGCGTGCGCCAACCCCATTCTCGGGGTTCCGCGCGGAATCGCCCAGAACACCTGCACCATGGCGCGGTCGGCATCCGGCACCGCCGCGCCCAGGTCGGGCCTCTCCCGCATCGCCTGCTGGTATTCGGGGCTGTGCATGTTCCCCGCCAGCACGCGCCGGTCGGCGAGCGCCAGCATCATGTCGGTGGTGTTGGGCCACCACAGGCCCACCTGCCCCCGGTGCTCGCGCGCGAAGCGGAACACCTCGTCGGGTCGCCCGCGCAAGAGCGCCTCGGCGGCGCCCGCCTTGCCGTCGGCGTCGGCCATCACGCAGGCGAAGGTGTACAGGCTCATGTAGAAGTGGTTGTAAAGCCCCACCTTGCCCCTGAGCGCCGGGCGCAGCAGGTCGGCCCAGCGCGAGGGCGCCGGCGCGGCCCCGCCACGGTGGTACGCCAAAGTCATCACCGCGTCGGGGTAGGTGATGCCGAGCCTTTCGCGGAAGATCCAGTTGTCGAGCGCCTCGGGCGCGATGCCTCCGTGGTTGGGAACCCGCGCCAGGTCGACCGGTGCGAACAGGCCCTCCCGCGCCGCGGGGTAGCCCTGGGTGGCGTCGGTGATCATGAGATCGAAGGGCGGGTCGTTCGCCGGGGCGGCCTTCAGCTTGGCCATCGAGTCCCACCAGCCGGAATGCAGCGTGGCGGTGGCGCCCGTCGCCTCGCGGAAGCGGGGCACGAACACATCGCGCATGGTTTTCTCGTGGCCGCCGGCGTACACGAACACGCGCAGTTCCTCGTCCCGCCGGCCGGAGCAGCCGGCGGCGCACGCGGACGAGGCCATCAGGAAGGTCCGCCTGTTCATTTGCCCCCTCCAAATTGGTTCCATGCCAGGGCCACCCGACCCGCCACCGTGAGCCAGCACAGCGCGCCAAACACCACCGCCAGCGTGCCGAACATGTGCGGCCACAGGCAGAAGGCGACAAAAAAGGCGATGGTTTCCGTACCCTCCATGAGGCCGAACGAGTGGTACATCGACTTCACGCCCCGGGCTCGCGTGCTTTCGCCCCGCTTGGCGGCGATCGCCGCGTACGCCAGGAACGACGCCCCCGTGCCCATGAACGACAGCATGAGGAACGCCGCGGCGACGGCGTCGGCGGGGTCGCGCAGCAAAAAGGCGAACGGCACGCCGGAGTAGAAGATCATGTCGCAGACGATGTCGAGGTAGCCCCCGAGGTCGGTGGGCGCCGTGTGGCGGGCCACGGCGCCGTCGAGGCCGTCGAGAACGCGGTTGCCGGCGATCAGGGCCAGCGCCGCGCCGAACTGGCCCGCCGCGATGGCCGCGCAGGCCCCCGCGCCCAGCGCGAAGCCCGCCAGCGTGACCGCGTCGGCCCCCAGGCCCAGCCTCGCCAGCACCGCGCCGGCCGCGTTCAGCGGCGGATCGATCAGCGGACGAACGAGGCTGTCAAGCATGGGGCAACACAAGGACCTTGAGGACTTTTGAGATAGGTCAAATGGCACGCATGGAAGGTAAGCCGTCACCTGCAAGCGGGCGGATCAGCTCGGTACCAGTTTCCTCATGCGGGCCGGGCGGCATAACCGGAGGCCAGTTCAGGATGCGCGACGGCGGGCGCGCTGGATGAGAGGGATTTCAATTCCGCCAAGTGGCGGATCAGCACGGCGGCCAGTTCGTCATCCTGCAACTCGGCCAATTCCTTGCCATGATGGGCCTCCCCCAACAATCCAAGGTGGGCCATCAATTGGCCCAACCGCACATCAGGAGCGGCGCTGGAAACTTGGGCCACAAGGGAAAGGATCTCGCGGCGACTGTCGTTCATGGCAGCAGGTCTCCAATCCGGATGGCATCGGCCAACGCCATGGGCAACTTCCCGATCACCTCCACCCGGATCAGGGTGCCCGGAGATCGGATGGCCAAGCGGGTTGCCCGGGTGACTCCATCATACACCATAAGGTAGCCGTCCGTTCCCTCGTAAACCCATGGCACCGGCATGCCCGTCGCCTCGCCTCCAAACAGCGCGGCCTGCCGGGCAAGCTTGGCCGGATCGGTGCCACGGCCGCGGGATGAAGGCAACCGCAAGTCACGAGGATCGACTTGTCGAAAATCGGCCATAATACCTTTCAATCTATCCGGATTTAATCACCACTTTCGAGCGCCGGCAGCGGGTGCGGCCCTGCAAGCCAATGAATGGAAAGCATCGGATTCGTTGGGCAACCTGACAAGCCCATTGGTATCAGGCAATATGTTCATCAATCGCGGATCTTTTCACGACCCAAATCTTCGTGGGTGTGCCCGACACCACACGGCAATCCCAGCGACACCAGCCGCCTCTCCCAAGCATCCAAGGGTTCGGGCGTGGTCGAGCCATTATGGAAAATGTCCGCCAACCACTTCGCGGCCAGGTCGTGGGGTGAAACCCCATGCCCGTGCGACCGTTCGATGAGAGCGGCCTCAAGTCCAGGACTGATCGTGATGGTCACGGAACCTCCGGTCCTTCGCCCGGTGAACCAACCGCCATCTGAATCATACGACATCATGATGCCATCCCGCCTCGTGGCCATCTTCACGAATTAGTTTCCCTTTTAGCATCGGGAAACCAACCAAACCTTGCCGCAAGGACTGGATCATATCCTCGCCAGCGGCTTGTCGGCCTTGCCGCGGCGGGCGCGCTTGGCGATCTGGTCGGCATAGGCCTGGC
>Ga0194133_10007721_pt1 | contig 12772 bp, 12 predicted proteins | sample TA2KigOf40mmetaG_FD_155448 | JGI IMG/M metagenome (GOLD analysis project Ga0194133, IMG submission 155448) | Freshwater microbial communities from Lake Tanganyika, Tanzania - TA2015055 Kigoma Offshore 40m | ecosystem: Environmental > Aquatic > Freshwater > Lake | place: Tanzania: Lake...
ACCCACAACCACAACCTTAGATCTTAGTTCTCAGTCAGGTGCCTATGACCTCTCAGCCACGGCGACCCCATTATTAAGAATAAGATTATTAAGCCATTAAATTCAAGATCTTGTATTCTTGGCAAGTTCCTTTAACAATATGTTCTTTCATTCACTCACAGAGTTTAATTGAAATCCCCTTTTATCTAGATTTTTACCAACTACATGGTTCAGTGTTTTTTTAAACACCTCCCATGAGATGGTAAGACATCGATTATTCAAGTGCCAACTTTTGCAAGACAACCTAACTTATTGAAGTCAGGAAGAATTCAATTAATTTGAAAAAAGGAGCTTTATTTTTATGTTGCATGTCTGTTACTCCACCCAACGCTCTATGTGAAAACTTTTGCCCAAGAAAATGTTGACTCTCGGTGGGAGGATATTTTCCTTTTTTTTAATTCAATACTTTTTTCTAAAGTAAGTAAATGATCCTTTGCTTTCTCATTTATTCTGATTATTCCTTATCAAAATAAATTTTTACTTTTTCTCAACAGGCTGAGAAAATAGAGATTTTGAGTTCTGAAGTTCAATGCCCTAAAGTAAAGGTGATTATATTTAAGCATCAGATTAAAAAAATCTTTTTAAGCATCCTTTGAAAAAACAATAACCCTGTTGTGGCTCTACCTGGTAAAGATGATTTGCTCGCAAATGCCATAAATTGACCCGAAACTGACCCAGATATGTGTGAGAAATAGTAATTTGTTGGAAAACTGTGGAGCCTTGGCTAAAAATCCAGAGCTTGTTCATTGTATGCCAATAAACGATTAGAGACAAACAACTACTTTACTAACCAGATCTGACTGAATTAAAAAACTCTTGCATTTTGTTAGAACTCGTGATGGGTATGGGTCAAAAGTTTTTGACCCGAGTCGGTTGGGGTCAATTTTTTGTGGCTCGGGTCGGGTCAGCCATTTATGGTTTGGGTTTTGGTTTGGAAAATTTCCCCTAAAAATTTCAAATTTTCAATTTTTTCCCTTCGGGTCAAAAAAATCTCTTCGGGTCAGGTCAAAAAGTACCCGGATCAAAGGCAGGTTGGCCTCTTATTTACTGCCGGTCAAAAGTAAGCTCAAGTCGGGTCAGCGCCCATCTCTTGTTAGATTAACCCCTTTATTTTTATTTTTTCTGGGAACAAAAATATATATTTTTGAACAGAATTCAGATCAGAAGTTGCATTATTTGAACCCTTAAAGGTTAAGATTACAGTCATTTTACCCTAACCAACAGGCCATTGCAAATCTAAGAACAATTTTTCGAAACCACTTCTGCATATTAAGAATTTGTCAAGTTTTCATTGTAAAAAACCAAGCTGGGTGTGGCGTAAATTGTGTTCTGTGCGAACATATGTGAAGAATTATTAATTCTGAAAGAGTTTCAGGCGCATCTTTAGCTGATAGAAAACAAAAAAAATCTGCCCCCATTAAAAGAATCTTTAAAAAAGCATTAGAAAATCTTTCAGAATTTAAAGATGGGATAAAGTTGAGAACTAAAAAAGATTTTATGGCAAATTTACATAATGATGAAACGATGACAAAGTTTGTTTCATTTTTAGGTAATCAAGCTAATTTTTATTTTTTTTCAGTTTGAACATATTACTATATGAAAGAAGGCGTTTTTTTAATAAATTTTTAGTTTCTTCAATAGTTTTGGTATTCTTGTTAAATGGTCAACCTCTATGGACATTTAGTAAAGGTTAAAGGCTTCATCTTCTCTTGGGAGTAGGATTCTCAGCTGAAAACTAAAACATACATGAAATATGCACAAGTAAGCTGAGGAATTTAAATCTCACATTGAGAAAAAGCAAATAAGCTGTCCCAAATTGAATTCAACAAAATATAAAGTATAAAAATACAAATACTTTGTTTGCTTGGGAAGATGCAAAACCTGACCTTGTACCATCAGGTCATGTGTCAAACATATTAGCATAAATGAAATTCAGGGAATGATTTTAACCAATACCAAACTGTAGAATCGTGTTATTTTATTTCTGTTTCAAGCTAACAGTTCTTTCATGGTAACCTTGGAGTGGTTGAAATTGGGGTTTATGATCTTATGTCCTGAACACTCCCTTTAAGGTTTTAGTGTTTGCTTTTTGAGAAACCAATGCCATGACAATGCCCTTTCAGAATTTTAGACTTTATCAAGTCAAAGTTTGATCCCTTAACCTTAACCTCATCTTGTATTGATCAGATTGATGTGATATAAACAAGCAGATTGGACAATTGTCGAAATCAAATTTCCTGAATAGGCTAAAACAAACAATGTGTTAAAAAGGTCAGTTCTCTCCTCATCAAGACCAACTCAGTTCAAATTTTTCTTCTTTAATCCCTACTACAATTTTCAATACTTAATTATGGCATTATCTACAGCTTCTGCTAATTACCAATAATTTGGTTTTATCAATTGGACTGAAAATCACTTGATTTAATTTTGCCACACTTTTGAAAAGTAAAACAAGAGGTCATATTACAAGAAACAATTTATAAGAGTGTCATATTTTTTTTAATTAACAAATTTGCGATTTCCCATGGGACGTGTTTAAATGTAGAAGAAAAAAAATTAGAATAACACTTGATTTATCCAATATTTTTCATTTTTTCATTTTAAAAATATTTTACTATTTTGTGATGAAGTGGAAATTACTTTTCCATAAATAAAATCACCCTCTTTGGTCAGTTTGGTGTTTTTGGAACCCACTTTATATCAGTCCAACCAAATTGCTCTGCAGTTCTTGTTGTTTGATTATATCCAAACTGTTATCTGACTAGAGAATTAATTTTGCTGCAAAGTCATAAACATTGAGATTTTACAGTGAGTGAAAAAACCAAGACTTTTGAAAGGGAAATTTTCTTATTTTTTTCACTTCTCTTCTGCAAATTTGTTTCATTTTCGACTGATTTCCCAATGGAGTTTCTTTTTATCCTTTGATTGCCACTCACTCAAACACCACCAAAAATATGTAGAATCATCTAATTTAGTGACACTTTAGATGTTTGTTTTTTCACTTTGCATGTTTACAAGAAAACATTAGTCTTACAATTTTTTCCCCAATAATCCTTAACAAAATTTGAAACTTTAACCAATTAGTTGAGATGATGAGACATTTGGATGAATTTCCCTTAAGAATAATTTTGTAAGACATCTCATATTTTGTTTTTATTTATTTTTCATTCCTTGCTTTTTATCCTGTACCACATGTGGATTTTCGATTTTTTTCAGGCTTTCGTGATCAATGCTTTCTTTGGTGTATGTTGCTGATACTAAAACTTAAGAGGCTATTGTCAGTAATGCTGAGAACATGAATTCTGGGCTTCTCGTTTACCCAAATCCTATTTGTTGCCTTCAGTGTTATCTTTATCTGCACGCAAATAAAAAAAATTGTGCTGAATTGAAAAATCCCTTTGTTTGTTTGTTCATAGAGTATTGATTTTTAGTTGATTAGGACAGGGCCATAATTATAAAGAAGCCTAGCTTTTTAATACTATGTTATACTTCAAACATTCTTTTTGTCTCGGAAAGTCTACATTTTTTTATTGTGACAGCAAATCCTTGTGCTTTTTTTCTGTTTCCTACGCAATTTTCCAAGTTTTGTTGTCAGCAATCTGGTGCTGGTGGCTTATCCATAACCATAATACGATGCACACAAGTCATTAAAGGGCAAAAAAATTGATTTTACTTTATTCTGAGATGAAAGGACATTGTCACATCAAGCAAAACTGCAACGTGCAGCTGGTGGTCTTAAAAATTATTTTAAGATTTTTCACCATCATTTGTCAATATTAAAAGTCATCTGTTTTTTTTAAAATCAGTTAAAGGTTAAAATTATGAAGGATTCCTTTCTTAATCAAGGGTAGTGTTGAACCTGGTAGGAAGCCAAAATCAATTAGTTTTGCTTATTGAATCCAGCTGAGTTGATGAAAAAAATGAACTCACTTGTGAAAGAATGCTCTTGGTGTTTTCATGAATTCGGAAAATTAAATGAGATATCTCGGCACTTGCTTGCAATGCTCCCACTTTCCATGCTACATGCATGCTACACTGTGACTCACCTTCTAGGGATGAAATATCCCTGTTGATCCCAGAAAACTCACAACCTTCAATTTTGAAATTGTCATTGTGAAAGTACATTTCCTGACAGATGAAAATTTTGACTTGGGAATTGAGAAGCTCTGCCAAGTAAATTAGACTTTGAATAGACCAATAACTCTTTTCTCCTTTTGATAGTTAAGTTAGCTCACTATTCTATCCTCATTGCATCTGAATTATTTCATAAGGTCATGTAATTTTGAATATAAACAAATTGTCATTTTTATTAGAGTTGTACAATCTGAGTCATTTGCAAGTAAATTAATTCACATACATACCTATATAATATTCACAAAAGAACACAAAGGAAGAAATTAAAAATTTTGTTGGCTCTAAATTTTTTCTGATTGCATATCATATCATAACATTCTTCATTAATGTACTTCGAGGTCTACCAACTCAAGTCCATCAGGTATGTTACTGACAATTTGACTGCCTAAACCTTGGTGGTTGTGAAACCCTCCAAAGTTTTGGTGGCCGAAATTTTCATTGCCAAACTCATCATCCTGTTGAAGATATATTTCAGCATCAACAAGTCATGTGAATGCTCCTTCAACTTACAGCAAAGTCAGCTTGCCCCCCAAAATGGTCATGTCCTCCTCCATGCAAATTTGTCAGTAAATGGTTGCCACACAGTCCTACATGAAAATGTGTTGAAGTGAGATTTGAATAATCCCAACCATTTGTGCATACCTTTTTCATCAAGGGTGTTGTTTCCACAAAGACACTCATTTGGAAGGTGGCAAGCATCTTTTTGGTTGGGACACTCCCAGTAAGGAACACATGCATCACAAGCCTCTCCTTGCCATCCACTTTCACAAATGCATTGGGTCTATACATATCTGAGAGTGAATATCTGTTTGTCTGTACATTATAAAGAAGGATCGGGGTTGGGGCCGGTGGGTAAATGAGTGAAAAATTAGAAGTTATTGTGACTCCAGATGACAACATACAGCTCGAAGAAGAAAGATTAGCTACCATGATAAAAGAATCTAACTTTAGCAGGTCTTACTGAATTAGTAGCTTCGATGTGTTGGCAAACTCCATGAACACATTGTTGGCTTTTTGAAAAAGTGAGTTAGATTTAAGAATCAAAGTTGTTTGATTTTTATAAGAAACTTCAGCTTGATTTACTCGCATTTTGGTTGATCACACAATGGGCCTTCCCAGTGTGGGTCGCAGATGCAGGTGTTGGGAAATTCACTGCATGATCCATGTAAGCATCCAGGCAAAGTTTGGCACTCATCGCAGTTGGGACCAGACCAACCTGAATGGCACCTTCAATCAAAAGAAGGTTTTTTAAAATAAGATTTTAAAAGTCTTATCAAAATATAGTTGTTTTACCTGCATTCAGTTGGTGAAATGCAAACTCCATTGTGACATCCATTACAATCAGCTAGAAAATAAGGTCTTTGGATGTAAAATTATAATATCAAATCATTATTAATCTGAAAGTTGATTTTTAAAAATAATCTCCTGAGCTCTAAAATTTACCAATTAAAGGTGAGAAGGATTATTAGATAAGAGTTTAAATTAACTTAAAAAATACATCACTTAATGCTTCCTTATTGACACTACTGCTTTAATGTTAAAAATCAAGACTTTTTAATGTTCTTTTACCTATGTCACAGAATGCTCCCTTCCAACCCTCTTTACAAATACAGTCATTAGCCTTCTCACAATGTCCATTCGCACATCCTGGTAATGGGAGGCAAATATCACAGCTCTCACCATCCCTAAATGTTCTAAAAAACTTCTAAACCATGAAAGTTTTATGGAACTCAACTCCTTTTTTTACCATCCAACTTCACAAGCACAGTTATTGGGGGATCTGCACTCTCCATTAAGGCATCCAATACCATTGAAGTCACAGATGGGCTCAAGACAAGGATTAAGATCAGTTAGATGTGATCTTTTATCTGGCTCCTTCCAACCCTCCATGCATATAACGTGACCTCTGGGACTGCACATATACCTGAAAGCATTCTGAGAAAAAAAGTTTCTCTAAATAAAATTAATCAAGCAGTTTCTGTTAATGAAGCTCTCTTTTTAACAAATTCTGCAGTCAACTTTATTTGGTAAACTTGGGAGCTAATTTAATCACCGACACATATTCTTAAGAAATAATAAATAGGAAAGTAGAAGCTAGAATAAAAAAGTAGTAAACCCAATATTTCATCTGTATAAAGTACATAAGAAGGTCACACTAAAGCCCTTTGTTGAATTTATCTTTTAAAGATCACTTGCTAAGGTGGATGGCTTACATTTTTCAAAACTAGAACATGTTTTGCTTAAAAATTATAGATAATAACTCAAAAGATATAATTGACCTATGGCAGCCTTATGTCTGAACCTTACCTTAAGTACTTCTGGCTTACATGGGTGTTGATCAATGACTATTTCACTAAAGAAGGAATGGCCTCTAGCAGATGACAAAGCCAAAAACAGGCTCAAAAGTTTTTCCATCATCTTAAAACTACACATAAAAATAGACTGAAAACAAATCATTCTTTAAAAGTTCAAAATGGATTTTACCTTCTTTGGTCTCTTGGCAAAAGTTTTGAAAAAGTCTGTGTAAAAAATTTCTCTATTAGAATAATTTTTTTCCTCTGATAGCTAAAATTTAAAACTCACCGCTCTTCTACAGCCCAGACTTTGAAGTCCTGTGAAGCAGTAGAATTTGGACTGAGACGGAAATTCAAAAGAACTTTAAGCTTTTATCCTCAATGTCGGTAATAAATTATCAAGTACAATATAATGAGAAATTCTCACCTAAAAGAGCATAAATCAATGTAAAAATGGTCATGAAATAAAACCTAATGATTGGAAATGGAAACCCTTGTAAATAATTATTGAGTAATTAAATTTGGACTGCCTCGACTTTGATTATACAAGGTTTTTCATTGCAATATTTTCTTTCTTTAAAGCTTCATTAAGAATTTGGGACTTTTGCTTAAAGCATTTAGTATGACTATTTACTGAATCTCTCAACTGCTTGATTTTTGAAGGTGAGATTTTAACCTGCAAAAACTAAGGTCAAGTAAGTTGCCTTGATCAAAAGGCTGCAGCAATCTCTGTATTTCATGGAAAGAAGTTTGATTTGTTTTGAAGGGTTTTGGATTTGGAAATAAGACATAATATGTTTTGTTCAATGCTTGGATAAAGGTGAATCATTGCTCATTGTGAAAGACTTTCATCACTACTAAGTTTGCTAGGAGTCCAATTTACCAGATCTTAAATGCATTGTGAAAATAAATGATAAATTTTTTCATGAATGTTCATGCATTGACTCTTAATAAATCAACATCTTTTTAACTGTCAAGGAAATATACCAAATGACCTATTATTTTTGGAATCTGAGAGAAGGCTTGCTCTGATGCAATTCTCTCTCTCTTCTGAAAAATCAATCAATTTCGTTGAAAATTACTAAATGATTTATTCAAATAAGTATCAAAGATTGCCCATTAAAAAGGCTGTTAAACGAATCCAAGATTCCAAAATATTCAATCTGGATTTCTATGAAAAATATTCAAATTTGCTTAATTTTTTGTATATACTTAATTTTTTGGTTAAATTACATCGAAAAGCAAATTTGATTGAAAAAACTGATTTTTGAAATTCCAAATTAAACATTAAGTTGGATTGCGATGAATAAGACAATCATCACGCACCAAAAAAGTATTTAAAATTTTAGTTGTACATGACCCAAAGCTAAAGTTAAACTGCAAAGGCTTTTCAGAACCACTTAAATATAAAATGAATCAGACAAAAGTATTGAACACCTTACTTTTATTTTATGCTAAGACAAAGCAAAACTGCAAAGTCTCAACAGATTCCTCTGAAATATATGGAAAGTCACTTTACAAAAAAGCTAAAATATCTTTTGATCTAAAACCTCAAATGCTCAATGGGAATTAAAATCTACAATAATCAAGTCTCTGTCAATCTGTTTGAATCAATTTTCTCCAATACCTAGAAGAATTACATTAGAGACAGGAATGATCTTTGAATTTTTTAAAAATTAATTATCAATTTCAAAGTCTACCTTGCAAAACTGCTTTCATTAAGGGCAGACTGTTAGTGGTCCTTTTTTCTGTGAGTTACCTTGAGCGGGAGGCAAACCCGGGTTGCTTGGGTGGAATTCCGGCATGTAAACCACTAGACCCCCCTGACTACCTTATACAGCTCTAGATCTTAATTGGTGTGGGAAGAAATCAACATGAAACTGGATTGGCCAGAACCTAAGTCATAACTCCAACCAAATCTTAATAAATTTATTGTTTATTCTATAAACTGTCTTGTCTTCTTGATCTGACCATTGGATTTTAACAGGGTGAGTCCAATAAACAATTTTGTCAAGTCTTTTCTGAACTAAGTTTTAACTTAATTTTTTTAGGGATTTTTGTCCACATTTCTTCGATTTATTGTGTACACATTTGGTTGCTTGGATACAGAGTCCAAGAGAATCAGAAAGCCCAATGAACTATTAAGCAAATTTATAGTCCTAATTCATTTTATAAAGACTTGATCACTAAATTTCATAATAACTTAACCTTGAGCAATAAGAAACCAAAGAATATTTAGCAATTGTCTCAAATTAATTTTCTGTTTTTGAATGCATATCCTTTTAACAGTTGACTTTCTTCGTTCATGACACATCTTAAATAATAGATAGCTCCTTAAAGATCGAAATATAGGAACAAAAAATCAAACTTTAGTTCTGTTTTGACTTTACACAGGATTGTAAGAAAAAATAATTTGATTTCAAAATGCCTACCAAAGACATTAAAGATGAAGAGGTCAAAAAGTTGACAGGAATAAAGAAGTTGGCTAGAGGATGGACCCTATGTGAGCTCATATATAAAATATATGTATAATTTATATTTTGTAACATATTTATGACTAGCTCGAAAAATGCAAAAAGAACGAGAAGGTGAAAAGTTGATGGAACTTGAAGGTCACACTGAGGGAGTCAATTGCTTATCCATATCACCAGGTTTGAAGTTTTTTGTTGCATTAGTAAGGAAAAGGGTTCTCTTATTCAAGTATTTCTCGATTTAATTCTATTGAATTTGTTTGGAAAAACCAATAAGCTTATTTTTGTGAAAACTAATAAACTTATTTAGATGATAGTATTCTTGCAAGTGGATCTGAAGATAAGACTGCTCGAATCTGGAACATTACAGACGATGTTCCTATGGAAGAACGGTGCATAGGAGAGTTGAAGTAAGAAAAAATTGAATTGAGTAAAATTGTAGTTAAAAAATGTATTCTCAGAGGTCACAAAGGCTACATAACGTGTATTTTTGTGAATGATCGTTATGTTTTCACTGGATCTTCAGACTCCACGTTGAAAAAATGGGATTTAGCGAGCTGCAGGTGCATGTTTACATTCAAGGGCCACACAGCAAAAATTCACAAGTACGACTTTCTTTTTTCATTTTTTCACATCATTTGCTTGTTTGGTTGCTAGATACTCTAACTCTTTGTCCTTGTTGGAAATGATATTTTGGGTATATTTTGAGGAAACCCTGGGTCAAAATGGGCTTGCCAGAAGTGCAAGGGCTCAAACCCACGACCCTCAGATCCCCAGCCAGATGACTAACAGGACCACTCAGCCGCAATGACTCCATCTTCTCAGTGCTTTGTTTTATTTTAAAGAAAGAGTACTGGTAAGGAAATGTCTCTGTCTGATTATGTCTTAAGATTTGCGTCAGGTGAGAGGCCTGAGGCTAGCACATGTGAGGAAATAAATTAGTGATTTGGAAGGGATTAAGGTGGACCACCGTCTGAAAGGACCAATGACATTGGAAAAGAGTAGATACCTGACCTCCACTGGGCGGACCTTTTTGAGGAGCTTGTCCCAGCAAACCCACACAGATTCATGGGCAGTGAAAGTTCCAGTCAATTCCCTAGAGAAAAAAGTGAAAGAATCCATAAAATTTCTCTCCGTTTATACCCCAGTATTGCTAGGAATCCAACGCCCCTCTTTCCCAGCGGCTTAAATAATTTAATTTGTCCATAATAGTTGAGATAAGCTTGTCCTAGTTAAAACTGTGATTTACTTGCACAAAAATTATCCACATCTGGACTTATTTATATCCCAATATTGACTTCCGAGAGTCAGCTTTAACTTACGGATCCTAAGGGACTTTATACCAGATTAGAGAAAATGCAACTGAATTCCAATGTAAATTATTTCCTAGGCTTCTTGTGACTGATGAGTTGGTGTTTACAACATCCCTTGATAAGACAGCAAGAGTTTGGCACATGAAGATTACTCAGAATAATAGAGACAAACCTTGTATAAGAACACTAAAGGTTGCATGTTTAAAAATACCGATGATTTGAAAATTCAGATAATAACTTAAATTTTTAAATCTTTAAGGGTCACACTCAAGGTATTTACCCTTTGATTTTCTTGCCAGACTGTTTGGAACAGTCAAAGCTGGATCAGGTTGTAGATGACAATAATGAAGTGTTGCATCAAGTAAGTACATAAATCTGTGATGAGCATACTAAATACTTCATGAAGTATGGTGCATATTTTTAGGGTGATGTTGTCATTACTGGTGGAGCTGATACTAATGCAAAGATATGGTCTCTTTACAGTGGAGAATGTTTGCATGTAATATTGATGGGAAGAATATTTCCAATTTGCTAATCAAAATATACCAAAATTTTTCTTGCCAACAGACGTTAAAAGCCCATGTGGGTGCAATCACATGTATGTCAACTGACGTGAAAGGAAAGACATTGTATACAGGAGGTGCAGATAATTTTATCAGATTCTGGGACATTTCATCAGGAAAAATGCTCAGAGTAAGATTTGGTTGAAATTGAAATTTTTCTGTCAGTACCTTTATGTATAAGAATCCTTCATTCTTGTTTTCTTTTATGAAGAAATACCCCATAAAGATCTCGGTACTTTTATTATTTTATCACGCAACTAACTATTTACATTCGATTAGCTGGTGCATTTGATCAACGAGCTCCTGCTTCCCATCTTGATAAATGGGCCTTTGCGCCTAAACATGTTAACTAGTTATTTTTCACTATTTTTAGATTGTGCAGGATAATTAGGCTCTAGTTTTAAGTTTTAGTATGTAGTTTAGTCTTACTCTTTTATTTTCAAAAAAGTATCTCCAGCATTTTGCTTTGACTTTTATTCCATAAGTATACCATCAGAGTGGAATGTGTAATTATACTGGATCAATGCTATTCCACTTTTATTATGAAAGCTCATAGGGTTCGTTCATACATGCTCTCAGGGATTGTCTACATAGATATATAGGTAAGAGGCAGGGTAAATCAGTGGGAAGTCATGGGTTTGGATTGTTTTCTAATCCAATGAATTATATTAGCAATAAATTCCTGTTGCTTAGATCCCTTCTACTCAAATTCAGATGCTTAACCAAAAGGCAGTCCCTGAGAAAGTCAAGAAATTCTTCATTTTTCTTCACAGCAAATAGAAGCCCACAGAAATGCAATTCTCTGCATGACTCTCAACCACCGTCTGATGTACACAGGGTCTGCTGATTGTACCGCCAAGTGCTGGGTTCCAGAATTCGGAGACAACACAGTAGTTTACAAAGGACACAGTCTTTCTGTTTCTGTTGTCAAGTTTTACAAGGGACTAGGCAAGTACTTACCTTAGAATTAAAGAAACATTGAGTTTTTTCAACTTACTTATTATTTTAAATTAAGTTATTACTGGATCTGGAGATGGAACCATTCGATGCTTTGATGCAAAGTCTGGTAATTAATGAATGCACTAAAGAAATATTATTATAGATTGAGACCTCAAAATTTGAACTATAAAAAAGGTCATTTGCTGAGAACTTTCTCTGGGCATGAAGGTGCTATAACCTCCATTCAAACATCTGGAGAGAAAGTAATTTCTACTACAATTGACAACAACATAAGAGTGTTCAAGATCAACTGGGAGTTTGTGAAGTAAAAGACAATGATACAAATTAAAGCAAATATTTTTGACTTTTTTGCTTAAAGGGACTACTTAAGAGTGCTTTCTGGAGACATTGATACTCAATTGGGGGTTGATCCCAATGAAGGAATTCTTGATGAACCAGGTAAATGTCTCTACTTTTTAAGATCACCTGCTTTACATCCAAAAGGAGAAATGTTCTATAATCCATTCACAATCTTGCCAACCCACCCTGTTTCTTCACAAAGTATTATACACAGTACACCACACCTTTTAGCATACCCTACCTGCAACTCTTTAAGTCCAACCCCTCACTAAAGGTCTTATAAAAAGAAAGATTTTTAACTTACTTTAGTGGAGGAAACTCCACCAGGCCCTGTTGTTGAGGGAGACATTGAGCTTGAAGTATTTGAGCAAGATGAGGAAGAAGGTAAAGTAAAACAAGAAACTGAAACAGCGTCAGAGGAAAATGAGGCAGAAGTTAAAGAAGAAGAAAAAAAGGCTGAAGATGAGGATGGGTCAGATGATGATGATGACGAAGAGGAAGAAGAAGAGGAAGAAGAAGAAGAAGAAGAAGAAGAGGAGGAGGAGGAGGAGGAGGAAGAAGAAGAGTAGATTTTTATCACAATCAAGATTTTATTTTAACTTACAAAAAATTATCAACTTGTAAACTATTTTTAAAATATTTCAAAAAAGAAAGGATAA
>Ga0194133_10007723_pt1 | contig 12770 bp, 7 predicted proteins | sample TA2KigOf40mmetaG_FD_155448 | JGI IMG/M metagenome (GOLD analysis project Ga0194133, IMG submission 155448) | Freshwater microbial communities from Lake Tanganyika, Tanzania - TA2015055 Kigoma Offshore 40m | ecosystem: Environmental > Aquatic > Freshwater > Lake | place: Tanzania: Lake Tanganyika...
GGAAAAAAATTTAAAAATTTGACGTTTCTAGGGGAAATTTTCTGAACTTAACCCAAACCATAAATGGCTGACCCGACTCGACCCGACCCGAGCCACAAAAAATTGACCCGACCCAACCCGGGTCAAAAAATTTTGACCCGGACCCATCACTACTTTCTAGGAAAAGTTTCATGGTTCGACCGTTTGATGCTTTTCATCCTACCGTTTGGTAGATTTTTCTCTTGAAGAGAAGCTCTAGACAACCAAGAGAAAAATTTACTATTTAAAAAAACTTTTTAAATTATATCAAATGGTTGCTGAAGACTATTACTTTAACTTAGGATTTAAAAAATTAAACATATATCCAGAGCATTTAAAGTTGTTTGGAGTCGAAAATGTTATGTTTAAAATCATTAATATGATTTCCAAATTTTTCTCCTCAATTTGTGAAAAAATAGAATAATAACTTTTGATTTACCTCAAGATCAAAAAGATCCTTGGTAAAACATAACAACAAAATTGGTGTTGGTAGGCTTTAGATAGCATCAAGTCGCGCACTGATAATTTCAAGCATGAAATTTAGGGTGTAATGAGCATGAAATTGAGATACTGATGAACGAGAATAAAAGTGTAGTTGAAATATGGTCTATCGAATGTTCATCTGTTTTAGTGCTTCACAAGTTAGTCGTAAAATTAGGCCATCTTTTTGGAGAAGAATTGGACCGAGGAAGTTCTAATTTTAAAAAAGATGGGAAATTTGACGAGGAGTATTAAAAAAAAACCTTTGAATTTTTAACATAGCTCCTTCAAGTTTCCTGGAAAAAAGGTGATAAAAATAGTTAAAATATATTTATCAAACCTCCAACAAGTGTGAGAAGAAATATAAATTTCCTATACCTCTGAGAGAGGTTTGGCAGAATTTTACTCAAAGTTCCGAAAAAACACGAAAAGTTCAAATGTCATAAAATGATAAATCTTAAGGCATTTCATTGGCAAAAGATTTATTGCCCTGTTTACCAACTATCCAGAAAGGGTCGCTGTGGCCTAATGGCTAGAGCATCTGACTGAGAAATGGGGGACTGGTCTGGGCAAAATCTTTGACCCCTGGATTTGCCTTAATTAATCATTTCCAGTAGATGATTATCTCAGTCAGGGATTGATTGTTGTGCAGAAACTTGATTAAAAATTAATTGTCTCTTAATCTTTGACTCTTAATTATCAAAAAATACAATCATATGACTGCAAAAAACCCAACTTTCAATGACAGGAATTGTTTTAAAGTCAACACCACTAGGTGTTGGAATAATCAGTTCCTTAACAAAAAAGCTATCAATCAATACTTGTTTAGTTACAATTTAGTTTAGAATAGAGACACTTAAAAATTTCTTGGAGAGGTAAAAAAATACCAATAAAGTACCAAAAATAGATTTCTTTCCAAATACCTGTTAAAAAATTACAGAACTTTTTTCAAATGACTGCATGAGCAAATGTTAGGGGCTGGAAAAGGTTTCAGGGTATAACAGAAGTAAAGGATAATAGATCTTCCAACTTTTGACAATCATTTTGATAATACAGGGCTTAGTAATTTCATTTTCAAATTTTCATACTGAGGTTATTTATTTTTAGAAATTATTCTAATCCTTTACAAAGAGACAATAAAAAAGATAACCTCTGGGTGCCTTGATAATTAATTATCATTTTTCTTTGTTCCTTATCAGAAGTATAAAGTGAATCAAATGATGATTCTAAAACTCCACCCACTGTTATTTCATCATAAAAACATTTTTTGTCTCCCTTAAAAATATATTTTATCCCTTACGACCTTTAAAAACTTCTTAATATTGACATTTTGTGCATTTGTAGTGGAGGATGTGTGCCTAAAGTATTCAACAAAGAGATCATAGTTTCAACAATTTATCTTTACCACCTTGGAAGGAGTAGTTTTAAAAATCAAAATTTTTATCTGAGCATATCTTATCTTTCATTGGCTGAATTCATTGGCCTGAGAGCCATCACCAATAACAATAAATAAGCTCAAAAACTTTTCCACCCAGACTTTTTTGAGCTCCAGTGTTAGATGCATTTTCTTGAATAAAAACTCATCAAATTACGAAAAAAGTACACATGAAATGTTTTGTAAACTGAAATTTCAAATGTTGAAATGTACACAGAGGTGATGCTGATTAGAGTCAAAGCAATTACCTCATGCACATCCGTCCATCTTGAAGTTTGAAATATGAACTTTTCCACATAATCTTTGGTGCCTTTTTATAAGTTACACGTGGACATGACCAAAAATGTTTTGGAAAAAAAATCTCGAGACCTTCCAACCTGAAATGGCGAGGCTGACAATCTGATCAAACTGTTTTTCAAATGATCGGCCCAACATAAATCTCAAAATTGTGTATACCTGAATTTCAAAGTATCTCATTTGAGATTGAATTATATTGCTTTGAAAGAAAATTGTTCTCAGCGTATTCTTTTCACAAGGATCTGTTGTTCCTCACTCACATTAGAACAGATTTCTATGAATAATAGCATAATTGTGGGGCGTAGTCAAAATCACTTTTAAATGCAACATTCACAAATAGTTTATTATTCATGTGACGAGTTGAGAATTTCTCAAAAACTATTTCAAATCTGATTCATCTCTGTAATTTAATATGGCTCAAATCTCCACGGGCTCACCACCTGTCATCTAATCTCTGGAATCTTTTTTAATTTTCGCCTCAAACAATGGCTTCTGAACAATTGGAATGCCTGATAAGATTTGATACAATTATTTTTGAGCAAAATGTATTCATTCAACTTATATTTCAATGCTATCTTTTCCTTCAAAAGTCTAAGTTTAGATGAGAAAAGGCGCGCTTCAGTGTTTGGTAGAGGCGTGCAAGTGATTTTGGCACCTCAACAAGTTCGAGGTTATGTGAAAAAAGTCAAGGTGGGCTATATTGATGTTTATTAAGATAAAGCCACACCGGTTAAAAGTAATGAAAACTTCACTTTTTACCCTCTCTATTTATCAATAATAATAATAATAATCCTATAAATTTTTCCTTTTCTTTCCTTATTTATAGACATTTTTTTGCTAATGAAGCCATGAAATAAGGGCCAAAATAATCTTGATCGGGTACCTCGTGACGCAAAATTGTTATTAAAAAGCCGTAACTTTTAAAACCCTTTTGCATTTATGAGCTCCAATTTTGAAAAACTCTGGTTCGTGCCCAAAACAAGATGGTTAAAGAAACAAACTGTCTTAATTCTTTTACCTAAATGAGTTCAGGTTGTTAGGGGTTTTGCTCGTGAAGGTAGTTCCAAATGGTTTTCTTGTCTCTTCATCTATCCAAGGCGGCACTTGTCACTTCCTTTGAATTTGAGACACAAGCAAAAAGGTTCTTTCGTAATCAAATATACAAGCTAAAAAAGTCTGACACTTACAAATTGTCTATTTCTTTCCCTTGTCAATTAAGAAACGTAATCTAAACAGTAAAAGAGGATCCAAAACCCAATTGTTCATAGTGAAGAATGAAGGAAGAAGACTTTGAGGTCAAAGCAACCAAGCCCCAATTGCTTGTCGATATTTTTGTTTTCCAGTCCAAAGGTAAAAGGTCATTTTTGATGTGAAGTTTCCTGCAAATCTCGGTTAGGACTTTTTTCACAAGACATATTACTAACCCAGAAATGATTGAAACTTCAAGAAAAGTTTGCTTCAAACATGTGAACTATATACCTTCATGAAAATAAACTCAAAAACAAATTATGAGTTTTCAAGTTGTGTTCAACCTATTAAGTTTAGCCACAATCTCTGCCAAAGCCATAGCTGAAAACATTTTTCCGTCTCACTTTGCTACCTTAAAACTAGATTATGCAAATGAAGAACCCTGATTTGTTCCAATTTGTGGCTTCATCAAAAGTGAGGAGTCATCTTCATTCTATGAAAAAAGCTTCCTCTATTTATGCTTAAATAGACAAGTTTTATTCCCAGACATCTATCAGCCAATTATAGTTTTTGATTGTCTCAACCCAGTTTCAATCAGACAAAATAAAAACATATCATATGGGTATAGGGTTTACTATATTTTTTACTTCCATGGACGACCCCCACTATGCTGTGTTTCTTTCTTGCTGTGGTTATAACTGTTGTTCTCTCAGTAATTACATCCGTTTTAACTACAATCATATTCATAAAAATTGCTTTGGCCTTCAAACCTTTGTATACAGAGAGGAGCTTCAAAGATGTTTAAGAATAGACATATAGCTTTTCCTTGTTTGTCATGTTCAAGGAATAGCTACAAAGCTGAAAGGAAGTTGTTAGTGTTCATATGATGACTGTTGATTGGTTTACTTAGATAGATTTGATGAGTAAAGTAAATATGAAAACTGTATCAAATTCTAAACAATCTTAAAAGTAAGATGAGAAATCTAAAAATAAATGGTTTTCCAAGTTATTTGCTTATTTGTCTTGTCTCTGGTGGAAAAACATTCAAAAAATAAACTAATAATTGACTCTGCTTATTTGCTTTTTATGAAAGAGAAAACTTTCTTTTTGAAAAATAAATTTATGGCTAAAAATTTGGACAGAAAAACTTGCATCCAAGCAAAAACTATTATTATAAATTTACAATAATTATATCTCTACTCCGAGATGACTTACATTATTTTTCTAATTTTTGCATGTAAAGAAGATTCTGAGTGATATATTAATCACAACTTTAACAGAGTTGTTTCTAAATGTAGACAGTATAACTTTACCCAAAAATGCAGTTCTAAGAGCAGATGCATTTCATCTTGATATTTTTAACATAAACTTTAGCGTGGAAAAACTTCCAAAAATGAATCAGCAAAGTCAGATTTTTTTAACGATTTTTCTCAGATCATCTCCATGTGCAGCAATGCACTGCAGTGCTCAATTCCATTTTTTGTGATACACCACTAATACTTTTTTCCATTATTTCTAAATTGAGAATGAGCTGAACCTAGAAATGCGATTAGTCCAAAGTATTTTTTCGTGGCTTAAACTTTTGTCTCTCGTCTCGACTGGCTAAATTAGATACCTACTCTCTGTGGAAACTGAAATCTTGGAATATGACTTGAAGATAGAGGAAGGATGAAAAAGAGGTTTTCGAAGCCGCAAATACCGGATCAAGTCTTCCACTTCTAAATTCTTTGCTGGCAAAAAAATAACTTTTCTATCATAAACAGAGTATGCAGCATCCTTTAAGAGAATCCAACTTTAATGACTTTTGTTTGATTCAAGTTGTTCGATACTTAACATTTCATCACCCATTCAAAGTTGATTAAATTTCGTTCCATATAAATCCTCAGGCATTGGAATGAATTTTGTTCTTCACTCTAATGCTTCATACCAAACCATGAAATGAAGATATAAATGACACCTCTCGGTTCTAACTACATTTTGGGGTTCCTGGAACGTCCTTCATTAGCGAATTCTCGCATTATATAGCTCTATCTAACAGATGAAATAAGAATTTCACCATTAATTAGTTTTTGTCAGAGAAGAAATGTTTCTCATTTTTCATACATTGGAAACTCTGTGCAATTCGAGTGAAACTGTTGAAAATAAAAGTTATTCTTATAGATAGAAACATGGGTGCAAAACTCTGGATTATTTTTGAAGAGTTGAATGATGTTGTGGCATATAAAAAGCGAAGGAAAACCAATTTGTTTTGTTTTAGGGCGGAAATGTAGCCGGTGAAGTTCGAAAGAGAAAAAAAAATGAAATTCTAAAAACATTTTTGAAATGGATAGCATAAGGGGGAAATGTCAAAGATGAATCTACTTTTTAAAAATATTTTTGTGATAAACTTTGTTTTGCTTATATGGATAAGAAACTAGACTGGCACCTTACTGTTGTTATTTCTGAGTCTTTTTTTCCACATTCCAAAAAAAGGTTGATATAGCATTTTAAAGATTGGCAAAGTTTGCTACAAGCCATTTTTTTAAATCTCAAACGATTAAAGCTGAGTTACCCTTACAGAATTTGCGTAGGTAGCCTTAGTGGGATTGATTTCATACAATTCAATTGAACAAGCCCACTTTAGATGATATACACTTGTTGGTGAATCAAAGTGTCATTCCAGAGCCTGTGTTAAATAAAGCCGCATGCCTTAAATAAATAGTTGATACTTTTGATATAACTCATGGTAAACATGATGAGAAAATATCTTGTTATCAATCAAACAACTTTGGCCAATCCAGATCAAATCCTTCTTTCATGAATTTTAAAAATGTGAGAATTTTCAGAGGAAAAAAGCAACTATTTTTTATCATTTGTTTTATTGATAATTCTTAATGCTTGGGTCTATGAACTTAACAATGAATCTCTCTATGCAGTCCTGGTTTGATCTTGTACTTGACAAATTGTACAAATGGATCATTCATCCATGATTTTATTTTAATCAAGTATAAAAAAGGATTTCCTTCTTCAGAAAAGTTTGAAAATTGATTGAAAGTTACAATTTTTCTCGTTACAGGACAAACAAAATATTTTGCCCAAGAGTTGGGTTTGATCTGCACAAAAATGGTCTTTTTGCTGAAAAATCAGTTTATGGTTTTCTTCAAAGAGAAATGAACCCAGAATCGTGAATCTCTCCGACGTCGTTATTAGCAACCATGTCTGAACCATTCATTGTCCCAATAATTTGACGAAAAATACCAATAAAACCAAACCTGCAATCCAAATATACGAATAGGATTGGGCGTGGATGATTAATTAACCAGAAAAAGGTGGTACTTAAGTAATTTTGACAATTACTTTTGAATTAGCGATTTGAAAATACTTTTAGTCTCAAAACAAAGAATCTTCAAATACATAAACTCAACTTTGTGACATTTAAAAAACTTCCTTTCATTATACAGATTCTTGCAACTCACTTAAAGCAAAAAGGTAAGAATAAGCTGATCAGAAATGGCACAATTCCTCAACAAATTCATTTCAAGCTTTATAATCCACTAGCTGATGATTTTTTGAGTGATTGTTTTGGATGGATGGATGGAAATAGTGAGTGAGTGAGTGAGTGAGTTAGTCGGTATGGGAAAGAAATGCTTCAACTCAACCTAGGTGGATGTGAGAATAAATCGACTACAACTCATGCGTCAGTCAGTACGCTAGACATTGTGATCTTTGAAACACGGAGCCAAGGCATTTAAACTGAAGCAATGGTTTCGAAAAATGCTGTTCAGTGACTATTGAAAATCAAAGTGTAAATATATGCCACATGAATCTTCACAATGAAGTGATTTGCTTATAACAACTCAATAGCAAAAACACACTGGATTGTACAACAACCAAAATGCTAAGTAATTACTTTTTTGTAGCTTAGCAACACCAAAACAACCTTTCAGGGTAAGAAGTATATTACTGTATCATTAATGAATGGTTTGAAATTGATTATGCAAATATTTTTCTTGCTCCTTAATCAAAATTCAAGTTTTACATCAGGTTTGCCACAGTGCCAAATCTATGTAAGAAGTGATCAATTTACCAGGCTTAATGAATTGACAGATCTTTCTTGATTGTAGGAAGATTGAGCAGCGAATTGGCATAGATTGTTGTTAACATGATACGTTTGAGTAATGAGGGATCAACATTGCCCCAAAAACATCCTCCCAATCTGTAAATGTAGAGATTAAAAATTCAATTCAGCTCAAAGTTCAGGGCAAATTTTATTGAGCGTGCGTTGAAATCTCCAAACAGTTGAATTAGAAATTCTGAAAATCTCTCAACTATAAATAATCCTGCATCCACACAGTCATATTGAAATGTGTTGGGTGGGCTTGTGTGAATAACTCTAGCATTAAACAAAATAATTTCATTTGAAACGTAGGCATGAACTTTCATAAGTTCGAAACTTTTGAGCAAAGTTTTCCATAGCATATAATTTCCAAGTTATGCTAACATATTTGTGCTTTAATTTGAAATGGTCATAAAGCCAAAACTATTTGCCCAATGCTCATTAACTTGATTTAATTAGCCCAAAATATTTGCTGAAAAATCTCAAGATCTTTCTTGTCAATGTCAAGTAAAATTTTCTTGACCGCTTAAAGCTAAGAATTGCAGCAGAGCAACAAGCCCTTTTGCTTTGTTTGAGTTTATTATATGGGCATTCTTTTTCATCTCTAAAATGCTTCTGTAGTTAATTTCCACCCTGAGGATTCCGTTTGTTTTGACATTCAAAGTTCTAAATAAGGCAGCTAATGACTTTTTGTGTTCAAAGTATCCTTGCTGTTTAGAAGTGCGACTCTTCCACATTATTGGAGAACATTTTTTCGACAAACTAGAGTGTGAGAAGAAGTTGACAATGATGATAGAAATGCATGAGAATTGTCACTTATATCCTTTCAATGATTCAGAAATCAATAAGGTTAATGAGTTTTCCATTTTTTTGTTGCAAGAAACCGAAAAATTGATTTGCACTTTGTGTAATACATCCGTTTTTCGTACATAAAAATGGTGAGGAATACAATGCCACTTTTATAGTTTTATGTGGAATTTTTTTAAGGCCCAAGTGAAGGTCGTACAATGTGAGCATGGGAAGTAATTTACTATGAGATCTGGAAAAAAAGTTAAAAACAAAAGCTATTCTACATATTAATGCACAGTGAAACAATGTGCGATACAAGTTGCTCAAGACAAATTTTGAAGGGTTCCACATGATTTGGTATTGTTAAGATAAGTAAAAACAAAGGCAAAAGAATTGCTGCTACCAAATCATTTTCTTGCCTTGTATTTCAAACAGGAAACTCATTTTTATCGCAGCAAGACCATCCTAGTCTTACATTTCTTTTTTTATATGCAAACTTTTCGAGATATGATTTTTGATTACCTTGTTGTTTGTGTTGAGGCAACTTGTAAGCTAGACAATTTCAATCACGACAAGGAAAATAGTATGAATATAAATTTACTCGTGCCTTCTTCTTGGATGTGAACCCAGAAAACTCGACCTGATGTTATCACGTCAAAGTTGTAAAGACTTGGTGGTGTTTCTACAAAATAGGTATTTGTTTTGTGCATTCACTTCATGTTACAAGACTGTTTTTGGCTTATGCACAAAGTTTTGTTGTTAAACGCCTCTCATAAATGGTTTTTAAAGATGACAGCAACCTCGTTGTTAATATTTAATGGCGAGGAGCCTCAGTTCTAATACTTAACAGTGTTTTTTATCTGGATGTTTGAGGATATGGAAAAAAAGCACGATTTTGTACTTGAAAACAAGTCAGAAGATTAAGAACAAATTAGATTAAAGTTTTATTATCACAAACAGTCTTCAAAAATTTACTTTTTTGTAAATTATTTCCCATTCTTCCTCTTATAGTTACGAAAAAGCAATGCCTTAGAGACTGAAATGTGACTAATTTTTCAATGTGGCTTATTGGTCAAGAATCGAAAGTTCCAAATCTTGATACTCTGGCAACCTTGGAACCCAAACTTCCACAAAAAGTAACTAATCGACAACCCAAAAGTTCATAAAATGTTGCCCATTTGGAATTCAAATATATTGCAATATTCTTTGTATCCTGTGCAACAAGACATTATTAAGTCTTAAAATAATTTTTTTTCACTTTTGTATAAAGATTAAAAGTCAAAACAGAAAAAGCAATTTGATAGTGATTCTGTCCAAAGAGACTTCTTGTCTCTGGTTTCAGGCATTTTGTACCTTAGGAAATCACAGCTCCTGACAAATTACCACTTTTCAAAAGGATGTGTGCACAGGAAATCAAGATCAATTTCAAATTAGATAATATCCTTTGAAAGAAAGACTACTTACATGACCGAAATATTTTCGTTTCACAATTCACTGTAATTTAAATTATTCAACAACCAATTTCCATGAAAATGATACGCAAAATGCTAAAGTTTATCTTTTAGAAACATATATTTCGATTTTCCAGTATTGAGAGCACCAAAAGTTCCTTTTTAACTTTATATATGAAAAATTAAAAAAACATCTTCAAGTAATTCTTAATTGATTTCCCGCTTTTCAAGATGATTCAATTAATTAGTTTCCAAAAAGACTTTTGAAAGGATAGAAACAGTTCATTAATCTTTCACCAAATAATCCTGCTCTGAACTTTGACTTGCCTGCCATGCATGATAAATTTACAAAGCATTTAAAAAGTTTAATTACTTCAAAGATTTCTCATGTTTTTTGTCTGTTCAACTTAATTTGAAACCAGAATTACCATTGAATGAAAAAAATTAGAGTTCAAGAAAGAAAAACATTTCTATTTTTATTTCTATTTCAATAATTATAGGATGAATTTAATTTTTTTTAAATGCAACTGAGTGTCACAAATCAAATAAAGCCTATAATAATAAATCAAGATTTAATTGTCACTTTACACATAGTGATAATAATCTTAGTATAGACTAGTAACGGGTACGGGTCAGAAATTTTTGAACCGGGTCGGGTCAGGTCAGGTCAGCCACCTTTGATTTGGTTTTGGTTTTGGAAAATTTTCCCTAAAACACCTTTGGGTCAAAAAAATCTCTTCGGATCAGGTCAAAAAGTACCCGGGTCAAAGGCGGCTCTGCCTCTTATTTACTGCAGGTCAAAAGTATGCTCGGGTCGGGTCAGGGACCATCTCTAGTGTAGACTACTTTAGCATAAATTGGAGTTTGATTGACTGCTTAGAGTCAGTTGAGGAACTTAACAACAATTCCTTAATCAGCTATTGTATCTTACAGTCATCAGAACTATACCTAGTTTAAATTTTGGCTATGGTATTTTCTGATGTAATTATTTTGTGTTTTCAGTAATTAAATCAGGCTTTTGTTCATGTTATCTGTACAACCATCAATCCTGACTATGGTAACCATCATATTAGATGATTGATATTTTAAGGCAAATCATGGGGTCAAAGACTTGCCTAGACCCTCGATTTCAAGTTGCATGTGCTAAAAAGTATCCAAAGTGACATTTCAGTGGTATCCAATTTACAACAGGAAACCTTAAATCTAAATAAAATACAACGATACATTGATTGCCAACTTCCCAAGCACGAATAGCAAGCTCAAGTTAAATGGAACGATTGTGAGTGATTCGCAGATCACTCTCTCCCAACTTATCAATCTTCCCATTGACATCCCATAAATTGAGATGAAAAAAAGTTCTTATACTTTACGTGAAAAGTCTTGAATTTTAAACTGGTTTTGAGCATATATAACTTCCTTGAGTTGTTGCGACACCATGCCCTTTTCTGATCATCTTGTCTCACAAATTGATTTAAAAGATAATTTTTTTTTCGCCTACCTCGAGGTAATTGGCGGGTTAAATCACGTGATAAAATCAAGCATTCCTCAAATATTACAGTGTGTGATTAGGCTAAAAACTGTAATTGAAAAGGTTCAAGTGTGTGCCAGCCATAGCTATATAGGTAGATAGAGGAACCAAGTTGTGTGTGTTTTGCCAATTGTTTACAAAAGCAAAACACCACTTTTAGCCACACGCTTTATACCTATACTCCATAACATTGGATTTTTTTTCCATCTGCAAAACACAACAACCTCGTGATGAGTTTTTCAACAAGTCTTTTTACTCTCATTTTTATTTTTTAGCCTCTGCCCACCTTCCTGATCTTTGAGGTGTATGACAATAGCCTATTTTGAACAGTTTTTACTATTGTAAGTTTGACTTACATTGTTCAGGCTGGTTGATAAAAAGTAACCCACGATCTTGTCTTGGCTTCAGGAGCAGCTGCTATTGACAGAGAGATTATTTATAAGATGGTAAATTTAGATTTGATTTCTGTTTTGGTGCATCGATTTCGGGAATGTAGGTATTTAAAGTTTGTGCCATTATTCTACTTAAGTCGTGCAAGTATGTTAACCGAATCCTCTCAATATGACATAAATAGAAGACATGATATAAAAAACAATATGAGCAATGATTGCAGAAAAAAACGAAGCTGAACTTTATTTTCAAAACAAAGTGATTTTCTTTGCAAAAAAAAATACATCCTAAAAATGTGTATCTATTTATTTTTTCTTCGCAAAACATTATACAAACATGTTTTCATTTGCAAAAATCAACTTCAACAAAATTGTAATCAATTAGTTGTAAAAAAAATACTTCATCTTGAAAAAGTACCACCAAAGAAAACATGAAACAGGTTTTGTTTTTCATGGGGGCTCCTTGAGATTGAACAGAAAAAAATGAAATGACCCAGTCAGAAAAAAATTAAGGTCTTTTCATCAAATAATTAACAGTGCATGTGTCTTTCTTTGACTTGGCATACCTGACCATTTGTTTTCAATATTGAGTAACAATTAGATTTTTTGCTGATTTTTCAATGGCAAAAAATCAAAAGGTGTTTTTTTGCCAGGAAGGAAAAAGCTCTCAATAAGAATCACATTTCATCCGACTAGTTTCATATCAATCGAATCAACTTGGGACAAGAAAGTAATCTACAATCTTATGCAAAGTCACTTGAAACTTAAAGCTGAATTGTATCACCAGTTGATTTGTGATCATCTTATTTTTTATGTACCTTGTTGTTTTTTGCATCATTATTACAAACTCAAAGCTCCAGGGTCATCAAAAAAAAGCCAAGGAATATCAGTCAAGACTGTATGAGAACTCAGTTAAGAGTTATGAATCTGAAAGTAATTGCTTGAGAATAAATAACTTGAATTTGCTTAATTTTAAGAAGATTTGAAGCGTTTCAAGAACCATATAATTTGCATCTGGCCTCAGAACTGAGTTTAAAAAAAAGTTGCGTGCTGTTTTGAACTCCACTCTAAAGGTATGAGATTAGAGCAAAAAAAACTA
>Ga0194133_10007724_pt1 | contig 12770 bp, 16 predicted proteins | sample TA2KigOf40mmetaG_FD_155448 | JGI IMG/M metagenome (GOLD analysis project Ga0194133, IMG submission 155448) | Freshwater microbial communities from Lake Tanganyika, Tanzania - TA2015055 Kigoma Offshore 40m | ecosystem: Environmental > Aquatic > Freshwater > Lake | place: Tanzania: Lake...
AGATCTTGCTTTGAATTTGTTATTCTGAGAGACTTTTAAAGACAATGATGAGAGATTATTTTGTTGAAAAAAGTCCAGAATAATATGCTGACAAGTTGAAAATTTTAGAGTCAGAGGTTACCGAAATGGGATCTCAAGGATTTCAGTTGCTCTTCTTTGACACATTTTCTCACGAGATTGTCGAAGAATTGAACCTGGATCTTGTGCAATTCCCAAATCCTGTCATTGTTGAGGAAGTGAGGGTCATTCCACTTGGTGCTAAAGTACAAGCAAATCTGCCAGGTATTTTCACTTTGTTTTCAAAGCGAGTCAAGATTGATTCAGGCTTTTTTATGAACCATTATACTAGGTGGACTTCGATTGGGTGCCACAAATCCTGCACAATTTGATCTTGAATTCTTTGTGAATGATCTCTCTAAATCCGGAGCTTCTTCTTTCGAGCGACTTGGGACTTTGCAATATCACCATGATGGAAGAATTCATTTGGAAGTCAACAAGAAGATTCCCACAGATGGCTTGGTTTTACGAGGCTTTTACAATGCAATTACTCTGGCTGTTTATGGAACTTTATCCAAGTTTTCAGCAGAGCAGCTTGCCCTTCAGTCTGCATCAAGGCACCAGGTATCTCAATCTCCTACACGTTATCTCAATTTTAATTAAACGCTTAAAAATTTTCAACCATTTCAGGCGGATGTCCAAATGACGGGTGTGAATCAGAGCGAAATTTCAGGTTACAGCCCGAATGGGAAGCCGATTCCTGTAGTGTCTGATGTGTCTGTGGGTCGCAATGATGTGGCAGTTAAACCACTTGAAGTAAATCAAACAAAGCAATCATCAGTTTCTAGAAAGTTAACATCGCCAACTTCAAATCTCTCATCAACAAAAAATGACGTGAAAAGTGCAAAATCAAAAAGCAACCCCAGCCCTGAAAAAGAGAAACCTATCCTCAACTCAAGGTTTATAAGAGTCTTCATTTCAAACAATGAAAGAATATTCTCTCAGACAATTTGTAATAATAATTTTACTTTTGATATCTGGCAGGCAACAGAAGGACCGAGAAAAAGATATGGAGGAGAAAAACTCTCGAAGTGCAAGCAGAGGACAGGACAGGAGGGATTGGAAACACTCAGGTAAATTACGGCTGAATATTTTAAAAGATCATTAAAGGATGTCTTTATCATTACAATTCTCAAGAATCTCCAGATCCATGGTTAGAAGATCGCCACCAATTACAACGCGACAGGTCGCGATCCCCCTTTCAAACAAATTTAGTAACGAAAAGGACAAGGTAACATTTAGAATAAGATATTAAAAATAAAAATTTGAAGTTGTCATACACAAAGTCTTCGGTTTGAATGTGATGATTTTAAAGGTGGTTTTTTAATTAGTCGATCGCCTTCTCTGTCTCACTCCTCGCGGCGCTCGGTGACTCCGTCAAAGCTCTCTAAAACTAAATCACCGCCCAAGCAAACGACCCACCCTGGATCTCCAGATGAAGATCACAGGTCTTTGAGAACTAAGTCAAAGTCTCCGGCAGAAAACAGCTTTCATCGACAGGTAACTCTTTCCTTTTCACATGCAAGATATTATTTGCGAGAATTTTTATTTCAAATTAGGGAGGGTCCAAGTCGCCAACACTTGACGTTCTTGATGATGTGTCAGACATTTCCGATGGTGATATTCCTGATGTTGAAGTTTTAGAAGAGAAAGAAAAAATTGAGTCAATCGATGGGTGAGTAATAAAATATTAAGCTCAGGACATTTCATCATAGCATCTGATTTGGGATCAGAAGGTAGTAACTAGTTAGTGACAGGCCAACTTTGACCCTGGATTGACACAAAAATAAAAATAATGAAACGATTCCTAACCAGGATCGAAAAGTCTTTAATGACCGATGGTCACAAGATTCTTTAACAAAACTGAAAGAATTTTTAATAAAGATAAACCAATTTTTGCCATTTTGACAGATCAAAATTGGAAACTGAAACTGATCAAACATTGTTGGCTGAGGTCAAAAATCCTCCCAGAACAGAAGACATTGAGGAAATATCAGACGAAGAAGCCGAATGGAGCGATGAAGGTTTCAAACATAATTAATTTTAGATAAATAGGCCACGTAACTTTGGATTTCTTTGTAGGCGATCCTATGTACCCGATGGACTTTGACGTTGATTCTGGTCTTGATTGGGAATATCCTGTCAAAGAATTTGATGTATTTAGCTTCGAACTAACTACGCCAGCCTTTTTCCTACGGCAAAGTTTGGCCATAGCTCCAGATCTAGTGATTGAAAACAATCTAAAGCGTCTTCGTCTGTTACAAGGTTACCCTAGATAATTTTCAAAAAATTGATAAAATCCGAATGCCAGTATATAAAAGCTATTTTTCTATATAAATTTTAGAAGAAACGCCAAGTAACGAGTGGATTGATGTGATAGATGAACTGATTCCTGTCGTCGGGAAACTGTCCTTAGACGAGGACAACCAACATTTAGTTGTGATGGCTGCATTAAGAGGGATCGACCTACAGGTGAGAGAGTTTTATGATTTAGAACGCCCCCCATAACATGAAAATTTTTACAAAACCATTCAAGGCCTCGTTGCTGCAACCTCAAGCATCAAGCATTGTAAGGCATCTAAAGTCAGGCCTGTACTTCACTCTATCAATAATGGAAGGTCAAAGTACTGCTTCGGAATCCTTGCTTGCTCATAAACTTCAATCGAAACTTTTGAAATTGTTCGATGAGCCTCACATGGCTGTCACATTGAAGGTAATATTATTTTTCGTCGATTTGATAAACATGTTCAAAATAAAAATCTGATTGTGCGTTTCACATTTTTGTCAAGATTGAATGTCACAAGATTTTTGCTTTTTCCAGCTCCTTATGGTGAGAATACTTGATCATTCTTTGAACACCTTCATTGGAATTGAAAAATTCTTGAACTCTGGAGAAGAAAACGAACTTTCAGCCTACATAATCACAACAATGAAATTAGCCAGTGGAAATATGCCGTGGAGATTAAAATGTGCTTTGTCAGCTTTACTATCCAAAATAAATCTATACGAAGTGCTTCAAAATTTGGGCAGAACAATAAAGAACAGTGTTGAACAAAAAGACTCTCAAGAGACAAGCTTACCAGTAAGTATACATATTTGAGAAAAAAGTTACCAATCTAACCCTTTGTCTGAAAATTTTCAGAGTTCAGTTGTTGCATGCGTAGAGCAAATACTAAACTATCACCAAAGGGGTTACTATCTCCTATCTCAGCCCCTCAGCTTCCTCCCAATCGGGTAATTATTCTTTCATTCTGTGACTCATATATTTCTCAAATAGTAATTCGTGAACTTATTTCTTTAGATTTCATCTTGAGCTTAAAGAATCTTTATTCTGTGACTACAAAAAGGGTTACTTTTCTCTATGGGATATTTGCCAAACATTGAATACAATGCAAGTAATCTTGAACAACTTTCCAAACACTGACTTATCAGACAGTGTTGTGAAAATCTTGGAGAAACTTATTCAAGACGAAGCTGGAATACTTTTTTTGGTTTCGAACAACGAGGAGACAAGGTATAGAAAAAAGCCAAATGAGTCTAAACTTTTAAATGTCTGGTGAAAATTTATCCTGATTATTTTCCTTAAAGCTGCATTGTCAAGATTTTGTTATCTTCAACCCACCATCACTCCTTTGGACAATACATGATTTGCTGTTTGCAAACATTCGTCTGCGTTGATAAACTCAATGGACTTTGCCAGGTAATTTCGTCAATTGTATCTTTGTGTTTTGACATCATCTACAAATCTCAATCAATGATTTTAGAACAAAACTCGAAGAGAAGTAGAAAGGCTTGAAGTTCTTGAATGGATTCAAACTCTCCACAGTATCACTTTGTTTAACCAAGGGAAAATAGCTGTAGTTGGGACTTTGACAAAGGGAAACTTGTTGAGTGTCATTGTAAAGGTATACTAAACAACTCAGTTTTTAAATGCAATAAAAATTTGTTAGCAAAATGCTTTTTATCTCAAGCTTATTCAACACTCACAAATGACAGATGAAAGTGACTTTAAACGTGACATGAAGGGTTCGGCTATCAGGCAAGTTAAAGCAATTGTTTGCTCTATGAAAGACTTCAAAAATCCATTAGACATTTGTTGAGTGAGTAATTTTTCCAATCTAAATGAGAAAATATTTCTTTAGAGCATACGCCAGCGAACTCATCTTGACTGTGATAAGACTTTCAGAGGATGTTGAGTACCTGAAAAAATATGGCCAAATATTGTTGAATATTGGTTCGCAAGATGAAGCTTCGAGGTTGTAATTTTTAAGCTAAAAGTGGCAAATTAGATAGTAATTTCAATTGAAAATCGATTTTCAGACTTTACGAACTCACAAACTGGTTGTCTCCCATATCAGACGATACGGTTTTTTCACCCGAAGGTTTTCACTTATTAAACGAAATAGTTGTCAAAAACAGTGAAAAGTTAAGTCCAATGTCACAAGAATTAGTCACAACGGTTAGGCTGATCAATTTGATGTGTGATGAGCCCAAGCAGTTCAAAGTGAGACTTTTTCCTTTTACCAAATTATTTTTGTTTTAATGAGGCATTCCATGTTTGACTTTGATCCATTTAGATTGAAGAAGACATGGATGAACATTTGCACAAAGAAAATCGAATTTCTTTTTACTCAAACAATCTTTTGGATGAGTATCTTCAAATACTCAGTCGAATTTGTAGCAGCCACGAACAGCCTATGGTGCATGTGATTACATTTTTTGGCTTTAGTGGATTCATGCTATTGGCCACCATCAAGCCCATGGTACATACAATCAAAAATGTTCTTGAAACAGTAATCAAATCACAGAGAGCAGACTTTAAAGATTTGGGCCCTGTTAACGTCCTTCTAAAGGTAATTGCATTGATTTGATAAAAATGGAAAAAGAAAAAGAATAACCTCTGGAAAATGAATCTTTAGGTCTACCTTTTGAGTCAAGTAGTTGGTCCTTCGTCTCTAGCCTATTGTTTGAGCTGTGAAATCCGAGAGGATATTTTGTCCATTTTGTCTTTCTACACCCTTTCGTCTGTATGCCATGACATGATTGCAGAGGTTATTAAGTTGGCCACAGAGGCTCCTCACACATTTCAAACGGGTAAACTTTAAGAACTAGTCTTTAACTTGATGAAGGAATGATTCATCAATATACTCACAGGTCTTGAGATATTATCTCGACTTCTGCCTCCTCCTTTACCACTGCAAACACAAATGGCTCTTGAGGAAGCAGAAGCTGGTCACTTGGAAACTGTGCGCAATATGTGGTCACTTCACATGTATACAAACGAATCAAAAGTAGACGCTTTAATTCAAGCCCTATGTTCCACTGCAATATCATCTCTGCAAATGAGCCTTTTACGAGTATGCTCACAAATATCTGACCTCTCAGCTGCAACGGCAGGGACCGTTATCAAGGCTGTCCTTCATGCCCTAAAGGCAAGGTCAGGGGGTGATGGCTCAACTTTAGATTCAGGTGGACCAGAAAGAGTTATGGAATTTCTGCAGGCATTATTAGAGCAGGTTCAAATAGTAGATATTTTTTGTGGTGCATGAGAATAAATCAAGCGTTCGCTTTCTTTCAGGGAACATCTAAATGTGCATTTCTCTCAGTCATAAGCGACTCAAAACTCTACACAGATGTTCCTACCTTATTATGCAACCTTTTAAACCAAAGTTCTTCAAATCTCCAAGAGTCAATTTCGTGTTGCATCCAGGCTATCCTTGATCCAGAGATTTCTTTACAAGTATTTTTTTGGAGTATTTTTGTTTCTACAAATTTTATGACAGAGGAGAGAAATTGATCATTCTTTTTTTTAGTCATACCAAGATCCCCCATCCGAGCAACAATTGGCAAACTCTCTGCCCTCAAAAGAACATATTGTCATATTTATTTCTGGAATCTTTAACTTTATCTCAACTCAAAAGTGTAGTGCTGCAACAGCAATATTACTTCGAACATTAACTATCACTTCTGACTTTGATTTCGGTCAAGTCCTACTGAAATCAATTTTGAAGAAAAAACCAACGATTATACCGGACTTTTGCTTAAAGCTATCCTCTGAGTTTTCCAAAGATAGTTCGGTGAGTAATAAATTGTCAGTTTAACAAGACCCTCAATTATTTTCTGCCTTTCTTTCTCAAGGATCATCTGAACTGTGTCACTTCTTTGGAAATGTTTCTCCAATCGTGTCTCAACGAAAATGGTTTTAACAAGGTATTTTATAAAACAAAAACTTGACTTAGATAGGTGATATGATTAATTACCTTTTTACTTTAGGGTGATCTCTCTGAGCATTTTTCTCTTTCTGACAAGAACGTGAATCCGTTTGAACAACTGCTAAATCAACTCAACACTGATACTCTAGACTCTGAACTTTTTCAAAATACAGAGGAAACTTTTCTGACCTTTGCTAGGCAATTCTCAGATAGTTTCACTTCATTTAACAAGTGAGAAAATTATGAATGGAAAATATTTTTTCACTTTTTACATCTTTTTTGACAGTAGTAAACCCATTGATGAGGACCTGAAATTGCCTGAACCGGAGCCTCTTCTTATTCAATTCCAGCAGCGGCAACTTACAGTTCTGACTGAAAGTGCATGTGACCTGTGGACACCCCCTTTTGCAATCCCAACAAGACAAGACGACAAGGATGCCGAGGCTCAGTCTTCGGTAATTACCACTCAAGCATTTTCAATGGGTCTAGTTGATGAAGTGAAAATATTTTTTCAGACTGTTGGCATTGATCTTACGGAAGTAGTTGACTCTGTTCTACCCACATCCTTCAATCTGTACTCTGAAATTCAAAAAGTGTGTAACGAAAAGGTAGCTGAGAAGAGAAAGAAGAAGCACAAACAGTCGCTTCTCGAAGCAAAAGCTCTCCAAAACAAAAATCTCATCTCGACATTCAAAGCTGGCGGGCAAGTCCCGTCACTTTCTGGAACGTCCAGAGGGTTCCTAAGGTCAGGCCAAAGGTGAAAAGGCTAGATTTACTCTCCCCACCCTGGTTGATATCCCTGTGGTTTTTAGGTCGAGGCCGCCAAATACCTCCAGGCCCCCGTCTCTTCATGTTGACGATTTTCTCGTGCTTCAGTCAAGAGGTCAACAGCCCACAGGCCCCACGGGTTACAACAAACAAGCCTTAAAAGCAGCCCAAGAATTGTTTGCCCAGGTTAGGCTGGTTTTTCTACCAATCTCTTGCCACATCGTTTAAGCCAAATGAATTTCTATTTTCAGCGCGAGGCCAAGAAAGGTGCTGTTGGGTTTAGGGAAGCCACCAAGGAGCCCGTATTTTCTGTTGGTGCCAACCGTGGACCGGTGGGAAGCGAGACTCGATTGAGTGGCAGGTTGCCGTTACCCAGCTTAGGTCCTCCTCCCAAACTCTCCTCCTTTCGCGGAAATCATAGACCCAGAGGCGTATTTCCTAGGGAAAGATTAGGAGGAGGCAGAGACTGGATTCCCTCGCCCAGAAGTGATTACAGATCCGGAAACAACGAGGTGCATTTTCAAAGCAACAGACCGAGGTCAGGCGTCAGTCACAAAGACGGTCGAAAGATACGGGATGAAAGGACGAGACATTCCCGGCCATAAAAAAAACTTTAATTCTCAATATTTATTGGAGATATTTCAAAAGTGAAAAGTCAATAGCAAATAAATGTTTTGCATTTTCCAGCACCTTGACAGCAATATTATTTTTCCTGCATCAACCAAATGCGTCTCACATTGTAGGATTTTTCACAAATCTTGTTTCTAAAATATGCGCAGCATCACAAAATTTACCTTCACCATCCTTGAAGTGGGTTCAAAAAAAGTGGTTTTTTTACCTTGTAAGCTTGAAGAAGCTTTTGCCTCAAAAGCTAGGTTTTTAGGTTGATTTTCCATCGTCAAATTCCAAGTCTTGTAGGTGAAAAAAATCCTTATTTTTTGAAAAATTTGTTGCAAAACAGGATCATTTTCTTTGCTTGTCACACTAAAAAGGTAGCTTGACGAGCCCCTGACTAAAAACCAGCAACTTGCTGTCCTTGACAAAATCCATTTAATATTTACTTCCATTTCAATCTCAAGAATTATAGAAATACAGTACAAGTAAAAACGATAAATTGTCATGTTTTTCCTTCACACGTGTCCAACCCAATCCGGAATTTTTGCCACAAAAAAGTCAACGAACTCTGAGAAATTAAAATAATGAAGAATCCAGATCTTTCTCGATTTAATATTTAGAAAACTTTCAGGTCTTTGAAAGAGAAACCTACTTCTTAAACATGCTGATCAAGATTGATCAGCCACATGATGTTATTTATCTTTTTCAATCGAAAGGAACTTTTATATAATTGTGAGTCTGGAATGAATGAATGAAACAAAGTCATGGTGAACGATTTATTCATTTTCATCAATGAACATACATATTAGAGGCATGCAACAATTTAACTGTGATAAAATTCACCCCACAAAGAAAAATAACAAAATCTCTTGTTAATTTTTGATTAAAACATAATTTGCCATTTAATAGATTATTATAATGCTCTCTCTACAAGTTACTTGGCAATAAAGAAAAATATTAATAAGAGTTGTACCCAACCTGATAATAATAATAATGGCATAAAATAGCTAAAACTCAAAGACAAATAAAACTCTATAAATCAACATGAAAAGCTACTTTGTCAATAATATGACTGAATGATGAGGCTCATTCATTCTTTGAGTGTGAGCTCTTAAGGTCAGTAAAATCTACGAGTCAAACGATACAAAACGTCTTAGTTTTGGAGATATATAATATATACATATCTGTGACGGGATGTTGGTTTCTTAAAACATTTGAAATCTTTCTTAACGTGTGTGGAACTGCCTTCCTTGAAATAACAACTTTTGAATTACCTCGTATATAGTTAGTTCTTTTGTAAACTTAGATAAAATGAAAGGTTTTTCAAGTCACTTTCTTTTGGTTGTCAACGGACTCGACATCTTTAGTCCGGCGGCAGATATTGGAAAAGCTTGAAATGCTCTCGAAGGTATGGCCTCACATCGCTCGCCTCAGCTGCCACCCTTTCCAAAAATGGCACGAGCTTCATTAACTCGTTGTCGTTGGGATCCACAAACCTTTCAAGACAAGGGGGATATTTTTAGGAAAGTTGAAAAATTTTATTGAACGTCGACAGGTTACCAGCTTTCGATCGGGATGCCATTATCTAATTGATACCCGAAGGCCTGAGGTGAGTTGTCTATTATGATGGTTTTGGATAAGTCTCGTCCCTGAAATTCAAGAACAAATGACGATGAAAACAAACACAATCCATGGTCTTTCGACGATTCTTTACCAAAATATTAAGGTCCTTAATATAGTTTCCGTTGACGCAGATGCAGTGTTCGCGGAAAAGTCTGTACTTTATGTACTTGCGCTTGGGGTCGAGGAGGTTGAGGAGCTTGTCGGCGTACACCTTTTTGGAGGCCGTGAATAGCGTCACCTCAAATATCTTGGCCACTCGCTCCAAGAATTCCTTTTCGAGAAAACGTCCTTGATAACAAGTTGGCAGAAAAAGAGGAATAATCAGCTTTACCTGAATGTGGGGCCTAGTTCTCACGAAAACCTGATAGGTCTGGTTTTGAAATTCTACCGGGAATCTGAGGGACGCATTTTCCAATTCCTTCAAGGAAAAAGACTCGATTTTAAAAAAGCGTACTTTTTTCTGGATCGCGTTCGATCGGTCCCTTTTCCCAATCCTACTTACTTGAAGAGAACAGTGGACCAGGGTCTCGTCCAGATCAAGGACTAGTGAAAAACCTACAAAGAGTCACGAGAATGACGTCGCGAGGGGGGTCAGCCTAGCAAGATGGTTTTTTTCTTACCGGGGCTGCTCCGCGTTTTCAAAGGAAGAGAGGGGTTGCGCAGCCTCATCTCGGCCGACAGCGGAGGAAGGTTCTTTATGAACACGTACGGGTCAAAATTGTCCCAGACGTCGGCGACGGCAATGGCGACGCCGTTGCACGGATTCGTGGGACCGTTGGCGATACCTGAGATAGGGTTTGTCGTCCGTCACAAGGGTCGAGTGCAAGAAAGGGGAGGGCTTACCGTAATTCGGGGTTGCGGAGTGGACCATCGTCTCTTTGTCGTCGTCCTCGGACCCGTCAGATTCTTCCGAGTCGTCGTCGCTTTCGTCGACCCCGCCGGCGTTGCCGTCCGCCTCGGCCTCCGCGGCTGCGACGCACGCGTCCTCCTCGGAGAGGCTGAGGTGCATCGCGTTGAAGAGCGACAAGGCCACGGAGGCGCTGTCAGACTCGAGAGAAAGGTCCACCTAAAAAACAAGCACCGCATCAGACTTTTATGTTGGCCCGGGCACGCGACGGTGACGGTCGACTTGCCAGCGCGCGGACGTCTTGGGGCTCGGCGGGATTCAGCCGCTCGCACATCTTTGGCTTTTTGAAGCACTTTTCGTCTGGAAAGGTCTGAAATCATTGGGACTAAGGTTAGACCGCGGACAGTTTGACTATCAGTCTCGGGCTCACCGTCTGGTACGCGTCCGTTTGCAACCGTTGCCTCCTTCGCAGCGTCAGCGGGGCCCTTCGCGAACGGGATCTTCGGAGGAAAGAAAAGAGAGGCTTGTAGCGTCCGCGTTTAAGTCTCAATAAAGTCGGTTCACTCACCTTGCCTTGCCTGTCTCTGCCGGCCCTCGCATCACGGGCTTTGCCGTCGGCACCCTCATCTTCGCCATGGCCTCTGCCTCTCGCCGCACATGGGATCCTCTGTCACGCCAACGACCAGAAACGGGTCGTCGTCGCGCATCGAGCTCAAAACCTCACCCCAAAACACTTCCCAACGCCGGACCCGCACGCAGACTGACAGACGTTTGACTTTTATTATTGGGACACTTTTTGTATTGCTGTGACTAATATGTACCAACACACTTATCGTTTTTACATAAGAACCACGGAAAAGAAACGATGAGAGACGATTGAGCGAGGAGAGAGACGTAAAATAAAGATAGGGCAAAGAAAAAGGGAGAGCGAGAGAGAGCGCGGCAAAAGCGCGCCCGCCGACGAAAGCGCTCGCGCCAGCGTCAGCCCCCCACTCCCGTCAAACAAGCTTGAAAGATCGCGCGCTACAGAAATGAAGGCACTGCTGTCAAGAAGTACACCCACAGAGATGTTAACATTTAAAATCCCATCATAATTTTTAAAATTTCGGCGGCAAATTTTTTAAGCTTTTTTATACTCTGACGTAAATAAAAAGGGATCTAATAATATTTCGAGAAATTTTTTTTAAGGGTAACTTATTTTTACTAGATCTATGATATTTTCTTTTCCTTTAAGCGCGCACGCCCGATTCCGTCAGCTGCATGACGCACGTTGTTTGTGGCGCGTTTGCTGATGGCCGACCCGCCACCCGCGCAGTCCGTTCCACGATTGTTTCACTCTACGTCAAGCTGAAGACAAGTTCAAAAGAATCCTCAACGTGGAAGAAATGTTATTTAGATATCGCTCTTGCTCTTATTCTTTGTCACTTAATTTACATTTTCTCTGAAGGTTCGTAGCATTTGGCCCAACTGTCAAAACCGTTCCCGGCCATATAAAAGCCTTTCTTACGCTCTCGTTCGTTCGTCCACCTTTCTCAAGATGGAAAGGAAAGCCGCGGGAATGGGTGAACGAGTCAAGTCAACGTGCACGCAACAGAACAGATAAAAACAGAGCTTTGCAATTTGCATGCCACTGCCAGGTATTTTGTAGGGGCGAATGGCGACGGAAGAGGGACGCTGGAGAGCTTGACGCTCGTTTTTTTGGCGCCAAGCCGACGCACGGCGCGCCACGTGCACAGTGTACCGCACGCCCACGGCACGGCGCAAATGGTAAAAAAAATACGCCACCAAAATTGCTTAACATGCGTCAACGAGAGTTTCATCTAAAATATAATATCTGCTTAGTGCTTTTTCAAAAAGTGTCCGTTTCTCGATGGAAAAGGACGCAGAGTTAAAAACGACGTAGTTTTCTGATGAGGCGCACCCAGGATAAAACCAGATCCAAATCTTGAAATGTCAATCGAGACAAGTCTTCCTTGGAAAAGATCAATCCAGCACACATCTTACCTAAATGAGATCAAAAATGGACTTCAAATCTTTATTGGGCCAATGTTATTGAACGAATGTCATAAGGCTCAGTCATGTTAATTCCCATTTTGCTTCTCCATCACATCTGAGATCTTTATTTTGAGTTACTCAAGTTATTGGATTTTCATTAGAATTTTGTTCTGGTGGGACAAGAGTGACACGTTGCGTGACCGACATCACGAGTCAAGACTACGGAAATGTAGTTGGGGAATGTTCAAAGAAAAACAAGAAAAAAGACAGTCCGTTTTGATGAATAGGTTTTTTTTGTTGGTGAAGCAAGGTAGGCTATCTTTTAAGAGTTTGATCACTGTGAAAGACCTTATAAAACGAGCTTGTCGACGGTTAGATCATAGATGTCTATATACAGAGGTCCTTGGTTTGCGCGATATTACATAAGATGTGTTATTTTTAATTTTTATTTACAGCAAACGAAGTTTAAGCCTTGACAATGAGTTCCTCTTCCGCTCTCTACCGGACAGCACGTGCTCTGAGGGAAGAATTTGCAGGTTATTTTTCCTTCAGCAGAATAGCGAGTGCTGAGGACTCACCTTTCCAAAAACAGACTTTCTGGAAAATACTCCATCACAGGGTAGATGAAATCTACTTTTGTGAGCTGAGCTGTG
>Ga0194133_10007728_pt1 | contig 12764 bp, 5 predicted proteins | sample TA2KigOf40mmetaG_FD_155448 | JGI IMG/M metagenome (GOLD analysis project Ga0194133, IMG submission 155448) | Freshwater microbial communities from Lake Tanganyika, Tanzania - TA2015055 Kigoma Offshore 40m | ecosystem: Environmental > Aquatic > Freshwater > Lake | place: Tanzania: Lake Tanganyika...
ATGCACAATGCAGTCACAATTTCTGTCAACCAATCAAAAATCAATTAAAAGACTGGGAATAACTTTTTATTAGTGGTCATTGTGGTCTTCGTTAGGCACACATCTATTCAAGGTCAACCTTTGAATGGATAGTTCAATTGTGTCCTGGTGTGATTGATTTACAATAACATCACCTCATGATGATTCTTGAAGAGTTGTAGGAACCAATGTTGTTTGACACTGTGTTGTGACTGTTTTTTGTGGCCTGGGTACCATTAGTGTTAATTGGAAGATCTTCAGGTTGTGTCAGTCTGTGACCTAGATTTGCATGCGAGCAATCAATTTGTTGACTTTTCTAGTTGTTTTGTGGATTTGGTTATCTTTGCATAGATTGAAACATTGAAACTGCCTCATGTCCCATGCATTAAATTTTTATTCTCTCACACTACCAAAAATAAGACACACTGTGTGCCAACTTTCAGGTGTATTCACCCACTTTCAGGTGTACTCACCCACTTTTAGGTGTATTGCCCCTGTTTACACATCGCACACCGGAATACAAGTGTTAATGGTGCAAATTTTGTCATAAGCTGCCATAAAATACGTGTAAACACCTTAAAATCATAGTACTCCATTCAAACGTGCATACACGCAGCCTAAATTTTGGGTCGAGGTTCAAACTACTACATCTCTCGGAAGCCTTTGACCGTTACTGCCTTGAAAAAACAATTTTACAAAGTTAAATCCATTTATATAGATAGTAACAAAAGTATTAGAACCATCTAAAATAAACTTTTTTCATGCATGTGGTTATTAATCAACAAATGTAATTGGTTTTGATGAACTCCTATCAATTTTAAATGATTTATAAAGGCAGATCAGGAAGCAACTGGTTTGTCATGATCACAGTCTATTGTCTGCCATAGTTCTACTTGATTTTTTAAATAACAATCTGGTGCAGAGTAAGCTCTGTTAATGCAAGATCAACATATGAGTCTTCGCTGGCAAAGATTATTATTTAAAAAAAATAAATGTCAATTAAAAAGACAGGTATTTTTTGTTGGGGGAAAAATATCTAAGTTCTGTGAACGCTCGATGTTCACAAAAAAAGTTCTCCCAAACTTGAATGGTGTCAGTTGTCTTAATCATGCCGTTTAGTCAACTTAAACACTTAAGCCGACCTGAGAAACTTTGAGCTTAATATCTCAGCTCCTAGACAAAAGTTAAAAAATCTGGTGAACAGTATTCTTGGCAAGGAATTACTCTTTCCACTGCAATAACTATTTTCTTTCTAGCATCAAAACTCAGGGAAGGGATGTAAGTGTCAGACATACAGACAGAACAAAAATACTAAACTTTCAGAAATTTTCATTATGAAAATACTGTAACAATACTTTTGTAATTTAAGATATTTTAAGAAAAAACAATTTATTTTGCACCTAATTTGCTTTTAATTTGTAGATTGATAGTTTTTCATTTCAAGCTGCAAAAAGATTTTTTGCTCACATGCTAAGCTGTTATTGACAATTTTAACACTTTTTTCTCTCATGTAATGAATTTATTAGTATTTAAAAAATGGTAGCAAAACAAACATGGACTATAAAAAATATTTTGTCGACCTTGACGTGTTGGACAACGTTGCAGTTGAACAAACTTTAGTTCACAACAGTTTTTTATGGCTTTTGAAGTTCATGTCTATTAATGATTTGAATGATAAAGTTGCTAAAAAATATCTCAACAATAACAAAACGATTTCAAGTCTGTCCAAAAAAACATGTAAACATTTCATGAAAATACTAATTCTCTGTAAAAAAAATTGAACATTTTAAGTGTAAATGATTTATAAGTAAGAATATTATATTGGTTTGTTAATATTTTTTAATTGTCTGTAACGAATATTCTCGTTGAATCAATCATTTTTATTTTGAAGCTGAAAAAATTGTTCCAAATCATTTCCGACAATCAAAACTTTTTTCTCATGAAATTTAATTTTTCAGATCTGAATCACGAAAAATATAGTTTGAAACCTAGAGGCAACTATAAATATTTTTTCACAATTTTCAAGGGTAATCAGACAAATTTTGTAGACAAAGCAAATTTTTTTTGTAATTTTCGTTGCTGGTTTTGATATTCTTCAAATGCTTAGAAATCATTTGTAAGTTTATTCATCATCATCTGCTTCAAGATCTTTCCAGTATACAGAAAAGAGGGCAGGGGACAAAACAGAGCCCTGAATGCAGCCTCTATCCAGATTCCTTTGTTTGGATTGATGTCCATTAACTATGACTATACTTAAAAAATCCATTAAGATTCCCATGCTTCCAGAGTGTAATTTGTTACTTTAAAACAAGTCATGCGTCAGTAAATCGAAGGCAGCCAACATGTCCACACTACAACCATTACTCAAATGTTGTGATCTCCTCAGCCACCTCATTAGAACCACACTAGAAACGATGGTAATACGTTACCATTTTTTGGGTCATCTAGGGATGGAGCTCAACCTATTGAGAACAGAAATGATTCTGATGATCTATGCAAAAAGAGACCCATTCTGAACCAGCATAACATTAAGTGGGAAAACCATAACCATCAGCAAAACACTGAAGATTTGAAGGTGCCGCTGTGGCCTAGTGGTCAAAAGCATCAGTCTGAGAACTAAGATCTAAGATTGTGGGTTCTAATCCCCAGCCATACCAGCAATTTTTCAGCCCTCGATTGTAAAAAAAATCAATAAGGCGCGCCTAGTCAGTATATCAGTAATCTGGAGTATTGATAGACATGTCTATGTGTCTATGGCAGGACTCAGATATAGGTGTTTATCATACATGTAGACTTACTGATCGATGCAATCATGAGGACGAGCGCAAAGATAAGGAAGGGAAGATGAAATATCTTAACTCATGCTTATGAACACTAAACCCTTCTTATGAAATAGTTTTGAAACATAACATCGAAAACACTTTTATAATGTAAATATCCTTAGAAAGGAATCTAACTATCTACTCTAAGTAACTTACGTCTAAGCGTATAAAGAAATAACTAGATTATCTTAGTAAGGCATACAGATCTTTTATTGACATGTGAGACAGGAGTGCGCTGATATGGAATCAGATGCAGGTAAAAGGTTGCGTAATCAGAATGATAAAATATCGTAAACTTAAACCTAAAAGCTGAGATTCGTGTGTGCTGTCTACATACATTAACATCGCTTGAATCTAAACTGCACGAGATTATTATTATCCTTGGGCTAACCTATGAGTTTGACCTTTCCTTAAAGACATGCCTGGCCAATCTTGCTAAGAAATCTCAGAAGATTATGTCTGACCTCAAAATGATCAGGCAACCCCTTACAGAAATGCATTTCATCACACAGGCTACTGATCAGTACTTCAGTTTACTTTATTAGGGTATCTCTGTCTGGCATGATACACCTATGGTCGTTCTGGATTCATTTCTAATTGATGGTGATGGAGAATCCATCTTTTTGGATTCATTATTTCTATATGAGTTTTATGGTAAAACATTTATTTGCTTCAAACTTTTTTGTTAATCTCAATTACTTGTCTGAAAAGTTATCAAGGTTTGTTGGATGTAGACTTTTAAGTCTAGGTTTAAAGCATATTTTATTTGATAAAGAATTTCAGATTTTAAAAATGATTTTTATTCTCAAAAACATTGATTAGTTGGTTCTTGCTTAAAATTTCCCATCTATTTCATCAATAACAAATTTGATTTTATCTATGGCTTTTTGAGTAGCCTCTGAAGAGATGTTGCAATGAAGAACAATTCGGACAACTTGCAGTGAAATGGCCAAACACTTGACAATAACTGATGTTGATTGGAGTTGTTCTTGCTCTTTCAGGCTAACCTTAAAACAGAGGCTGAACTTGATTTATCTATTTTAATCAACCTTAAATGAGAGGGAAGTACCATTCCAAGTCTCTTCACAAAATCCTCAGCTGAGAGTTTCTTTTCGTTAAGATGGACCAAGATAATGTTGGTGTGAAGCTGACCAATATCACATAAAACATTTGGACTTTTCTTCTGACTGATTGCTGCATAAAAACTATTTGTCCAGATCAAATGTTTCAAGAAATCTGTAAAATCCTATTACCTTGGACAACCAGTTTTGCATTATTGTGGTCCTGCTTGATTCTCTCCTCAACTCCATTGAGGGCAAAATCCGCTGCAGCTGCCAAGACTCCACATTGTCTCATTCCACCTCCCAAAGCCTTGCGAAATCTCCTTGCTTGTTGAATAAAGGCTGAAGAGCCCACCAACACTGAGCCAACAGGGGATCCAATTCCTAAACAAAAACTGTTATCATATTATCTTATTAAGAAATACTCATGTTGGATCTTGATTTGTTATCAAGGAACCTAATTTTTCTGTAAACAATGTATAATAATGATGATTAATGATTGGTATTACGACTTACCTTTGCTAAGACAAAAACTAACTGAGCTTGCCCCTTCAGTTAGCTTCTTTGGATCCACATTGAAATAAAATGCAGTATTAAGCAACCTTGCACCATCTATGTGAACTGGTATGTTGAAGTTTTTGGAAACAGCCCAGACCTTTTTGAAAACAAAATTTTTAAAAACTCTGCTGTTAAATAGCAACAAAACACCTGATTTTGGAGAAAAATTAGGAAAATTATTTTGAAAATATAAATAACAAAGCTTCAATAGCCAAAAAAATGTATTTCTAATTTATGGCTGTTTTCATTTAACTATAGTAGCTTGAAAATCTGATAAATCATATTACTTTTTCCAGCCATTCAATGGGCAAAGCTTTTCCACCACAAAAATTGTGAGAGTTTTCAATGCAAATCAGCTTAGATCTGGAAATTTAGAGATATTTTTTGCACTAAAATCCACAGTAGAAATTTCTTGTGTTAAATAAAAAAACCTTGGTTCATGAGGATCGTCCCCTCTTATCCTACTGACCAAGAGATCTACATCGAAGGTTCCATCTGGCAGGTTTGGTAAGATTGATGGATGAACTCCTGCCAACTAAAAAATGCAAGAGTTTTGATGAAATTTGTCCTACATGTTTTATTATTGTACTGCAAGGTAGACACATGCCACAAAAATTGGGGCGTTTTATTTCTAAATGCAAAATAAAGTTAATCAAATCTTACATGTGATGATCCACCCTGCTCATACAAGAAGATGTGTGACTTGTCACCAAGAAACATTTCACTTCCTCGTTCATTGCAATGAGTCATTACCGCCAAAAGGTTGGACATAGTTCCACTTGGCACAAAAAGGCCAGATTCTTTTCCCAAAAGAGTTGCAACACGTTTCTCAAGACCTGGAAGATAAAATAACTTCCAGCTGGATCAGATAAGTTGAATCAAAACTAAAACTTTTCTATTACCCTTGGTGGTTGGACATTCTCCGAAGACATCATCTCCCAGAAGAGAATTAAACATAGCCTCGCGCATTTCAGTGGTTGGCAGGGTCAAGGTATCAGACCTCAGGTCAACTACTATGCCCTGGAAGTTTTGAGAACTTTCACAGCTGTTTACTTGATACATCCTATGCAAAATTGACATCAGAAAATTTAATTCTCATCAAAAATAATATGGAAAATTTTGATTTTACCTTTGACTTTGAATAAACCCTAGCGGTCTCAGTAAGAAACTTCTCATTTAGTTGTCAGTTAAAGTTTTTCAAAATACTACACTGTAGAGGAGATTTTTAAGTTGGCAACACCTCAGTTTATCCTTATCAGTGACATCTTTTCAAGTGTCAACAACCTACCTAATTATCTTAAAATCTGAAAGTGAGAAAAATTCCGGACTATTTGTTAAAAAATGGGAGGATCAAATTCGTTCGTTAAACTCAATTTCTGACTTGTTGCTGTAATTCAATTTAAATTTTGTAACTCATTGATTTTTTTCTGCTTGGTATTTAATAGATCAATATAAGCTTTTTTCTTTCCAAATCAAGTTATCTGGTCAAGATAGCAAGAATATCTTTTCCAGTGCTTATCAGTATTTGATTAAATTTCGTGCTTTATGTTATTTTTAAGATGATCATTCAAATTTTCTAAAAAAAATTTTATCACGATGAATGATTTTAAACATATGTGAGTGCCTTTTTGTGGAAGACAAATTATATTTTAGACCGATGATCCAAACTAACCATCATTCTAATAAGAAATCCTGGTTTTCCACCAAAGAGCCAGCCAGGCGTTAACTTAGGGTTGGCAGAGATTTTATTGTTTCACTAGTACGTTCAGGAGCGGCTAAGCTGCCCCCCTTTTTTGTTTTTTTGCCACGCCCCTTCCTGCCCCCGTGACGGGACAGACGTTAGGGTTTTATATAGATTAATTATTCTCAGAGTTTAAAATCTTTTAAAAATCACAGCTTTGACGTATAAAGAGTTTATTTTATCTCTGATGTAAACTTGTAAGAGTCAATTATATGTTAACAGTAGTATAAATAAGTAGACGGGTATTTTTTGTTAAGGGAAAAATGCGTAACTTCTGCAAGCCTGTGAACTTTAACGGCGCTGGTTGATTTATCGACACTGTTTAGACAGCCTAAATATCTCAGCTCCTAGACAAAAATTGAAAATTCCGGTACACAAAATTCTTGGCAAGGAATTACTCTATCCAATGCACTTACTATTTTTTTCAAACATCAAAGCTCTTTACTAGGAGAGTTCATCTACCCCATAGTTTACCTTCACCTAGTTCATGTACTCCTAGTTCACCTACCCCCAATTCACCTAAACTACCAGTTCATCTACCCACTTCATAAGATTAAGAAGTTCACCTACCCTACCAGTTCACTTACCCTGTACATAATACCAATTCATCAACTATACCATCTTACCCTGCGAGGCACTTTTCCCCCTCACATAGCCCTACAGGGCACTTTGACCCCTTCAACTAACCTGACCTGCCCACCCTCTAATTTGCCCAATCAGAAATTGATCACCCCCAACTAGCCTACCTGCCAAGGGGTATAGGGGGTCAACAGAGTTTAACAGGGGTCAACGGGGCTCTATGGGAGTCAAAAGGGGTCAAATGGTGGTCAATAGGAATCAATGGGTGTCAACAGCATATATAAAGAAAGATTACAGATGTAAATGTCTGTCTGTCTGTCTGTCTAAAGGATTGAACTGTACTTTGGGAGTTGGGGGAGAGTTGAGGTTCGGCTTGAGGTTGAAAATTTAGTTGTCAATGTGAAAAATTATCAGAAAAACTGTCAGAAATATGTCACTGTGAGAAATATTACGCAATAGTTATATGAAAAAATTCGATCTGTCGATATCATTAATTTCCATAGCACAAGTTATTGATCGTTGTGTCAAAAATGTGTTTGACAAGCTATGGGCCTGAGAATTTAGGAATTAAGTACAATTTTTTTGTGTACTAGTTATTATTTTTATATCTTTTCTTTATATGTAAACAATTGTTTATTGTACCTACATATGTACCCCTTTCACATGCAAATCACTGTACCAGTCTCCATCAAATTTTTTACAGACCTACACACCAACTCAGGGAAGGTTCCTAACACAAGTTTAACCCCACCAACCCGACCCCGTAACATTGGGGTACTCCAAGCTCCAAAACCCAAACAGCGTCACTAGAGAAAAAACTTTGCTTTACAAAAAAATGCATTAAATTTTTCCCGGGCAGCACCGGTTGGCTAGTTATATATTTTACTGACAAATAAATGATGCTATTGCTAAAGCTGCTTTCCATCCTAAACCTCACCACATGGCATTTGGTAGTAGTTTTTGCGAAGTAAATATCTAGTCAAAGCCCTGTTTCCGACCCTGGGATTGCCTTAATGGTAAGCAGGGCCAGGTTTGCAGGGTGAAGAGTTAAAGTCTAGAAGGTCAGTCACTCAGTTGATAGGCCCTGAGGACAAGAGTAGTTTGAGGTATTTTGCTTTAAAATTAAAAAAAATTGAGTTATCATCTATTTATTCATCGCAGTTTATTGGCCTCCTTCTTTGACAAAAACATTTGCAGTTGAAATTGGAAAAAAATGCATCAGCCAAGTCAAGGTGCGTTCAGTCAAACTCGTCAATGCTATCGAAATTTTTTCATTGACATATTAGACCTCATTTTATTTGATGGATTTTAGATTTCTTTTTTCTTATACTTTATATCTATTTCATCAATCACAAAATAGATTTTGTATGTGGCCTGTCTCTGAAGAGATATTACAATGAAGGACAACCCAGTCAACTTGTTTAAAAATTTTCAAACACTTGGCAATAGTATGTTGATATTGCTTTTCCAGACAAACTTATGGGCAGAAATTAAACTTGATTTATTTGTGACGAATAACAAATTTTACTAACTCAATAACAAGAGTAGTTGCTTGAACTTGACACTACCAATATCACAGTGAGGCAAAAGTAGTCAATCTGATCGTTGACAATTGAAATAAGTAACACTCAGTGAAAAACAGGGGAGCTGCAAAGATCGAAATTTTTTCTTTTATAGTCTTATTGTGGCTCAACAAACTATGCTGACAGTTACTAAAGTTCATTAGACTCTGAATTAAGCTTTGATTTTTCAAATTTAATTTCTTGGGAATCAAAGCTTTGTTGTTATTAAATTTTTTTTAAATATTTTTAGGATGCATCAAGTAATCTGCAATCAGAGCTCTCAAAAAATCCAAGAATTAGTGGTTGACTTGAGATCTGATGCTTTGACCCTTCCAACCACTGAAATGCGTGAGGTTATGTTTAAAGCTTCTTTCGGCGATGATTTTGTGGACTGTCCAACCATTATAGGTATAACAAAAAGTCTCAAATTTGATCTATCTTATATTAGTGGAGTAATTTTATGAGTCAGGTCTTGAGAATCGTGTGGCAACTCTTTTGGGAAAAGAATCTGGACTTTATGTGCCCAGTGTCACAATGTCCAACTTATTGGCCATAATGAGCCATTGCAACGAAAGGGGAAGTGAAATATTTCTTGGTGACAAGTCACACATTTTCTTATATGAGCAAGGTGGATACTCACATGTATGGTTTTTTATTTTCATTATTTACAAATGTAGCCTTTCTTTTTTGAGCCACTAAAGTATAGTAGTGACATTACAAAGATATTATGAATTTCATTTAAACTCATTTCTTTTTTAGTTGGGCGGAGTTCATCCATCAATTTTACCAAACCTGCCAGATGGAACTTTTGATTTAGATCTCTTGGTCAGTAGAATAAGAAGTGATAATCCTCATGTTCTAAGGTTATATTTACTTAAAAATTTAAGGAAAAATCAGTTGTAATTTTAATTGCAGCTATCATATTCTTCTTTCCAGATCAAGACTTATTTGCATTGAAAACTCTCACAATTTGTGTGGAGGGAAAGCTTTACCAATGGATTGGCTGGAAAAAGTGATATGATTATCCTATTTCCTAGATACTATACTGAATGAAAATGACCTTAAATTAAAAAACCCATTTTAGTCAAATTGGAATTTTCAAAACAATTTGTCCAATTAATTCTTATAAATTGCAAAGTTTTAACATTTTCATATTTTAAAAGGTTTGGTGCGTTTCCAAGAAGTTCAACCTACCAGTTCATGTGGATGGTGCAAGGTTATTAAATACTGCATTTTACTTAAATGTGGACCCTAAGAAGTTAACGGAGGGAGCAAGCTCAGTTAGCTTTTGCCTTAGCAAAGGTAAGTGTAAAACCAAACACAATCATCATTATTACTTTTATATAACGAAAAGATCAAATCAACTTGAGGCGAGAGTATCAAGAAAAACAAAACACTGAAACTTCAACTGTTATACTATTAAACCAATCTTTCAGAATCGGGTCTCTTGCTAGTGCCCATATCCAGGGTGTAATACAACCACCAAATTACTAAGATTTTCATATTTTTACACAGGAATTGGGTCCCCTGTTGGCTCAGTGTTGGCGGGGTCTTTAGCCTTTATCCAACAAGCAAGGAGATTTCGCAAGGCTTTGGGTGGAGGTATGAGACAATGTGGAGTCCTGGCAGCCGCAGCAGATTTTGCCCTCAATGGGGTTAAGGAGAGAATCATGCAGGACCATAATAATACAAGACAGATTGCCCTTGGTAACATATTTTTACAAATTTTGACTGTGTTTTATATGAATGACTGTTTGTTATGCAGCAATCAGTCAGAAGAAAAGTCCTAATGTTTTATGTGATATTGGACAGCTTCACACCAACATTATCTTGGTCCATCTTAACGAAAAGAAACTCTCAGCTGAGGATTTTGTGAAGAGACTATGATTTGTAATTGCCACCCAAACTCAACTTATAGCACTTAGATGACAAATTTGATGCTATTATCTTTCACCTAATGCAAGTTCGCCTAATCAAGTTCACATAACCTAGCCTGACCCAACCAACCCCCACTGCTACAACGAACTCGTTCTAAGAGTTGTTGGCGAACTTGATTTGGCAAACTTGCAGTGGGCGAAAGATCATAGACCCGTTTGTAGTAGCAGTAAGAAATTTCTTGAAGGTATCAAGAAGAGCTTTTGGCCAGAGCTAGGAAGTTTTGACTGTGAGAATGATTCTTAGAATGTGGAAGTGCAAAATAGTGGTGTTTGTTGTCAAATATTTTTGATATACCTTAAAAGTTATTATCATAGGCGAATCAGCAATTTGTTAGAAAAGCTTTAAGACGCACGTGGTACATACTCTAAATGTACCACATGTTTAACAATCATTAAGAGTACTTTTGTTTTTGAGAGAGTGAGACAAAAGTAGTCAATCAAGTTGTTGACCATTGAAAGATGCATTTTAACATGTGTAAACAGAAGATCAAGTTGTCATGTTTAAAATCTTTTTAACAGTATTGTATTGTGAAAAGCTGAACTGACAGCTGAGTGTGAAGTTTAGTCAAGCCCCTAAAATTAATTAAGGGTCTTGAGTACAAAACATTAAAAATTTTCAACTAAATTTTTCTGACAAACTGAAGGCTATCTATCAGTTTCTTGCTATTAAATATATTTTTCTTAGGATGCACCAAGAAAGCAGAAGTGAAAGTTCTGAAAACCTCCAAGGCTTAATAATTGACTTGAGGTCTGATGCTCTGACCATTCCAACCCCTGAAATATGTGAAGTTATTTTTCAATCTCCTTTTTGAGATGATGTTTATGGAGAATGTTAAAAATCATTGGTAAGGGAGAAGTCTGAGATTTATTCTAACCTTTAGAAAAAAGGTTGTAGTTTATTGTCACTGCAGGTGGAGCAAGTCTCTTGGGAAATGAATCTAGTCCATTTGCTGCAAGTGTGTAACCATATCCAACCTATTGAATGTGATGACTCATTGCAAGGTACGAGCATATGAAGTGTTCCTTGGTGACAATTAAGTCATACCTTTTCTTATATGAGCAAAGTGTGCCTACATCTATAAGAAAGATTGTCAGACATTCCATGAAAAATAGGCTCATGCGTGTCAACATTGTTGATTTTGATTGAATCGCTATTAACATACCTAAAGACTTCCTGCGAATGAAGCTCTTTCTATAGTTCTTTATCACTTTTGAATCTGACCTTATTATTGACCAAACATTGACTAATTGGTTGCCATTTATCTCATAAACATATCAGTATTTGTATATTTGTAACAAGTTGATAAGTCAGCCACTAAAGGCAACTGATTGACCCGGGCTTTTAAAAAATATAACAATTTATCTGGTGTAGGGTGAAGCCCTAGTAAAGAATACAAATACAAATGTATGGAACAATATCATGTCCAAGGTCAAATAGCTACATAAGATTTTTTAGGAAGTAGCTTAACCCAACTTGTTTGAAAAATGCCAAGGGATTCAAAAAAAATATTTTTAACTACGCCATGCGACAGTTTAGTCATTTTTTAAGGCACACTATAGGTGGTTTTAGCTTCTTTTTTAAATCTTTTTTTTCTTTTGTTGGTGACCCCAGCGGGAGTTGAACCTGGGCCGCCGGGACGGAAATCCGGCAAGTAGCCAACTTGACCACCCTGACTCGACCATACATTTAATGTTAGTTTGCTTGTTTTTTTGTTTTTTTGTCAAAGGCATTTCTAACTAGTATTTTTTGACAAAATTGAAAACAAATTATCAAGGTTGCGTGATTTATGCCAGAATTTGACGAAATAACTTTCTTTCAATTCTCAAATTTGACTTTTGTTCATTTTTCAAACTGGTAGTAACTGTGCGCCTAAAACTATCAATTAAACCAATACCAATTTCTCACTGACTTCACCTTTAATTTAAATTGCTCTCTTTATATATTCTATCGGCTAGCAAGTTTGATTATGTTAAGGTCAACTTCTTTTTGTTAGTTTACCTTTGTGTAATGAACATATAACTTAGTTGATTTTGGTTGTGGTTTTGATTTGTCAATTAGTTACATTGATGCATGTTACATCCTAATCCCTAACTGTTTTGAATTCTTATACCAACCTTATCAACGTATTCCTTTTATGCCCAACCTATCATCCCTCATCCAAAAACACCCCAACACAAAAAAAATTCAAATTTCGTCCTTTTTAGTCTGAAAGGTTCCAAAATATAACAGTTTTATAGTGTCTTTTGCCACTTTACAGATGAAAACAGGCCAAATTTGAAATTTCTTTTTGCCGAGACTTGATTGTGCCAATCTCCCAAATACTCAAAAAGACCTACAGACATGGCAAGGAGAAAAATAATTTTTGTAAACCCAAAAAATTTTGCAACCATTATTTGGATTTTTTGGTCTACTTGATTAAGGATTATAAATGTACTAGTAGGTTTTTGAGCGGCAAGCCGCCCCCCCCCCCCCCCTCCCCCCTCCC
>Ga0194133_10007730_pt1 | contig 12762 bp, 8 predicted proteins | sample TA2KigOf40mmetaG_FD_155448 | JGI IMG/M metagenome (GOLD analysis project Ga0194133, IMG submission 155448) | Freshwater microbial communities from Lake Tanganyika, Tanzania - TA2015055 Kigoma Offshore 40m | ecosystem: Environmental > Aquatic > Freshwater > Lake | place: Tanzania: Lake Tanganyika...
TCGATCACGTCGCCGATAGGCAACTTCACCAATTTAACAGCAAGCAACATCAGCGCAAGCGGGGCAATCAGTGGCAGCACGTTGCATGGCACCACATTGGTCACGTCGCCGATAGGTAACTTCACTAACTTAACGGCTAGCAACATCAGTGCTAGCAATGCAATCAGTGGCAGCACGTTGCATGGCACCACATCGGTCACGTCGCCGATGGGCAACTTCACCAATTTAACAGCTACTAACATTAGTGCAAGCGGTGCAACTTTAGGATTCGGAACTTATACGATTTCAAATGGAACGCTTGCATCAAAATCGGCCAATAGCTTTTTATTATCCAACACATTGCCAGGGAATGTGGTAAGCAACGCATTGTTTGTAACGCATTCTAGTGTAAACGCTCCACGTATCTCCATAAACACCGGTATACCAGCGGTTGATGGTTTAACCGTAAATGCCTTTATAAGCGCTTCTGAAGGAATTATAAGTGACTTATATGTTGCTGGTCCTACAGTGTATGCTAACACATTACAACCTGCTACGTTGTTCGGCGGATCAGGATTAAATATCACTGCTAGTAACATCAGCGCAAGCGGAGCAATCAGTGGCAGCACGTTGCGTGGCACCACATTGATCACGTCGCCGATAGGCAACTTCACCAACTTAACGGCGATTAATTTTATACAAGGAAACCAAATAACTGCAAGTGGACTGTATTCACACGCTCAAGGTAGCGCGTCCTTGGCAAGTAACACAGCCTCTCATGCTGAAGGACGTAATACAACTGCAAGTGGAGAATATTCACACGCTGAAGGACGTCAAACAGTTGCAAGTGAACTGTATTCACATGCTGAAGGATATTTCACAAATGCAAGTGGAGAATATTCACACGCTGAAGGATTACAAACAATTGCAAGTGCATTTTCTTCACACGCTGAAGGACGTCAAACAGTTGCAAGTGGATCTTATTCACACGCTGAAGGATATCTAACAAATGCAAGTGGAGAATATTCACACGCTGAAGGAAGTAATACAATTGCAAGTGGACAGTATTCACACGCTGAAGGATATCTAACAAATGCAAGTGGCACAGGCTCTCACGCTGAAGGACAGCAAACAATTGCAGGTGGACAGTATTCACACGCTGAAGGACATGTAACAACTGCGAGTGGACTGTATTCACACGCTGAAGGATTTAGAACAAATGCAAGTGCAGTTTATTCACACGCTGAAGGATATCTAACAAATGCAAGTGGATCTTATTCACACGCTGAAGGACAGCAAACAATTGCAAGTGGATCTTATTCACACGCTGAAGGATATCTAACAAATGCAAGTGGAGAATTTTCACACGCTGAAGGTAGCGGGTCCTTGGCAAGTGGCACAGGCTCTCATGCTGAAGGAGATCAAACAGTTGCAAGTGGAGAATATTCACACGCTGAAGGACTTCAAACAATTGCAAGTGGACTGTATTCACACGCTGAAGGACAGCACACAATTGCAAATGGATCCAGATCTCACGCTGAAGGACGTCAAACAACTGCAAGTGGAGCTGGATCTCACGCTGAAGGAGGATTTGCAGTTGCAAGTGAACTGTATTCACACGCTGAAGGATATCTAACAACTGCAAGTGCATTTTATTCACACGCTGAAGGTAGCGGGTCCTTGGCAAGTGGCACAGGCTCTCATGCTGAAGGAGATCAAACAATTGCAAGTGGACAATTTTCACACGCTGAAGGATTTGCTACAATTGCAAGTGGGGAAGCCTCTCACGCTGAAGGAAGTAACACAAATGCAAATGGAATCTATTCACATGCTGAAGGTAGCGGGTCTTTGGCAAGTGGCACAGGCTCTCACGCTGAAGGATTTAGAACAACTGCAAGTGCCGATTATCAACACGTTTCGGGCAAATTTAATGTTACATCAAGCAACACCAATAATTTGTTTATTATTGGAAACGGTACATCTGAAAATAATAGATCAAATATACTTGTGGTGAATACCGCTAGTGTAATTGTTGGTGGAAGTATTAGTGCAAGCAGTGCAATCAGTGGCAGCACGTTGCATGGCACCACATCGATCACGTCGCCGATAGGCAACTTCACTAACATTAAAGCAAACAAAATTATAACTTCATTGGTTTCAACATCAGGCTCAAAAATAGGAACTCCCGAAATGTATGGAGCAGTTGGTGATGGAGTGACTGATGATTTTCTTGCTTTCAAACATGCCCTCATAAGCCACAGTATGGTTGAGTTGGATGCAAAAACTTATGCGGTTCGTGGTTACATAGGCGTTCCTTCATACCGTTCTATTGTTGGCAAAGGTAAAGATAAAACGGTGATAAAATTGATGGATAACTCTCCGTATGGTTATACTATATCGGGACAACTTACTATATTTCATAATACTGTATTTACTGATACTATTGCATGGACTGGTTCTAATAACTGGTCACCTACAGGAAACGTAAATAGTATAAGTGGAAATCTTGTATTTTCTCATGATTTTAATGTTCGTGATCAAGCAGTCGATAGTCCATTTTATCAACAAACTCCAACTTCGTCGTGGAATGGATTGGGTTATCACCCGTATGATGATATTGCTCTTGAATCACTTAGAAAAAATATTTTTATAGAAAATTTGACGATAGATTGTAACTTCGATAATCAAGCTCGTCATTCGAGTTTTAATGTACCAGATAATCCATATAGTGCTTCAAAGGTTGTCGGAGGTGCCCATTATGTTTCTAGATATAGTTTTAAAGTAAGACCGACTGTCCATGCAATTCAATTATATGGTGAAAGCATAACTATAAAAGATGTAAGAGTTAAAAACTTTGGATACGGAGTTGCGTACTCTACAGACAACAATTATTATAACACTGCTTATATTGAAAACTTTCCAATTTTAGTAAAATCATCTGGTAACGATGCCGCAGTAAATTACACTGGTTCACATAATACAAACTCAGATCAAACTGACGGCGTTGGTTCATCAGCATTTCGTGGAAATTATGTAATAAATTGTGAGGTTGTAGACATTGGTTCGTCTGAATTATTGAATCCACATGCAAATACGACTGCTATTTATTGCAACAATCAAGCGGTATCAAATCAAAGTGGAAAAAGTAATTTCCCAACTGATGGCGGAATTTATAACTGTTTGGTAGATCCAGGAGAATTTAGAACTATTCCAAGCACTGCAAGCTTATTTAACGGTTCTTATTTGGATGGATTTAGAAGTTCGAGTTTAAAACAATCTGCTGCAAGTTTGGGAGACTGGTTGGCCGGCGCAGGAAGCAACACCGGATCAAATGGAGATTGGGCATATTCTTTTAATACCTCGTGGGGACACAATGCATCAGTATGGAGAAAAATCAGCGGAAGTTGGGTTCCATACAATCAGAATATAAATAAATATGACAATACCGTTCTCGCATTGTCCGGTTATCGTGTAAAAAATAATATAGTAAAAAATTGCCAGGGGGGCGTGGGGATGGATAGTTGGAGAAACAACGTGTTTGTCGAAGACAATCAGTTTATAGACGTGGATCTTGGAATTAACTTTCCCTTGTTTGATGGATCACTGATATCCAGTTTTAAAAATGTGGTTATACGAAATAACTACATTAAACTTTGTTCTCATGAATATTTTAATATCGGTGCGCCCTCCGTTGGATTCCAAAGCATTAACGTACCGACGGGAGCAAATACAAAAATAAGACATATAGATAATCTTCAGATAGAAAATAACTTATTTGAATTACCGATTTCACAATCAATCGGATCGTATGCGGATCGGCCTCGTACATATTTTCTTGAGTATCCACGTTATATTGGTATTTGGTTAGGTTCTGAAATGGGTACTTCCGGCTCATTCGATTTCGTAAGACGTTCTACCATCATACGAAACAATCATTTTTTAAATTGGAACGCACCGACTGTAAGCAATTATTATTATGGTTATGAAGCATATGGTTATAATTTACCTTTATATTTTTCTTTTTTAACATCCTCGATTGAATTTAATTCCAGTGATCCTGCTAACGGTCCTTACCCATTATCGTTAGCAAAATTCAAAAATGAATTTCTACCAAGGTATTTAATAGAAGGAAACACCTATGCACATCCAAATTATCCGGCTACTGCATCATTGGTACCAATTTCATATTGGATGACGAATGGCAGCGGAACAAGTTCTTTATTTCCTATAAATCAAGTAAATAGAGTACATGATATCAGTGCAATCGGAGGCAACTTCACCAACCTTACAGCGAGCAATATTACATCTCAAACCGAAGCCTACGAAGCACGTATTGGAAATCCAAACCAAATAGCTCAGTTTCTTTATAGAAAAGCTCAACCAAATTTTCTTAATGATAATCAAATAAATGCACTTAATTACTCATATCCGTCAGTTGTAATAGCAGCAACTGGCTCTGAAGGTGGTGGAGGATTAAATATGGCGTTGGCAATTGGCGGAACCAGACGGACATTCAGCTACTCAAATAATCCAAATTCAGCAGACTTTCATCAGACAACCGGCGAATTAGGATTTCACATATTTGATAATGCTGATCAAAAATTATCACAAAGCTTGATTGCATCTATAGGAGCATTTGCCGAATCTACTGCTAGTGGAGACAGAGGTGGAAATTTGGCATTTTTTACGGTAAAATCTGGATCCAATAACAATTTTCACAAAGAAGCAAGAGTCGTAATTACGCATGATGGAAAATTTGGAGTGGGAATAGTTCCAACAGCGTCAATGGGCGCGTGCACAATAAGAGGAGACTCGTCCGTATCTAATGTTTTATCCAGCAGTGTGTTACACGTAATTAAAAGTGATGCGGAGTTGGGATTTGACGCGGGAATTTATATATCGTCAAATCCCGGAGGTTCACCCGGAACTCTAAACCCAGGAAGAGGTGGAGGTATTACATTTCAAAATTTCGATGTTTGTACTGCAGGTATTTATGGTTTAAGAGCCGCCAATAATTGGCGTGGCGCATTAGCATTTTACACACATAATGACGAGAACAATAACGTATTTAACAGTACATTTACTGAAAAGATGCGTATCGACTCTTCGGGTGATGTTAATATTCATAGTGGAAGTCTCAATGTTAATTTCAACATCAGTGCAAGTGGTGCAATCAGTGGCAGTACGTTGCGTGGCACCACATCGGTCACGTCGCCGATAGGCAACTTCACCAACTTAACGGCTAGCAACATCAGCGCAAGTGGTGCAATCAGTGGCAGCACGTTGCGTGGCACCACATCGATCACGTCGCCGATAGGCAACTTCACCAACTTAACGGCTAGCAACATCAGTGCAAGCGGTGCAATCAGTGGCAGCACGTTGCATGGCACGACGTTAACTGAATTTATGGTGGCCGTTTCTGATGAAGTTAGTAATATTGCTAGTGGAAGTAACAAATTACAATTTATATTTCCATTTGCTTTGACTGGCTCAGCTTTAACCGCATATGTTCATACTGCTCCTGTTGGAAGTTTTATAACATGTAGTGCTAGAATTATAGGTGGTTCAACTATTAGCGCTTCAATTAGTGGATCTGTTAAATCTGGCAGTGCGTCAACAACTTATTATATAAATAAACATCAAGAAGTGGCGGTGGATATAAATCAAGTTGGAAGTACTACTGCTGGAAAAGGATTAAAACTTATATTTGAAGGAACTCGTAGAATATGATGATGTTAAATCCATTGCAAAGTTATCCATATTCGCAAACAAATTTATTAAATATATATTTTTGTTTTCACGGCGTAGAGGCGAATTTGCATACAAATGGAGTAACACAATTTAAAAACATCACTAATTTAAGCGGGTCAGGCCCTGTAGCAATTACATGTTCACAGGTAATTGTAACGGCCGCACCAGATTCAACGCATGATATAAAAAATGAGTCTGGTCATGTCTATAATAGAGGAAGATGTGTCAATACCAGCATCACAGGATTTAAAGATATTTGGAATAATTCAACAAATCTTACGCTTTCCATGGGATCGAACGCCGGTCTATATGGATATGACGACGGACCTTTTAATCCGGGAATAATGGGGTATATATATCAATATCTTTTTAGCAATCAGTCAACATATGTATCGATGTCGGGATTAAACAATGGCACTTATGATGTTTATTTATACTCGGTAACAGATAATGCCAATCTGAATCAGTCCGATGCTTCAACTTTTACATTATATTCAGGATCAACTTCTTCTTCAAAATCTACAAATTCATATGGTGTAGGAATTGGTTCTGATACTTTAGGAAATGGTGGGCAACCTATTTGGGTAGAAAATCAAACATATGTAAAATTTTCTGATCACTCTACAAATGACGGAAAAATTAATATTCTTTGGGCTACAAAACTAGCATCTGGTATAATAGCTTATGGTCCATTTAATGGTTTTCAAATAATTCAAACAAAATAAAATTATGCATGCAATCTTATACGAAAACAATGGCGAATTTAGATTAGAAAGTCTTTATAATTATACAGAAGAACAAATTATGAGTAATATTGAATCGGGAAGTAGATATTATATAGTGACAGAAGGTTATTTACCATCATCACATAATTCTAGACCACCATCAAGTTTTGATGATTTTTTTAATTACTGGCCGAATATATATCATGTAAATAATATAAAAGTAAAAAGTTAATATAAATTTGGTTTTAAACTATTTATAATAGAAATTATGTCACAAGCGATAAGAATATCACAATTAATAACAATGTCTTTGGTGCAATTGACTGCAGACGATTTTATGCCCATAGTGGATAGTGGTTCTTTATTAAGTACTAAACGAGTAACTGTAGACACATTGAGAAAATATTTTTCATCAGGAAGTTATACTGGTTCGGGCGAATTTTCTGACACCGTTTCTTTTTTGGGAACAGCCAGTTATGCTAGAAATGCTTTGACATCCAGTTATGCTAATACAGCTAGTTATGCTAATTTTGCGGAAAACACGTTAGGTGTATATGATAATTTAAACCCTAATTTATTTATGCCAGGAATTAAGGTTGGACATGTAATACGTAGAGTTAAAGAAAATTTGAGTCCGAGTTATACATATGTAACCGCTTCTATATCAGGAGATCTGAGTGGTTCTGAAGCGATCGGAATTGTAGTAGATAGTAGCAGTAATTTTATCAGAGTATGTTATCAAGGTATTGCCGATTTCAGTAATGATAGTAATACGTCGAGTTACGATGGTGATTCGTTAAAAAATCTAAAAACTGGATCAGTCTACTTTTTAACGAGTTCGGGATTATTAACTACAACTGAACCAAGTTTAGAATTCAGTATAAGTAAACCTATGTTAGTGGCTATAACTACCGCATCAGGATTAATAATAAATTATCGTGGTATAAGAATTGCACCTAACACCACTACGTCTTCTGCTTTAAGCAGCCTTGTGGCAGGTGGAAGTGGTAGTTTCAAGACATCTTTAATTAAGATACCGGCATATCTAAGAGTAACTTTACAATGCACTGTCGGCGATGCTGGATATAGAAATTTAGAGGAAGTTGATGCAAGTGCATTTTTTGTAACATCTAGTAATTCACCATATTCTACTCCTTTTTTAAGTATTTCTACTATTCCAACTTCTAATAATTTTACTGCTTCATTTAAAAACACAAGTTCGTGGATACCACACGTTTCTGCTCCTACAGGATCCACATTACAGAAAATTGATTTGGCTAAGTGGAAAATAAAAGTATACGCATAAAAATATGTCACAAAATAACTCAACATTTGACGCGGGTTTTAATGTCACAACGCCAGATTTCTCGGCATTAGATAGCAGATATGTTTTATTACCTAACGTTGGCGGCACAAGCAGTTTATTTACCTTAACCAGCCCGCATTTTTTTAAAATTACACAGTCTTTTAGTGAGTTGAGTGGATCGACCCATATTTCTACATCCGTATCCGCTTCGAGGAATATTTTTGGATCTGGCTCTAATGCAATTCTAACAGATTGTACGATCAAAAGCAGTGGATCCAATTCTATTTTAAGATTTGATAATACCAGATCAATTTTTCCCGCGAATCAGTGGAAAGGAGCTTTAATAGTTGACGAAATGTCTCCATCATCCGTATATACATCAGATGGAACCGCATGGTTGCCAATTATAAATTCTTATGGCGGAACAATAACCAATGGATCTCTTAAAATATCTGGTTCACATACATTTAGTATAACTAGCAGTGTTGGTTCTAAAATTGGAATTGCCCACCCAAATCGCACGTTATTGGAACTTAGTGCAAGTACATCGGATTCTAATATAATAACTCACAACGATTTGTATTTTAGATCTGGTAGTAAAATAATTGGACAAATTAAAAAGGAAGGCGGTATTAATTTTACCAGCGGAAGTTTCAATTTGGGTACTGGTTCAAATACAGTAAATGGAAATTTAACGGTTAATGGATTTTTAAGCGCAAGTTCTATAACTTGTAGTGGTGACATAATTGCGTTTAGCACATCGGATGAAAGATTAAAAGAAAACATTGTGGTTTTATCTAATAATTTAAAAAATTTAGATATTATAAATGCATATAGTTTTGATTGGAAGCTTGAAAGTGGAAGAAGTGGAAAATCAACGGGTGTTATTGCTCAAGAAATTGAAAAGATTCTTCCTACTGCGGTAATTACACGTCCAGACGGATACAAAGCCGTAGATTATGAACAAATTACTGCATATTTGTTGGGTTGTATTAAAGAACTGTATGATTTGTTACCTGATACTCAAAAAAATAGAATTAAACACAGTAATACAATTAAAGATAATAATATAATTAAACACGATAATATAATAAGTTGACTTGAATTATGTCGATTTTTTACATAACTCCCACAGAAGGAACGACAGGCACTTCAATATCTGTAAATCGATTTAATGAATTAGCTAAAAACCATCCTAGTTCTAGTGTTACTTCAAATACTATGCCTAATTCAAAAATAAGTAATTTAGGAAACATTTATAATCAATATTTATTTAGTAAAAAAATAAACGTGTTAAATAAAAAGCCTTTAAAATGGAGTGATTTTAATACCAGCGCGTTTTTAAAATTAAAAGTCAAGATTAAAGGTGAATCGCCGGCGCAATACGGAACAAATAACGATGGAAAAATAACAGTTATTGCTCAGGGAGGTACGGGATCTAGTTTTAATATAAAAATCGGAGTTCACCGTGGTTCAGTGGCAAACAAAAACTTTAAGAGCGTTGTAACGTATGTAGATTCTAATGTCAGTGCGACAAATAACTCTGCGGAAGTCAATACTTCTAAAAATCTTAATTCCGGCTACGATCTTGGCGTACACCACGGCAGAAAATATTATCTTGCCTATTATGATATTAGATATTACGTATCTGTAGAAGATCAGGGGCTTACTAAAGAGCTTACTAAAGAGGGAATACAATTTATATTTATAATTGATAATTTAATCGTGCATTGGGGGACTAACACTATAGAAACCGAATATTACTTTGATCGAACAAAAATATAAAAAATAATAATTTTACAAATTTAAATATGTTTTACAAAAAATGTTATGAAATATCCAAGACAAGATTGTTACGTTGTGAGATAAAGGACGATAAAAATACAATTTTGACGTATGTAATAAAGAACAAGGACGAAGAGTTTTTTGATCTTATTACTGATAAATTTATTATTATTACCGATAAAAATTTATATGCGTATGAACAGTGGTCGGATAATATTAAAGAAAACGACAAAAAGTTAAAAATTTATGCGGATGAACAAAAAACAAAGATAGATTTTTTACAAAAAATAAGTGGTGAGAATAGAGAGTTTTGTCAAAATTATATTTTGTGTAAAGATTCGATAATATTTTTAAGCAATTATTTTGATAATGATTTGAGTAAATTTATAGAATTTAAGAAAAATATAATACGTGGATTTTGCGATAAAATATACGAAGAATTGAAGGATATAAATTCAATTGAAATAAAAAACGTATTAAATTGTCTTGAACAAATAAAAACCCACGAGTTTTCAGGTTTTAAAAATTTTAAAGAAATCCATGAATATTGGCCGGAATTGTTAAGACCAAATCCATTTTTACTATGAATTTGTCTGATTATAGATATCATATTCCTCATAATTTAAGACACAGTTTAGGTCAAGTTTTGATCGATGAGTGTTATGATATAAGAAATTTAAACGTAAACGATATATTCAGTTATATATTATGGCATCCTTTTTTGCCTTATATGACCAAGAGTTGTTTAAATAGACAAAAATCTTTTAATATAAACGGTGATTGGACAAAATATGCAATTAATTTTAAAGAAGAACCTTTTTACAAAACATTCACACATTGGTTGGCGGCACCAACAGATTGTTTAATAACCAACAATAACAGTTATTTTGAAGAGTGGAAATTTATAAATTATGGGAAAAATTCAAACTATGATTCAATTATAGTAAATAAATTTAAAAATAATTTTGATAGATATGTAGAAATATATCATGACATAAAACTCAACGGTTATAAAGAAATTGGTGAATATCCTCATGGATCTGTAGATAAATTTGGAAAATTTTATTTAATGGGCGGTAGACATCGTCTTACTTTTTGTAAAGTGCTTAAATTGAAAAACATAAAAGTCAAAGTTATTATAAAAAATGAATGATACATTAATAGGCGTTTATAGTTGCAACAAAAACATTTTACGAGTCAATCATATAGAAAGACTTAAAATGTATGAAGGTGTAGAACATTATTACGTGGTTTCAAAATATGACACAGAGTTTCCACTTGAAAATAAAATTGTAGTGGATGTTGAAATAGGTTATGAAAATTTGATTTATACAACTGTAGAATTTTTAAAGTATTTTCTCAATAGTAAATATGAATATTGTTTCAAATGTGATGACGATTCGTTTGTAGATATTTCACGTTTAAAATGTTTAAATTATAAAAATTTTGATTATTGTGGGTATTTAATCAATACGTCAGTAAATAACCACATAGATTATTACGAAAAAAAGGGATTTGTTTATGAACAAAAATTCAAAGATAAGTATTTGTATAAATTTGCCGTGGGCGGAGGTTATTTTTTATCAAAAAAGGCCGCAGAATGTGTGGTTGAAAATTATAAAAACTCATACGAATATTATCGACACAATGCTTTAAATATGCGTGGTTGCGAAGATCGCATGGTAGGTCAAATGATACATAATCATAAAAAATTTAAAATATATAACCACGGAAAACTATATAATCCAGATATGGTATTTTATTCGATTTTCTTCGACAGTATATATCATTCAATAAATCCAAATTTATATGAAAAAATACCACACAAGAGTTTGGGTCATTATATTATAGGAAAATGGATAGAAAACGATTTTGTATGATATTTATACAGAGATAATATTATGGGCGTTAAAATAAGTCAGTTTACAACGGCAAGCATAAATGGTTCTGATAAAATACCTTTTATCAGACCAGGCAATTCCGTAGATAATTTTATCGGAACAGTAAACAGTTTGTCGGCGTCTTTAATACCAATTAACAGTTTAACCGCGAGTTTTGTAACTGCAAGCAATGTAAAAGGTACAGTTCTTAGCTCTAGTTACGCTTTAAGTAGCAGTTACGCCTTAAGCAGCAGTTACGCTTTAAGTAGCAGTTACGCTTTAAGCAGCAGCAATTCATTAAGTAGTAGTTACGCTTTAAGCAGCAGCAATTCATTAAGTAGTAGTTACGCTTTAAGCAGCAGCAATTCATTAAGTAGTAGTTATGCTTTGAGTGGTAGTCATGCTTCTAGAAGTATTAGTAGCAGTTACGCTTTAACTGCAAGTTATGCCCTTAATGGGGGAAGTGGTGGAATCACCGGAATTAATATACAAAATGGCGATATAAATAGAGTTTTACTCTCCCCCGTGGGAAATGGTAACGTAACCACAATAAGCGCTGCCTTAAGCCTTAGTTTTGACGGAACTGCATTACTTAATGATTCACTAACAGGAACGGCTAAATTTGCGTATTTCTCTGCGAGTAGGGGAAATGGATTCAACATAACAACTGGAGTAGGATTTTATGGAACAAGTAGTTTCGCAGTTAGTAGTAGTAATGCGTTGAGCAGCAGTTATGCGTTGATTAGTAGTGATGCGTTGAGCAGCAGTTATGCGTTGAGTAGTAGTAATGCGTTGAGTAGCAGTTATGCGTTGAGTAGCAGTTATTTAACAACCCCTCTCGAGGGCGATGTAGTAGGAAATATAACGTCATCATCGGTGATAAAATTGAGGGGTCAACCTTTAAGTGATAGTGTGGCAGATCCCATACCAGGCCACGTGTTAACTTATAATGGTACGGAGTGGACACCATTAGCAGGCGGTGGATCGTCTGGCGGATCGTCTGGCGGGGCGACCAATTACTTCAACATGCTGGCGACCCCGGTAGTTATAGATGCCGTAACTAGTTCCATGGGGGCGTGGGGAAGGAACAGCGAGGGCCAAATCACCGGCACACCAACAATCGACCCTCCTCCTTACACCGCGTTGGCAAATCCGGTCACATTGGACGGACAGACTTTCAACGACGTAGTGGCCATCGCGGCGGGTGATAGACACACCGTGGCCTTGAAGTCGAATGGCACCGTGGTGGCGTGGGGGGCTGGTGGATTGGGGCAGTCGGGACATCCGCACTATGGCCAAAGCATCGTGCCCGCCGGCCTGAGCAACGTGGCGGCCA
>Ga0194133_10007734_pt1 | contig 12758 bp, 12 predicted proteins | sample TA2KigOf40mmetaG_FD_155448 | JGI IMG/M metagenome (GOLD analysis project Ga0194133, IMG submission 155448) | Freshwater microbial communities from Lake Tanganyika, Tanzania - TA2015055 Kigoma Offshore 40m | ecosystem: Environmental > Aquatic > Freshwater > Lake | place: Tanzania: Lake...
AAGTGGTGATAAATACGTTGGTGAATTTCTGGATGCTAAAAGACACGGACAAGGAACTTTTACTTCTGCAACGGGAGATCAATACATTGGTGAATATAAAGATGATCAAAGACACGGACAAGGAACTTATACTTATGCAAGTGGTGACAAATACGAAGGTGAATTTAAGAACGGTTTAATCAACGGTCAAGGAACTTATACTTTTGCAGACGGTACAATACAAAAAGGAATTTTTAAAAACGAAGAGTTTGTCGGCAATTAATTAGTTGTCTTTGGAAACATGAAAATAAAGATTAGAGGAATATTTTATTGAATTAATAAGCGTAATGAAATTGAGTTTTGCAAAAGTATTTCAAGAATATCAAAAGAAATATTTTGAAAGTTCAATTTACTTTAGGTATAAATTGAAATTAATCTATGTTTTTTATTTGGCAGTTTTTAACTAGCGTCATCTTATTTGTAATTTTGGCGTATGGTTTATTTTATATTTTAAAATTATTGCTAGGTTTTTAGTGGTTTGGTTAAAAGATTTTATAGACTGGGCTTATAAAGCAGATTTTCATGAAAGATGTAGTGGATCTTGTTGCAAAAATGTGTGGGAAGCTGCTGTTATAATCAATTCAGCAAAAAAGCTAAAAATATCAATAAAACAAGAGTTAATCGAGATGGACCTACAAAATAAATTTGCTTTAAGACCTGCATTTAATGATCTAATTAAAGATAATAAAAATATAATTTTCAGTGATTTTTTATCAGAAATACTTGAAATAAAAGAGACATTTTTAAATAAAAAAGCAGAGTATAAAAAAATTATGATTTTTTTAATGAGACTGTTTTCTTATAATAAGAGATTAGACCAATTAGAAAACGGGTTGCTCTACAATTCTTTAGATAATTTTTATAAAATAAATAAAAATAATATTATATCAGGTTAGTTTTTTTATTTTATGAATTGCAATATGAATTAACTTTGAAACTTTCTTTAGATCTTTTTTTTTTGTAATTTCGCCAAAACTAAACCGTATAGATGAGTCTATATTATTGTTTTGAAGTTTTAAAGCGGTAAGCACATGAGATTTTTCAATGCTGCCTGATGTGCAGGCTGAGCCCGTTGACATTGCAAGGTTAGGTAAAAAATTAATTAATTGATCTGCTTCAACATCTAAAAAACAAATATTTAAATTAACTGGTGATCTTTTTTTTAAATCACCATTTATAATAAAATTAATTTTATTTTTTTTTAGTTGATTAATAAAGTATGTATTTAATTCTTTATATTTCTTAAAATTACTATCTATTCTTTTCTTTATTTGAATTGTGGCCTCACCAAATCCCACTGCAAGAGGGGTAGGAATTGTCCCACTTCTAAGTCCCGATTGTTGCCCGCCACCATCAATTAGAGGTCTTAATATATTTTTAATTCTTGAATTTAAATACAAAGCACCAATTCCTTTTGGGCCATATATTTTATGTGCTGATAAACTTAATGCATCTATATGATTTTTTTTTACATCAATATCTAGACAACTAAATGTTTGTGCGGCATCGGTATGAAATATTGCATTATATTTTTTACATAAATTTCCTATCTCATTAATCGGCTGAATTACACCAATTTCATTGTTTACATGCATGATAGAAACTAACGACATTTTATTTTTAATAAGCTCTTCTAGTTGCGAAATATTTAAAATTCCATTTTTTGCAACTTCCAAATAATAAACTGGATAATCTTTTTTCTCTAAAGAGTTGCAGCTTTCGATCACACACTTGTGCTCGGTTGTTAAAGTTATTATTTGTATTTTGTCTTTTCCATAAGCCTCTGCAATACTTTTGATTGCAAAATTATTAGACTCCGTAGCACCTGATGTGAGAATAATTTCTTCAGGTTCGCAATTAATAAGTTTTCCAATATTTTTTTTTGCATTATTAACTGCTAAGTTTGCATCTTTACCTAAACTATGATTGTTAGAATGTGGATTGCCAAATTTTTCCTTAAAATAAGGCATCATTGCTTTTAAAACTTCAGGCCTTAAAGGAGTTGTTGCTTGATAATCTAAATAAATAATGTTCTTTTCTGTCATATTTAATCTAAGAATCAGTCATTACTTTAATTATTAGTAAATTTTGTTTATATTTGAAATTACCCTTGTATTTATTGTTTTTTTATCAGTTTTAAGCATCTCGTATATAATATATTGCTTTTGGTAGAAATCACCAAGTTTTAATTATGCTTAGAGGTCCCTTAGGTAAAGAAAATTATAAACCGAAATTTTCCGGTCATGATACTTTTCCATTTCGATATGCATGGCTGACAAAACTTGCAGAATTTATTACTGATAATGGATCTAAGGGAATAAAAGAATTTGAAAAAAATAAACTAATCAATGTTGTAAAGTTTGGCGTTGGCTTAAACATGGTAAAAGCTATTCGTCATTGGGGACAATGTACAAATATTTGTGACCAGAATTTTGAAATAACAAATTTTGGAAAAAAAATATTTGCGGCAAAAAAAGCATTTGATCCTTATCTAGAAGATATATCTACTCTATGGATTTTGCATTGGAAACTTGCAAGCAATCCTGAGCTTACAACTTGGTATTATGCCTTTAATTATCATGACAGCATTATGTTTGATCGAGAAAAACTTACAAATGATTTATTATCTATTGCAAATTTTTCTAAATGGAGAGGTTGTTCTGAAAACACTATTAAAAGAGATGTAGATTGTTTTGTTAGAACTTATAGTTTTTCTACTAAAAAAGGAGAAATTACAGAAGATTCATTAGAGTGCCCGCTCGCTGAATTAAATCTTATAACTTCTACTTTTTCTAAAACAAGTTATGAATTTCAAAGAGGTCCAAAACCAAGTCTTCCATTTGAAGTTTTTGAATATGCTTTGTTTGATTATTTTACGGAAAAACTTAAAGGGAGTGAGATTTTAACTTTTGAAAAAATAATGTATGATTTTGGTTCTCCTGGAAAAGTTTTTCAATTAGATGAAAAATCTCTTGATAGTTATTTAGAACAATTTGAAATCAGAAAGAATACTGCTTTTCGATTTATCAAAGGAGCGGGTGGTTTGCGACAAATACAAAAAATAAAAGACGTCACTTTAGATGAGTTACTTATAAATTGTTATCAAAAAAATAATGAGAAAGCTGCATAGTGGAGTTATTTGATCTATCAAATGAATTTGAAATAAATTCTAGTTTTCAACGATCAGCTAGAATTGATAATATCTTATCTGAAAGTTTTGTAACAAATTACATTTTTCATGATACGAGTAGGGCTGCGTTAAATCGAATTGCTAATTCTTTTAAAAAATCTAATCAATGTAGTTTCACTTTAACAGGACCATATGGATCAGGAAAATCATCTCTTTTGTTATTTTTAAGTTCTTTATTAAGCCAAGATAAAAAAATTCAAAAACTTGCAAGAACAAAAGTAAGCACACTTTCAAAACAATTATATTTTGAAGTTTTTTTAAATAATAATTGGTGGGTTTTAAAAATTATTGGTGCGAAAGAAAACAGTTTAGAGTTAATCGCATCTTCTATTGATGATAATATCAAAAATAATTGGATATCAAAAAATATTCCATCTGTTTTAAAAACAAGGACTAAACCAAAAACAGATCAAATTATAAAAAAATTAGAAAATATTACTTTCGAATTGGATAAAAAAGGCTTCGGTTTGTTAATGATTATTGATGAACTTGGAAGAGTTCTAGAATACGCGAGTAATACAGGTGGTGATTTACATTTGTTTCAAGAAATTGCGGAAAACTTTTCAAAAAATAAAATAGAAAAGAAAATTAAAAATATATTTATAAACATTCTTCATCAACCGTTCGAGGAATATGCCTCGGCCTTAGGAAGAAATACTCAAGAAGAGTGGCAAAAGATACAAGGAAGATTTGAAGATATCCCTTTTTCAATTGGATCAGAGGAAAGTGTAAATTTAATTGCGCGCGCAATAAATAAAAAAAATAAATTATCAAATGATAATTTAAAAAAAATAGGCAGGATATCTAGATCATTAATACGCACTTTTCAAAGTGGAAAAATTTTTAATAATGAAGATTTAGAGCAATCATTAAACAATTGTTTCCCATTGCATCCTTTAACTTCAGTTTTATTAGGACCAATTTCAAGAAACAGATTTGGCCAGAATGAAAGAAGTATTTTCACTTTTTTAAATTCGGGAGAGCCCCATGGTTTTTTGCATTTTATTAAAAATAATAATTTAGTTAAAAATTATTTATATGGATTAGATAATCTTTTTGATTATCTCCAGGCAAACTTAGAGTCTTCTATTTTAGTATCACCGATTGGACATAATTGGGCTGAAGCATCAGAAGCAGTCAGAAGATCTGAGGCAACAGATAATAAAAAAACAATTAAATTGGCAAAGTCAATTGCACTTCTTGATATCTTTGGAAAAAGTTCATCGTTAAATGCAACAAAAGATATTCTTTACGATGTTTTAGAGGATACAAAATCTCAAATAGATGAACTTCTTACAATACTAGAAGATAAAAAAATTATTATTTATAGAAAATTTAAAAAAGCTTTTTCTTTGTTCTCTGGTTCAGATATCAATATTAATGAAGCAGTTGAACAAAATAAAGCTCAAATCAGTGGTGATTATCAAATTATACTTTCTCAAATTCCGGAACTTCCACCTATTATTGCTAAAAAACATTTACACGAATTTGGAAGTTTAAGACTATTTAAAAAACATTGTCTATTTTTAAAATCAGTCAAAGATATTGTTAATGTTATTTCTGAATTAAATAATTCAGACATTACCACAGGGACAGTAATTTTATTATTGCGTCCACACGAAGATAGTGAAAAACAATTCTTAGATAATTTAAAACTTTTACGTTCTATAAAATTTAAAAAACCAACGATTATTGGCCACTCTCAGAATACTGAAGAATTTTTAAGCCTAGCTCATGAGTTAGCCGCATTAAAAAGAGCAAAAACTTCTCTAGTTTCCTTAGAAAGCGACTTAGTTGCTAAAAAAGAAATCGAAGCAAGGTTAAGTGTTACCCAAAACTTATTATACAGTAATATTGATCATTGCTTTAACATTGCTACTTGGTTTTTCAATGACAAAAATTTTAAAAATGAAAATTTATCTGCAATTTGTTCTGAGGTTTCCAATTTAGTATTTTATAATTCACCGACAATAATTAATGAACTAGTTAATAGAGAAAAAATTTCAGGATCTGCAACCACTGCCTCTAACTTTTTAATTAACAAAATTTTAAAAAATTCTGAGCAAAAGGATCTTGGCATGGAAGGAGCTCCAGCCGAATTTGGTATTTATTTAAGTATTATTAAAAGTAACTCATTGCACATAAAAAAAGGTGAAAGTTATAAATTTGTAAATCCAGATGTTAAAAATGACTCCTTATTTAAAATTTTTAAAGAAATTAAAAATTTTTTAGCAAAACAGAAAGATCCAATTTCTTTACTAGAAATTTATAATTTTTTAAAACAACCTCCATTTGGAATTAAATCAGGGATATTGCCAATTTTGATTGCATGTTTTTATAAAGCTAACGAAGATAAGTATGCGCTTTATGAAAAAGTAAACAATCAGCCAGAAAGTTTTATTACAGAATTTACGGAACAAATAGCAGATAAATTTTGTTCACTACCAGATGAGATAAAAATAATATTTGTTCAAATGTCAGTTGCTAAAAATAAACTTTTAGAACAATTTAAAATATACGTTGAAAAAGAAATATTACTAGAAAATACCATTACTGAAGTTTCCCCATTAGCTGTCTTAAAACCTATTGTTATTAAAACATACAAAATGTCTAATTGGTCAAGAAAAACTAGAAGATTTAAAGATAAAAGAGTTTTGCGGTTAAGAGAAGAATTGTTGAGTTCTAGAAATCCTTATCAATTATTATATTCAAGTTTGCCAGAAATTTGTATCAATAAAACTCTTGTTTCAGAAAATATTACCGACAAAGATATCAATGATTTTATAAAAAATTTTAAATTACTTTGGGGTGAATTAAATAATGTACATAAAGAAATGATAAAAGAATTTAAAGACACAATTGTTAAAGTATTTAAATCAGATCCAAACATTGCGGATATTAATTTCGATATTATTAAAAAAAGAGCACAATTAATCGGAGATAAAGATCCTTTTTCTGAAAAAGTTTTAAAATTTAAATCAAATGATGAATGGATCGAATATCTTGCTGGATACTCTATAGGCAAGCCTGTTGATGAATGGGTTGATCAAGATTTTACTAAAGCTCAGTTGAATTTAGAGGAAATGGTTAGACACTTTATAACGACGGATCGTCTGTATACGATTCGTGAGAAGTATAAAGACTCAAAAATCGTTGATATTGCAATTTTTGAAGGCAAGACTCAAGAGAGAGCTTCAAAGTTTTATTTTTCTACAGATATAAAAACTAATGTCATTGATGAAACAACAAAAGAAATACAAAAACTTATGAATAGTAAAAATCTATCTGATACTGAAAAAGGAGAAATTACTCTAAAAATTTTAAAAGAGCTGATGGTAAAAAACGAACGGGAAATTATAAAAAAGAAAGCTGTAGATGAATAAAGTCAGGCATGTTTTAGGATTATCAGGTGGAAAAGACAGTTCAGCGCTTGCAGTTTATATGAACCAAAAATACCCAGAGATAGAGGTGGAATATTTTTTTACGGACACAGGCTATGAGCTTGATGAGACCTATGATTTTTTAAATAAATTAAAAACACGACTTGATAGACCTATTACATATTTAAAACCAAGAAACTCTTTTGATTTTTATATGCGCAAATATAATAATTTCTTGCCATCAGCAGGTGCAAGATGGTGTACTATACATATGAAACTAAAACCTTTTGAGGATTGGATTGCGGATGATCTAAAAAAGGGAGTTGAGATTTTTACTTACGTTGGAATTCGATTTGATGAAAGAGGAAGGGTAGGATATAAGCCAACAAATCCGCTTCTAAAATCAAAGTTTCCATTCATTGATGATTGTATAGATAAATCGGGTGTTCATGAAATTTTAAGACAATCAGGATTAGGTCTTCCAGATTATTATAAATGGAGAAGTAGATCTGGTTGTAGTTTTTGTTTTTTTCAAAGAAAAATTGAATGGGTGAATTTAAAAGAGAGATATCCAGAGAAATATGAATACGCTAAAAATCTTGAAAAAGCGTCTACATCTGAACATAGTAAATTTACATGGTGTAATGATGAGTCTTTAGAGGAGTTAGAAAGACCGGAGAGAATTAAAAGAATTAAAGAAGATTATATTTTAAAAAAATCAAAAGACGCAGAAAAAGCAAAAATTAACAATGATAAAAATCCATTTTTAAAGGGTGAAAATTTAGAGCCGATAGATTTTATGGATGACATGGACGTAAGTTCTAGTTGTTTAGTTTGCCATAAATAGACAAAATGTCGCATTTTTAAAAAAATATTGAGAAATAATAATTATTTCTTAAAAATTTATTTTTATTTTTGAAAAAATATCTTGTGTTTCTCAAAAATATATAGTATTTTCTTAAAAATGATAAATAACAATTCAAATTTAAGAGTAAAAATTAAAAATATATCAAATTTCCCCCATTTAAATGGATCAATGTTAGAAAATTGCGAATATCCAATTTTTGACGGATCCATAAAAGTAAAAAGTAAAAACAACGTTTTTTTGGGTGATCATCTCGCTGTATATTTCTTTCACGATTTAAGAGGCATTCATTACATTGGTGAAACAATAAATCTTAAAAAAAGGTACTTACAGCATTTAGAAAAAGAAAAAAATAGAAAACTAATAGAGGCCTTAACACGCCCATTTGGAGTAATGAACTTTAGTTGGGTCAATGTTTTATCTAAAATGGAAGCGCTAAAATTTCAAAAAAAATGGGTACGATTATTTAAGCCTCAATGTAACGAAATTCAATTTTCAACAATAACTTAGGAGATAAAATGACAACAGTTGCAGCTATCAAAGGTAAAATAGGTGAATTGGAATACTATCAGTGCACTTTGAAAACCAAAGATTTAATAGTTAGAACAGAGTGTGCAGTAGATTATTATACGCCAATAGATTGGCAAGAAATGGGTCCGACAGGGCAGATGCAAAGAGAACCTGATAAAAGGTATATAACTCAAATTGCGCCTTATATTTTGAAAAATAAAAAAAGATTTTTTGGTTCAATAATTGTAAACTTTGATAAAGATTTGTGTCAATTTAAACCACTTGATAAATTTGCCATACAAGTTGGCGATAATTTTAAGACTATTTCATCATATGTAGATTTTGAATACCAGGATAAAGCACAAAAAATTGGTTTCTTAACACTAAGAGACGTTGGGCATATGCTTATATTGGACGGTCAGCATAGGATGTTAGCTTATCGATCAATAGTAGAAAAAAACCCTGAGCTCCAAAAAATTTTGGAAAAAACCAATGACTCATTGGAAAATTACCAAACTCACGAAATTTTCAATGACGACATATCTGTAATATTTGTCTCTCTTGAAGATAGAGTTGGTCAAAGAAAACTTTTTGGCGAACTAAATACCTATGCAAAGTCTCTTTCTCCAAAAGAAAAAAAATTAATTCGGGAAGACAATGGATATGCAAAAATATTACAAAAATTTATAGATACAAATTCATTAAAAACTCATGATCAATTTATCAAATATATAAATTTATCAGGCACATCTTTGCCTAAGGGATCTAGATATATAACAGCAGTAAATACTGTAAGTGAAATAATCACTTTTATTTGTCAAGAAAATGGTTACGATTTTCCTGAACAAGGAATGCCCAATAATTCTGATCTAGATAAAGCTGAGGATTTGAGTAGAGAGTTTTTATCTACTTTTTTTAGGAAAATAAAGGCTCTTGAACAAGCATTGTTATCAACAAAAGAGCAAATTCAAGAAATGAGAGAGGCTAGTTGTAAAGATAGTTCATTATTCAAGCCTTTGTTTCAAGTTGCATTAGTTAAAGCTATTCATTTCTTAATTAAAAATTCTGATATGGATGAAGATGCAATTTATAGAGCAATAAACAAAATTGATTGGTCATATGTTAAAGGAAAATCCCAATGGGAAGATATAGTGTTTACGCGAGATGGTACTATATTAACAGGAAATAAAGTTCAGGAACGATTAAGAGATATGATTATTTATTTTGTTTTAGGTAAGAGCAGACTTTTAAAATTAGAAAATGGCGAAAATAGATATAATGATCTTTTAGAAAAATGGAAGGATTGTAAGAACGATACAAAAGCAACAGAACTTCCAGAAGTAAAAAATAAATAACATGCCGAAATGCTGGAATGTAGACAGACTAAGTTTAATACTTGGATTTTATAGGTTCAAATCCTATTTTCGGTTACATTAGCAGTAGCCTGCTATCTAGGAGGTGGCTACATCTCCTAGGTAAAAATTTATGAGAGAAAATATGCTTAGATTTTATGATTTTACTAGTAAGGAGAAAAACTATGGATCGTACAAAAATAGGTAAATTTTTTAAAGACACTTTTAAAAAAAAAGACAGCAACACACCAGTAAAATCAGGAGAAATAATACATTTTATATTTGGTAGATACAGTCAAAAAGATAGAGAGGAGCTTATGAATTACATTGATGATTTTATAATTGATGAATTTAATATTAAAAGTTCTGAGCTACCCTGGTTAAATTCAACTCACAAAGATAATGAAGAAGATTGGACAAATTTCTTTGTGTATCTTCGCCTAGCAATTGCAAGAATTTTAGATCAGGGATTTACACATATTAGAAAAGAAAAAACATTAAATTAAACTAAAAAAATGAGTAATAAATTTGCTCCAAGAGAAAAAAGGTTTAGTTTTTATGATCCCAATCCTGAAAGCTGTTTTAGATCAGCCATATTAATTGGTGAAAATGATAAATGTTATAAATTTGCACTAGGAAAGTCCCTGCTTTATTTTGCAAAACTTAAGCAAAGCGAAATTTCAATAAATGAACTATCAAGTATTTACACAAATTTTATTTGTGAACATTTAAAAAAAGTTTCAACCCAAGGAACAAATAGAAGACCACCAGGAAAAGTTTTAATTTCATGCGATAAGTTTAATAAAAAAAAAATATCTAAAGATGAATTAATAGATATCACAAGAAAAGATGAGTGGGTAGTTCTTAAAAAATTTCATTTAATTAAAGGAGGAGTATTACCATTATCTTTTTTTTTTAAAGAAAAAAAAGGTTTATCAAAAAAAATTATCTTAACAGATAATTTGTTTAAACTTAATGAAAGTAAACAGTTTGAAAATTTAAATTTTGAGACTGAAGGAAGGTGGAGTTTATTAGAGAGATCATGGCAACTAAAAATTCCTTATCATTTGTTAATGGTTGAGTATGACTCTTTAGGTGAAAAACTATTTTCTTTAAAAGATAAGTTGCGAATAAATATTACTGGAATTAGAGACGGGTTAAATGGCTATCAAAAAGGAAAATGTTTTTATTGTTTTAAAAAAATATCTATCAAGAAAGGTGCGCAAGATATTTCAAATGTAGATCATTTCTTTCCTTTAAAACTAGAAAAAAAAAATATATTAAAAAATCTTAATGGAGTTTGGAATTTAGTTTTGTCATGCGAAGATTGTAATAAAGGCCAAAATGGTAAATTTGATAAGCTAGTTCAATTAGATCTTCTAGAAAGATTAAATTTAAGAAATAATTATTTAATTAGTAGTCATGACCCTTTAAGACAGGTTTTAATGATTCAAACAGGTGATACTGTTGAAAAAAGATTAAAATTTTTGAATAATGCTTTTAAAATAGCATCAGAATTTTGTATTTTCCATGATTGGAAGCCTAAATATTCATATCTTGAGAGTTTTGATGCTTAAAAACTGTGTATTTTGTAAAATACAAAAAAAAAAATTATCAATTATAAATGAAAGTAAATTTTTTTTTATAATTAGAGATAATTATCCGGTAACAAAATTTCACACATTATTTATTTCAAAGAGACATATAACTAGTTTTTTTTTACTGAAAAAAGATGAAGTATTAAATTTATTTAATCTTTTAAATGATCAAAAAGATAAATTGATAAAAAAAGATAGAAAAATTAAAGGTTTTAATATAGGTATAAATGATGGAAAGTGCGCTGGTCAAACAATCTTTCATCTACATATTCATTTAATTCCCCGTAGAAAAATGGATGTAAAAAAACCAAAAGGAGGAGTAAGAGGAATTATTCCTAATAAACAAAATTACTAATATTAGAAAAAAAAACATTAAATTAAACTAAAAATGACTAATAAATTTGCTCCAAGCGATATGACTTTTAATAATTGCGATCGTTGTTATTATTTAAAAATAAAATTTGGAATTAAATACGAAAAATCATTCCCTGGGATTTTTAGTACCTTTGATGCTTCACAGAAAAAATACTTTATAAATAAAAAGACTGAGGATTTTATACCTCAAATTCCAAATGGTCGATTTTTTACCACACCTTCAGCTGATTTAAAGAAAGAAAGAAAAAAAGAAGAACAGAGAGAAATTCAAGTTGAAAATTTAGAACTGCCTGGAACAATTGTATCTCAAACTTTAAAAGATAATAAATCCAGAGAATTTTATCTAATTGGAAAGCCTGACTTAGTTATAAAATTTGTTGAAAAAACCTATGGGATCATGGATTTTAAGACAACTTCCGAAGAAGATAAGACGCAAGATTATAGATTTCAATTAGAGGCTTATGCCCAAATTTTCGAAAATCCGGGTAATTTAAAAAGTTCAAAAACTCCAGAATTAAGGCCTATTACACATTTAGGGTTAATACAATTTACCCCCAAAGATATTTACAAACACGATCATGTAATGTTTCAGCAAAATTTTAAAATTAATTATTATCCATTAATTCGAAACAAAGAAACAATTGCTGATTTTTATAATGAAATTACACGTTTAGCAGATATTTTAGAAAAAGTTAAAACCCCCGATATAAATCCTAAGTGTAAAATTTGTAATGACTATGAGCATAATTTAACTGTTGAAAAGGCACACTAAATTTAAAAAATAATAAATACTAAGTATGTTTAAAACAAATAGATACGGAACCGAAACTTACGAGGATGGAAGCAAATACATCGGTGAATTTAAGGATAATAAATTTCATGGACAAGGAACTTTTACATGCGCCGATGGAGACAAATACGTTGGTGAATTTTGTGGTGATAAATTTCATGGGCAAGGAACTTACGCTTATGCAAATGGAAATAAATATATAGGTGAATTTATGAATGGTTTGTACCACGGACAAGGAACGTATACTTATGCAAGTGGTGACAAATATGTTGGTGAATTTAAGGACGGTTTAATCAACGGTCAAGGAACTTATACTTTTGCAGATGGTACAATACAAAAAGGAATTTTTAAAAACGAAGAGTTTGTTGGGAATTAATTAGTTGATGAGTAAGTAGTTTACTCTAAGTGAGATGAATATTTTATTTATTTTCATGAACATTAATTTTGTATCTTCAAACTTTAAAAATTTAATTTATAATAAAAATTGTTTTTTGTTGTTGACAAAGCAGTGCTTAATAATATATAATAAGTTCATTGCTAAATTATTTTTAGCTTTAGTTACATAATTACTCTAAATTATGCAGGCTTAAATTCTTGCCAGTTTCTGGTGCCTCTTAAATTTAAATTAACTTAATTCGAAAGCGTTAGCCATTGGGGCT
>Ga0194133_10007735_pt1 | contig 12758 bp, 7 predicted proteins | sample TA2KigOf40mmetaG_FD_155448 | JGI IMG/M metagenome (GOLD analysis project Ga0194133, IMG submission 155448) | Freshwater microbial communities from Lake Tanganyika, Tanzania - TA2015055 Kigoma Offshore 40m | ecosystem: Environmental > Aquatic > Freshwater > Lake | place: Tanzania: Lake Tanganyika...
TTATAGTTTAATTGCTTGATCAGTAATCATGATTTTCTCACAAAAAGCAAACCCTATGTTGAAAATGCTTTCAAAATTTGCCAAATAATATTTTTTTTAAAGTAGGTCAGACTGTCAAAGCCTTGACAACTTCCATAAAATGCATAAAATATATCAAAGTGATTCTAAAAACCAATTTTTCAATAACCTTGCTACATTCTCATCAAAAGCAATTTTGCTTGATTGATTTGTTTTAAAATTTGAAATTCATCTTGGTGTACGTTAGGCAACCTTTAAGATTTTCATGATTTTTTAAAATATTCATCCCAAGGAAAACTTTTCTTATTGAATGGGTGATTTTTTGCTTCTTTTCCAAAAATCCAACGAAGTCTTTTTATCGTAAATTCTCAAAAAAGTTCAGTGAAAATCAATAAACTTAAACTTGGCAAAAGAAATCTCCAACCATTTTAATATTCGTAATGTGTGTGGAACAAATATTATAGATTTATTTCATATATACTGACACAACTGATAGACCATTTTTCATCCGATTGCCGTTTCTTTCAACTTTGTTGATCATTGCAAACCCAAATTGTCAAACAAATCGATTTCTGAAGAGTTTTTTCCTTCAGCCCTTAAGATAAATAAATCAGGAAGAAAACAAAAAGCACTTTCTCTCTCTTTTGCAAATTCTATAAATAGAAAATTCTACTTTTATTTACAAGTTAAGGTTTTTCTGAAAATACAGATAACTGGTGGCTTTCATATAATAAATTTGTTGGAAAAAGTTCTTCAGAAAGAAACTTAGTTTGACCTCTCATTGAAAAAAAAGGAAATTGTTCGGTAACAATTACTTATACTTTTTATTAGTTTGTAGAAGAAAATGACTACTTCCATTTGTGTTTCATAGGTCGCTCAGAGAAGGATCTTTTTTCATTTGAATGAAGGTTTTGGCAAACATCTGAGAATAGATCAAGCCCAGAGAAGCAAAACAAACCTTTTCATTCTTGAATGTTTTACATCTGACATATCATGACAGTTCAGAATCCTTGATGTAGAAATGACACAAATAAATTTTCTTATTTGTCAGATCTGTACATCCTTACACTTTCACACTCTTAATATCAAAGATAAAACCATTTGTGAGATTGTCTTGCTTTCTTTTATGTGTTTCCCTTGCTTAAAATTTTCAATCTCAGCCTAATTAAACTTATCTTTTTAAGCATTCAATGTTTATAAAAATATTGAAAATCCCTAGAATTATGGTACATCCTTGAGTATGGACCACTTTTTCAAATATGATTAAATCCTAAGCAACTAACATCATTATCACTAATTCATTGCAACTTTATATTGTGGACGATAAAAGTGATTCATATTGTCTCTGAACACTTTATTTCCTCAAAATAAATTCCAAAATTTTTGTCTGAAGGAGTTAAATATCCTTGTTGAAATATTTCTTCTAAAAAATTTTTCTAAGGCTTATCTTTATACATTTGTTAGAGTGGCAGAAGTTATTTTGGAAGCAAAGCTCATTACGCCGTAAATGTGTTGAGTTCGAGTTACTAATGGCTCTTTAGGAGAAGTTTTTTTCTGTGAAAAATCTACCTTCAAGACGTAAATTAGTCTAAGAAATTGAAAGAACCTTATTACACTTATTTCTTAAGTTTTCCACTGAATTATATATTTAACTTACAAGTGGCAAATTCCATCGGAAATACGTTTGGAAACAACAACATCTGGAAAGCCCTTGACACCTTCGTCGTTAATACATTGACGAATGCTGACCTTGGCAGCTTGAGCTTCTGCATACATCTGAGAGAAGGTCCCTTCCAACACGGTCACTCCGATGGTCAAGCCTTATCAAACAAACAGAAATTTGAAATCCCAATTTCTTTTTCACAAATACAGAGCTTTTTTTCTTTTGCTATTTTCAATACCTTTTCCTGCTTTGAGTTGTGAAGCCAATTGGAACATCTTCTTGTATTTCACATTCAACTTGTCATTCATTTTTGCCAAAACAAGGATCTGAGGTCTCCAGTTCTTAGTATGGGGAGGTCCTTCCTCAAGTCTTAAAAGACTAAATCGGGCTGCTGAAAGTGCAACACCACGCAGTCCATCACCCCATTCCTTTTCAGCTCTATTTTAAATAAAATAATTCCAATTCATGTCATTTTTCTGGTCAATTCAAAATTTCTGTAGTTTTCTAAAAGACTAAAAGGCTTAGTAGGCACAGCATGGGATCTTATATCCAAAGTCTCAATATAATCATCTCATTATAGCATGTATAAATGTGTTTTTAAATCCATGAAAATATGAAATGGATTAAACTAATTTTCAATTCTATTCTGTTCACTTTTTGTCCCTCTCAATTCTCCTTGCCAAATAGGCTAGCAACTTTTTATTCTATCAAACTAGCCTAGAGACCCCAAGACATTGTTTCAGGTTAAAGCAACGTCACTTTCAAACTTAAATTTATTGACCCTCAGAGAACTGCTGAAACTTTTCCATCGTAGTTTGACAAAGAAGTGGATTTCTAAGAAATGATGGTCCACACAACAAAAACTTAATCAAAGTCCCTTGGGAGCATCGCCAAGCTTGTTATAAACAACATCAAACGTGTTTTTCGTATCGGTTACAAGATAAAAAAAGGGTTTAATTTCTTCAAAAGTAATACATGAACAGAGAAAAAGCATAGTTATGGAAAAATTTCATTTTACCATTGAAGGTTTTCTCGCCTCTAAATACAACCCAACTCACCAAAGTATCTTTATATGTTTGCCAAGAGTTTTTTGTGTGGTTCTTATGCTCCGCATAATCGAGGCTAAATTGGATTGTGTCTCAGACTTAGAACAAAACTGCTATAGCTTTATTCCTGGAATGTGAATGGCTCAAGATTGTGTAATGCTACTAATGCTTACAACGAGCTAACAATAAACGATTTGATAAGCCTTTAAGATTTTATAATAGAGAAAGAAAAGGGTGACAATACCAGCCAACAATATGGAATAAAGGACCGTTGCAGGTTTAATCAATCAGCAGAGCCACAGTCAACACTAATATATAAATATACATTTGATCAATGGGACTTTTATTAAATAAACAGTGAACTTTCTCTTAAAAAAAGGTCTAATTAAGTATAATAAAAGATAAAAAACCAGGGTATTTGGGATAATTCCAAACTTTCCTTCAAAGGAGCTTTATTAAATTTTGCACTACCTCCTTTTATTTCATTTAAAGTCAGAATAAAGAATTCAGATTTAAAGTGAAGAATTTATTCATTCCAATTCAGCTGAAGGTTGGGAAGGAAACTCTTTTTTTGACACCAGGAAAAGAAGTCTGTTTGAAATTCGATAAGTTTTTGAAGGAGGGGCATTTTTTTAGAAAGCTGAACTGTTTGTCAAGTTTCTTATTGTCAATTGACATAAAAAAAATCACATATTGAAAGGTTGTGGTAAAGCTTACCCGCAGTACTCAATGTATTTGTAGATGACTCCAGCAATTCCCATGGCTAACAGGGCATAGTACCAGCTGCTCATAAACATGACAGCTATTGTGAGGCAAACCCCAAACAAGGACAAAGACCTGGAAAGAAAAACAGCTATTTTCACATCTCACTTAAGGTATACATTTATTCAACTTTTGAAAAAGAAGTGGACTTTTGAGAGGCACTTGCACATTCTTTTCTAACGGAAATAACCTCCGGACATCAACGTGAGAGCAAAAATCAACGATTTCCGGACAGATTTTTAAGCAAAGATATACAACAATTTTTTCTCAAGACTTTATCCCAAATGAGACAACTTTTTTTCCTTACAATTCCAGATTGAGGAAGATGATAAAAAAAGTTTGGAGTGAAAAATCTTTTGTTGTGGTTTTAGAGAAACCTCTTTTTTGCATTTCATTGTAAACTTATATGCCTATGGACCTAGAAATAAAGATCTTAAGTCAAAACTTTTCCTCTACTTGTAAACTTTCATGAATTATGTCCATTTCAGATGGCTTTTATGAACCATAGGAAACAAATAAAAGTCTCATATTAAATATTTTATCTTACTTTTTTCCATCTTCTAATTGTTTGAATGTGTCTCTTGGATATCATTTGTATTTTTCTTCTCAAAGACAAAACAAAGCAGTAAGCTTCAAGTTTTCTCTCTTTTTTTTCAAAAAAAGTTCTCCTCACATAGAACTTGATGGAAACTTTTTAATTGAACTTTTAATTGATTTAGGACCCAAAACTTTCTTTTTTGTATCATATCAAGGGAACATCCACAGCCAAACAAACCAACACAATTTCCTATCCTGGCCTTTATCGTTGAAAATTCATTTTGTGGGTGTCGATCCTCTGGCCTTGGACCATTTTCAAACCAAATTTAGCTTCACAAAGGGGTTAAGAAAAGTGAAACAATAGAGAATCCTTGCTTGCAGATTTTCTCTGATACTGAGAACAAGTTAAAGAGAGTATAAAACGAATTGTTTTTTTCCTTTAAAGTGGATTTTGCAAAAGATGAGAGCCACGATTTTCTGTAATGACCCTTATCATGATGTTTTTCTCATCCTTTGAGGGCCAAGTCTTACAGCATTTTTCCAAGAATCACAAGCCTGCCAAGAAATGAGACTTTTAAGAACCCAGCTAGGAGAAATCTATTGAACGGGTAATTCGTGTGGCAAGAATAAGTCAGTGGATTGAGAACGATTAATCTTGCCGAAAGATTTATATGTCATGAAATTATCCAAAAACTGATAATTAATTAGATGGTTTCATTACATATATCAACCGAAGAACGCATTGATAATCTAACAGTTTTCAAGTAAAAATGTTTTTTCTGGTTATAGGCACATCAATTTCTCCTGAATCATTAAAACTTAATGATAGAAATGAATTATAAATGACCTGATCTAAGCTTAAAAAACATACCAAAAAACAAGTCTTAAGGAAAATACGAATGATAGAAGCCAAGGTCTGATAAATTATAGAGACAAATGGAAATCTCACGAAACTCCCATCAGAAAGTGGAATTTCTTCAAATAAATTTAACCTTTCTCACTGCAAAGACAACTTGAAAGCTTTTTCACTTTATGCTGCTCAAATGTTTGGCACCTTCCTTAAAACATTCAGTTTTGGAACATAATTTGAATACCAAAATACTGAATTCTTAACAAAACTTTTGTTCAAAAACTTGAGTTGATATAATAGAAAATATTATAAGCACTATTTTCCTTTTTCTTGTGAGAATTTTATCATTTAATCTTTCTTTTTTCTGATCAAAAAAATAATTACTTTTCTTTGGTTCTTTGGGCATCTTCTTATCAGTCCTGAGTCTTTATTCCTTTCAACTAACGAATCATTTTGCTTGAAATAAGTTAATTTCAGTTCCATGATCGTGGCAAAGTTAAAGTATAGGGCCATAACTTTTTAGGAAAGTAAAGGTTTTTTTGTGTTCATGAGATAACTTTTTTTTGTTTTTGTTAAAAACTTTGTGGTCGGTTAAAGCATCAACTTCAATCATCTTTATGGGAATCAATATAAGCTGGAAATTTTGGGTGAAATTAAAAGGCATCCTTTTATTTATTTTTTAAAAGCTTTTCTGTCGGTTTGAGAGAAATAGCTTAAGCCTTTCAGTTTTCTTCCTATTCAATCACAAACTATTTGTAGTTGGGTGTTGGACCCACACGTTAAGTCAACAAAGGAGGCCTTAATAACAGATGAATAGAATAAATATATATGCATTTCTTTATGGTTCCAAAGAACTCACAGAATAAATTACTTGATAGTGTCGGATTGATTCTCTCAGAAAATTGTGCTCCTTACAATGATAAATAGCTTTGCATCTTTCCCCCTCTGACTTTTTTTGCTTCTTCTTTTATCGACTTTTGGAAGAAAGACAATCTAAGGACCCTTTGAGATGGGAACTTTTCTTTACCACAAGCAAAGTGGAGGATAACAAATTCAACTGTTTTGTGAAGTGGGGGAAATATTCTCGTAGAAATAAAGGTTCAAACAATCTTTGACTTGTCAAAAGTTTCTGATTCCTTTGACACACCTTTTGGTCATACCCAAGGCGGCTGAAACATTTTGTCAGGCTAAAAAAAGTTGTCTTTGTCACTCTCAGATTCAGTGCCAAACATGTCTTATTGGTTACTTAACGTCTCAGACACTTGGAAAGTCGATTTTTTATAATTGAGAGGATGTTTGAAGAGTTGGGGTGTGGGTGTGGGAATGCAGATGGGGAGCAAAAGGAGAACACGAGATGAAACTATAACTGTATATTTTATATTCAGGGTCAACAAGATGACTTTAGATGAGATTTTCTCGACGTTTTGCCCCCATAAAACCTGAAGTTGGGGAACTTTTCAGCGTCTCTAAACAAAGAACAAGCCCTGAAGCAAAATCCAAATACTGACAACCTACTTAAAACTTTACTTGTTAGAGATAATGCAGACTAATCCTATTTGATTAATTGAGTTTTAAAAGATGTTTCAGTCGTCCTGAGAGCTTGAATATTCAAAAACTTTGAGCTCACATCCAAACATCATGATAATGAGTTTAAAGGTTCTTTACAACATTACTTCCCCACAGGATGAAATATTTTCTTTTCTTCCTCTACTCATCTTCTTCTAAAAACCACAAAACTTTGTTTTTCTGTTTCAAAAGGAATAGAAGGTCAAGCTTTAAAAACTTTAATGCCTGGAGGAATTTGCAAAGCAAACATCGTGCTTTTAAAGGATCTGAATATTAAAAAGGTTCACACATCAGCCACACACTCAAATAGAGGCGGAGAGAATAAATCCAAATGTTTAAAATGACGTTATTTATGAATGAAAACACTTACCAGTGGTAAAACTTGAACCTAGGTCTCCAGTTGGGTGTCTTTAAAAGAGTTTGTAAAGCACAGGCAAGATTGACAAATCCATAGCACATCAAGAAGAACATAGAGAGCAATGGGGCAATCTCGTCAACATTTCCTGATAATCAAATAGAAAACTTTCTAAGATATTTTAGGTTTAAAAACAGATGACTTGTTAGTTTTAGATGGGTAGGTGGAATTCAAGCCCTATCTCTGATGCAGGCATAAACTTTAACCTTTTGATGCTATAAAAAATAATTTTTCCCACCGGCTTTAGAGGATGGTGGAGAAAAAGCCAATAAGAGCCCCCATGGGATCAAATTTTAACGATTATTTTGATTCGAGGCTGAATGATTAATTCAAGAAAAATCTTTCCACACAAAAACTATTAATCAAGCTGACAAATACTAGAGAAAAAGATCAAAGTTTGTCCCCTTCAATGTAGAAGTTTTTGCTTCAAGTGACAAATTAACAAAATCAATTCTTATAATCCTTTAGAGTCCTTGTTATTTAAACAGCTAGATGCTAATGGACTTTCTAAACGGATTGTTCTCCTTGAATTTTTATTTGGTTTGACTGAAAATCACATGAAGAACTTTGAATAGCGTTTGTTCAACATGAAACTAAATCTTCGAGATGGATTTGAAAGAATGAAGCTGGGTTCGATCAGCTTAAGCAGATAAAACACGAAAAATTGAGCTGAAATAAAAACTTTCAACATGATGAGAAAGAAAACTAGTTTTGTAACACTTTCACGAACTCCTATCTCATTTTTTTCCTTTCCTAGATCTTTTTCTCCTATTATCGTGAAAATAACTTTCTCTTTGACTGTTTTTGAAGTTTTTATATAGGAAGGACGAAAAAACTTATCAGGACAATAATAATGGTAAAGCAAGTTTGCTTCATAAATTACCAATTAGCACGGCAATTTCACAGATAAAGAGTGTGATTCCAAGAGCTCGAATTGGTTCTCCGGCAGCCGATTGAATCTCAAAAGGCTTCAAGAATGGAATGATGCCATCCTTGGCAATAGCCTAAGTAAGACAAAATAGGGTATAAGAAGATTTAGTCTTGGGATAACGTATAGAATGCTTAACTTACTTGCAATAACCTTGGTGCTCCTGTAAGTGACTGTAGACCAGCTCCAATGGTTGACAATAAGGCTCCAATTTCAACAACTTTTGGATGAGGCCAGGCAATGTTTCCAACTACTAAGCTGCCGCCTATACTCTGCCCAAATCTTTAAAACAAATAATGAATGGTTAATTGTTTGCTAATTGACATCACAAGTGTTGGAAAAGGGTCAATTGGGTTTGAAAACCCATAATAAAGTGTAACTTTCTTACTAAAGACTTTGTGCAAATAATTTTAAATAAATCAATGGTAAAATTGACTAGGACAGACCTAAACTACTTTTTGAATTTATTTAAATTGTTGTTGTATGCATCATTATCCCACAATTGCTCTCCTTTTCCTTTCTTTAGAAGAATATAGCTTTGAAAACATATGATGAAAAATGTCTGAAAGGGTTTTGCATATCTTACAAAACTTGATTGAAGGTAATTTCAATTCTGCAGAGTCTTTTTCGTATTTGAATGAATTTTTGGCTTAACAAAAAACTTCAATTTGAAATTGAGAACCCCCAAGAAGCAGAGGAGCGCTTTTCCATGTAAAATAAAAACCACAAAAGCTTTTCCATCTCGTAAAGATCAAAGAGATTTTTCAACACAGCCTAGAAAAAAAACCCTTACACGTTTTCCATTAACGTCAATTTTTGAATGTAAAAGTCATCTTTCGATATGTTATCTAAGTTGATAAAAAAATCGATTTGTCAGGCTGTAAAATTGAAACTAAAATGAAGTTTAATTGCATTCAAGGCAAGTGATGAAATTTTTTTCACTTTCATCCCACATAAAATTGATGTGTTCTAGAAATAAATCGACTTGCTCTTCTGCATCGCTTTGTCTTGTGTAAATACCCTTGGGCCCAATACATTTTCATTCACTTCTCTGAAAAAGCCCCATTTCTCATGTGAGAGATATGGGATCTTAATTTGATAAAGAAAATAAAAATCTGAACCACAATGACCCGAAATAGTAAGTGTGAAAATGAAGATTTTGATGTGAAAATGACATTTCAATGAAAAATCTGTAAATTTTTGTCTCTAATGAAAAATCTTTTACTTGTCTCTAAGGAGCATTGGGTCAACAGTTCCAGCAAAGAGGATGACACTGGATAAGTAGACTGAGGATGTTACAAGAATAGCAAGAATAGTTCCAATTGGAATACTCTTTTGTGGATCTGCCAGATCTCCAGAACGGTTTGAACCAGCCATAATACCTTTTGTACAAATTTCACACATAGATTAATGCCTCATGCCTAAATTCATTCAAGGATGTTAATTGCCTGTGCAGGAAGGGAAGAAGATGCCAATGAGCAACACAAAAGAGGTGTAGATGTCAGTTGTAATGTAACCCCTTTTGGGGTTACCTCCCAAATTGTAGTCTGCCTCAATGGTTGAGTTGGAAATGGAGTCACCACCATCATGGTACTTTGATGGAATATTGTCAAACAAGCTTGAAAAGTAAATGGGTTTTTATTTATTAAGGCAAAAGTACCATGCCTATTTTTTAAGGTTACCTTCCACCAGCCAATCCTCTTATTCCTTGTCTCATTTCAGCTTCATGCTCAGTATAATACTGAAATTCAGAGAAGTAAATTCAAATTCTACACAATGGCATAAATGAAATGTCATTAACAAGAGCAAGTTTTTATTCTTTCAGAAACTTATTTTTTTGTGTCGGCCTCTTTGACTTCTGCAATATCTAACTTAAGCAGCCTCAAAATAGAGTTGAATTGGTGCATTACAAATCACTTTTCATGTTGAAGTTGTACAAACAGCTTTCTTTGACTGCAGTTCTAAAAATATGACAAACCGTTAACTTTTTGTACCTGGTCACACACGTAATCTTTCTCTTGAAAGATTGAAGTATCATTGAAAGGTCCTTCTCCAAAGATGGCCACGTTTGGAACACAAAACATGTGGAACAAATCAGTGTCGTAATCCTTGGTACAGTTTGATACCTTCTCCACAATTCGAGATCCAACAACGCAAAAACTTTTTTTTGAAACACAAAAAAATTGATGAGCTTTACAGGCAACAAAAAATGTATAAATTATGATGTTTGAACCACTATGAGATACCAAGATCTTTTGCCTAATGCATGTTCGCCTAATCAAGTTTGCCTAATGCAAGTTTGCCAACCGTACAAGTTCGCCACTTAATTGCTTACCTAACCTAACCAGACCCAACCAACCCACCCCCCTAACCTAACCCTGCGGGGCTAACCTAACTATGAGTTCATAGTTCGAGCGTAGTTACAAACTACGTTAAAAATGCAATAAAACGCAACTTTAAAAAAAGAAGGGCGGGGGTTGACTGGGGTATGCATTGGGTGAACCAGGGTATTAGGCAAATTTGTCCATTAGGCGAACTTGATTAGGTGAACTTGCATTAGGCAAAAGATCATAGACCCCCACTATGATGCATTGGAATATTAAAGGTAATCTTTTTGATCTAATATATATTCAACTTGGGAACCATGAAACTTTGAAATATCACTTTTCTCAACCCAAATCATTTTACCCATTTCAGAGACTTTAAAGGCTTTAAATTTTCACAATAAGCTTTAAAGCTGATGATGCTTGATGCACATCATATTCTCTTTTGAAGAATGTCATTAAAAAGCTTATTCCATAAAAATCTGTAAAGATATCTTTTTTGCTTTCAATCAAAAGACTATTGAAGTTTGAAAAAGATTTTAGGAAGTTCTTCTGAATAAGAAAATTATGGTACTACTTTTTTTCGCAAAAGAAAATCCTTGAAAGGGTTTTTTTCCCACATGAGTATCAGATAAAAACTATGCCAAATTACCCACCATTGAAAAGCTTCGCTGATTAAGGAGAAATTTTTCAGAAGTGAAAGTCTCCAAAACTTACTCTGCCTTGTGATTTCCTTTGATGTTGACAAAGATCCCGACGTATATTGAGCAGATGGTAGCTAAGACACAGAAAAGAGCCACACTGGCAAACTTATTCACAAACTTCACACCAATGAACACAATGACCCCAAGAATGGCCTACAATATTTGAGTCAGAAATGACATCTTGATCATGAAGATAAGAAGAGTTACATTGGTTTTACCAAGAGGAAAGTGCCATAGATGCGATAGTTATTAAACTTGGTGGTTGGTTCCATAATATCCGGTCCTGCAAGTGACATGGCCTGACCAACGAGATAGGTCTGAAAATGAGAATTAATGAAAATAAAATGATAGGCATGTGGGCCACCAGTAATTCTCAAGGGGTCAATCCACTTGAACCTTCATTTTAATTTGATATATACATGTCCAACCAATTCAAAATTTATTTCCCATCTACATTGTTTGCTTTGTTCAGCCTGCATGCAGCTTCAAGCATTTTACATTCCAACAGCAAGTTGATTATCTTTTATAGAACAAAACAGTTCTTAACTTAATTTCTGTACGCCATGTTTTTTTAGTTGTTTAGGCGTAATATTTTTCCCAAGAGTATTACATAATTTGTAAAGGTCCACTAGTTGCTTTCTCCAGAATAATTGTAATTGACTTGATAAAGAAAAAGACATAATGAAATTATTGAAAGATGTATGTAGCTGATTGCCATGGTGATTTGTTTTCAAAGGTACAAGGAAGTACGTTTTTCAATTGCATGACATTTAAAAAGATGGCTTTACATGTTGAGAAGGAATTTTTGTCATAGCTTATTATAACTTTAGTTGTAAATTGGATTATAAAAATGTATCCTACTTTCTTGTGAGAAGTTTGAAGTAGGTTAGTTTTGTTTGATTTTAATTGGCCATCAATTTCGATTGTTTAACAAAAAAGTTGTTTGAAAAATCCGACAACAAAAGCTTTTAGACATGAACATCTTCGTGCTACCAAAAAATGTCTAAAAGGTATAACTAGAAAGAAAAAAGTGAAACCTTTGTTTTGACTGACCATCAGTCTCAACTAACATAGAATACCAAGTGGACATTTTTTCAGTTTGTTGATTGACCCGTAAAACTTTCTATTGTCAGAAAAAAGGTCTGCCTATGCACAATATTCCAAAAAAGTGGATATTTTTTTACATTTGTTTATGCTCAGAGAGATTAGAGGAAAAACTTGGCTTGAGGATGGGCAATTCCAAGAATGATTTATTTGTCAACAGAGCTTTGAAAAGAGCATTTCAAAGTTTTTAAAAATCCTAAGGCTCAGTTGAGCTGTAAACTTCAAAGCATTATGACAAACATGAAGGCTCACTTAAAATTTAATTTAGTTAACTGTATAGACATTGCAAGCATTAAAAACCTTTTCCAGATTAATTTTTGATTTTGATATTCTATTGAACACTTTTTAAAAGCCAAGTGTACACTTTTCAAAAAGAAGATTGTATTCTACTAGAAAACATTTGACCACTCTGTCAAATTACTGCATTTATATCATGGATATGGTATGACCCTAAAAACTCTATAGAACTTAATAATATAGCCTTGTTATCTAAAGATACATTTCAAAAATTTGATCTTGCTTAAATAGTGGTCAAAAACTTCAATTTGCAGTGAAGGTCAATTGAAAATTCACTTTCTGGTGTTTGAAGTCACGTTTTTTCACGTTATGGGACCCTCTCTGGCTCCCAAAAAAGTAATATCCATTTATTTTGTGAATGTGCCTTGAAACACCAAAAAAGAACGACAGTGAGAATGAAATTAACTTGGGATGTCTTCAGAAGTTCTAAACAAATATTGGCACAAAGATGAAGAATCAACATTTGTATTTGTTTTATATCCAGCCATCATATCATTATCAAAATACATGAGAAGTCTTTTTATTAACCCTAAAACTAATGCCT
>Ga0194133_10007740_pt1 | contig 12754 bp, 9 predicted proteins | sample TA2KigOf40mmetaG_FD_155448 | JGI IMG/M metagenome (GOLD analysis project Ga0194133, IMG submission 155448) | Freshwater microbial communities from Lake Tanganyika, Tanzania - TA2015055 Kigoma Offshore 40m | ecosystem: Environmental > Aquatic > Freshwater > Lake | place: Tanzania: Lake Tanganyika...
TGATAATATTTCTCTAGTTGTTTGTAATTCAAACGCTGCTTCCTCTTTTTTATCCTTAAATATCTCAACTGAATTAATAACTAATTTAGGACAAATAACTTCATACAAATAGTTAGATAATGATTGATTAGTTCCTTCTGAATCAGTAATTAAATCAGATGTTAAATAATAATCTATTCTATTATTTATTTGTCTAACTTTTGTTCTAAAATTTGATTCAGATGATGATTCTATTAGATATGTAAATAATATTCTTCTTATAATTAATTCAATGTTGGTTCCAATTGTCATTTTAGTTAAATAAATTAACATTTTATTTGCATATTCTAAGCCAATATTTTTTTCTGTATATTTTGGAGTTAAAAAATAATTTTCTGCAAAATTTGCTAATAATTCCATAGCTTTTTCAATTAGTTCTAAATTCGGTTTATTATTAATATTAAATTTATCAATTAAATCATATTGTTTTTTGAAAATATAAATTAGTAATAAATTAAAATTATCGGTATTATTAAAATTAATTGGTTTTTCAAATATTCCCTTCCATACTTCAAAATCTATATTTGAATTATTTACAATAAAATTATATCTATCTATTGTATCTAAATTTGGATTATTTATTGACATAATTACATTTGTTAAATATGTTTGATTATTTAAGAGTGTGTCTAAACTATTCATATCATTAGTTTTACTATTATATTCATTTTGTAAGGATTGTAATTTAGGTTGCATTTTATTTTGATAATTTCTAGCTAATGTTGGATTATTTTGGTTAATTTTATTATAAGCATTATTAATTATATCAATTTCTGATAATAATTTTTTTTGTTCCTCAGTTTTTTCATCTTTAATTTGTTTAATAATTATATGGTTAAAATCATTAGGTATTTCTAATTGATCAGTAACTTTGCTCCAATAATTAGAATTAATATCATTGACATCCATATTAAACTTTCTTAATAACGAATCTAAATCATTATAATTGAATGAATCATTAACATTAATTAAACATTCTGATAATATTTGTAGAGTTAAATAAGTTGATAAATTAAATGAATACTTTAGATTTGATATTATGTTATTACCAAATGTTTGATTTGATTTTATAGACATTTCAACATTAAAATATAAATTTTCATCAATGTTACTTAAAACTAATTTAACTGGATCTTTAAAATTATAATTACCCAAAACTTTTTGTAAATTATTCAAGTTTTCTATTTTAATAAAATTTATTTGTAAATTATGTGAAGCATCAACTTCATCCCTAAAATCAACATCATAATTTTGTTTTAATAATCTTACGAGTTTCCAATTATAATTTTTAATAATAGGATAATATGGTGGTAAATCTTCATTATCATTATCATATAATGAAGCGCCTTTATTTATCATTATTTTAATTATATCTTCATTAATTTCCACACCATATTTACTTCTGTATTTATTAATATTTGTTAAATCATTTGGGTATTTAATAAAAATATTTTGATTCATTTTTGAGGATAAAACATTTGAATACATATTTCTAAATAATAATTGATCATTTAATTGCCTGGTATTATCTGAAATCTTTTCTAAATTTACACTTAATTGTTTTATGTTTAAAAATAATTCTGAAGTAGGATATTGATTTCCGAGACCATTAATTCTATCATAAAAATTTCTATCTATATAATTATTAATATAAACATTTATTTGTTCCTTTGCTAGTTCTTGAATTATTTTACTAATTAATAAATAGTTGGATAAATTATTATTATCATTACTTATTAAACCTTTTGATTTAGTTATTTTAGTTGCTTGATCCCAAATTTCTTGATATAAACTAGGATTTAGTCGATTTGTTTCAATTTCTTTTAATAATCTTTTAATGAGTTCAATTAATACATATTTATAAAATTTATCTAAATTATTATGTAAAGAAGGTGGTAATTTACTTCTTTTATATTTTATAAAATCAGTTTGATTTAAACTATAATCTAAATATGAATTATTACTAAAATATTGAACTAACATTGAATTATATCTTCCATATTGTATTAAATAATAATTGTTAAGTAAATCTAGTGTAGGTTGAGTTGGTAGTGGTAGTGGTCTTAAAGGATCAGGATCAAGTTCAAGTTCATTTTTAATATCAACTAATTCTTCATTATCATTTGTAAAATATTCTATTTTTGATGATCGATTAATTGGAATCTGATAATAATTAAATCTACTTAATTTGACTAAATTTTGTGGTGAATAAATATAGTAATATAAATAATAATTAGCATTGAGTTCATTTAATGATGTTGCTAATTGGTTAACTTGATAAATGTTTTTATTAGAATATCCTCTTCTTAAAATTGATGTTTGCCAATATTGATTAGTACTAACCAGTTGATTAAATTCATTAAATGATTGAATATAACCATCTAATATTTGATTTTTCATTACAATTTCTGGATATAAGTCGGTATATAAATTTTTAATTCTTGAAGTTCTAGCATTAACTATTTCACCAACAATACTGTTAACTTTATCAACTAAATCAGATACCTCTTTTTGATAGTCATTAATATTTTTTAATAACATATGAGCATATGAATGTATTGTCGGTGATATATATGGTCTATTATTTACATCATAATAATAATATTTACTTACTGGTTGTAAATTATCTTGTTGAGGTGCTAGATTAGATAGATTAATATATTTTAATGGTAGTTCTACGTTATTTGCAAATAGTCTATCATATGGAGCTGCAAGAACATGATTTAAAACTGGTTGTGCTGGTGCTGGTGGTGGTGGTGGTGGTGGTACAAATGTTATAGCATACCTTTGTGGTGGAGTATTTCTATCTTGTCGTTGAATGAATTTATCTGGAAAATAATTAACATTTTCGAAAAGTCCTTGGTAATGTAATCCAAGAATATGGGCTATTTGAAAATGATATATATTAAGATTTCGAATAATATTTACTGCTACTGGTGGTGGTGGTGGTGGTGGTACATTATAATTTAGATTTTGGATTTTATTTTCTATTTTTTCAAAATTTTGAGCAGATGTACCACTAGGTGCAAATTTATCATAATCAAGTAATAATAAATTATTTGTATATATATATAAAAAATCAAGAAATCTTACATTATTTCTATCAATTCGTTTAAAATAATAAATTGTATCTAATATAGTTTGTTTCATAGGTTTATTTTTTAGACCCTTGTATATTTCTAAAATAATAGTGCATATATTTTCAGTAATATCATCCGATTTATAATATCTTTCATATAGTCTATTAGTTAATGCAACTCCATGAGTCAAATTAATATTATTTAAATAATTATCAAGTAAGTTATCTAAATATTGTAGATTATTATTAAGTCCTCCAACAGCTTGATCCAAATCAAAGTTATTAATAAATATGTAATTAAAAAAAATATCATCAATATTATCATTCAACAATAATATTATCCATACTCGTATTTTAATATCTTCTGGAATAACTGCACCAGTTGTTGCATCTACTAAAAGATCTATTTGATTTACTAATTGAGGCTTATACACATTCAATATTCCTTGAATTTTATCATGTCCAAAATTATTCAATCCACCTGCTAATGATAATAATCTAAAAGGAATATCACATACTAAATTAGACGGTGAAAATTTACACATTACATCACAATACATTTCTATTAACCAAGATCCTATATGTTCATATTTATAACAATTGATCCATTTTCTTAAAAAGTCTGTATTTAAAAGATTAACAGCAGGATTAATAACAGGGGCGGGGGAAGATTCAAGTAATTAGTAATTCTGTTATCTATATTATCAAATTCAGATGGTAGAAAAATAGCAGTATAAGCTAATATAACATAAAACCGCATGTCATTTGAATATAGTGGATCGTAAGTGGCAATTGCATTAAATACAACTGGGGCATTATATTGATTTATTGATCCATTTACAAAATTAGCTTCTTGCATTATTTCTCTTATTAGAGTATCTAATTTTGCATTATTAGCTGCGGCATTAATTAATGGTACTATTGCATTTATACGAGCTGGAGACAAAGGTGAAGATAATAAGTATAATATTAGCGCTTCAGTATTATAATTAACCATCATATTATTAATTTCTGTTATATAATCAGGTCTTTGATTAGGTGCAACACCTATTAGTGGTGCATCATGTGTTATATTCATCACTCTTGGACCACCCACATATTTTAGATTTTTAAAATCTATAATTGAGCTTGCATTGTCCAAAGCTAATGGATGTTTAAATTTTTGATGTATGTCATCTATTGTACTAGGTTGTATAGTTCCATTAAATCGAAAATATCTTGTTGCTGCTGGACCTACACTTCCAAAATTTAGATTATTATTATTATTTAATTGTCTCTTTTCATTAATTAGATTAATATAATCTGTAGCCATTTGCTCCCACCCATTTTCATTCCACATAGTAGAAACTGTATCCATTAATGCAAATGCAGATTTTAAATTATTAACAGTTACCTGACAATTTTCAATATCTCTTTTAATTACTCTTTTAATTTCACCATCTCTAATTAAAGCTGAATTATTATGTTCAGGTAATGGTGACCAAGAAGTTTCTGTTTTTGGATGTATTATTAAATTATCCAAATCTCTAAAATTTTGGAACAAGTTATTAATTTTTCTCCTAATAAAATTTTTATTTTCAAAAATTTGGTCCCTAATTCTTGGAATATTATTTTCTAATTCTTTTTGAGATGCTAAATCAGTTATAAGATTATTTGTTGAAATTTGAATACTATTTATTTCATCATCTTCAATAATTATACTACCAATTGTTCTTTTAATTGTTTCTAACATTGGTAAAACTTGCTTAATATTTGGAAGTTGAATTAAATCCCACACTTTTTTTTTAAGTATAATAGTTTCTTCTTTTAATTTAAAATCTACTTTTTTAGGATGTGGAATGAATTCAGTTACATCATAAATATCAACAGATGTATATTTACCAGTTAATAAATAACATAATGGATTAGATCCTGAATTATCTTTAAAATTTATATCCGCATTATTGTCAATTAGAAAATTAACTATAAGTTTTAATTGTAATGAACAAGCTAAATGCAAAGGTGTTTGATTATTTTTATTTGGTTTATCAATATCGGCATTATTCGAATATAGAAATTTAATAACATTTAATTTAGAATGTTCAGTAGCTAGTCTAGAATCTATATTGATTACTTCGTGAACCAAAGAATTACCCATTTCATTTGTAATATCAAGAGAAATTTGATTATTTAAGGCAAATTGTGAAATTTCATGGGTATCTAATTTTAATACTAAATCAAACAACTCTAAATTTTTTTTTGAATCAACCGTTTTTTGAATTCTATATGGTTTATCAAATTTATTCATATTAATTATATTAATAAAAGTGATAAAATATTTAACTTAAACTTAAATAAATTTTAAATATATAATTATTTTTTACATGCGCAGCTAGAACCTGGTAAACCACTTAAAGGTACACATTTACCATGAACAGAGCAAGTGTTTATTTTTTCTTGATAAGCTCTTTCTCTGTTTATAATAGTATCACCATGAACTTGTAAAAATCTTTTGTATTCTTGTGCAGAACCAATTTTATTTACATTTCGAATATATTGATCAAAAACTCTAGAATCTAAATAATTAGTTACAAATCTACCATCTTGCATTAAAGGAGGGCATCCATTTTTAAAATAACGGTTATCCATTTATATATATTTAATTAGATATTTTTTTTAATTATTTCCTAATATATCTTGGATTAATTCCTGTTTAGTTTTTGATTTTTGTTGTCCATTAATTTTTCTTGATAATGTTATTCCTAATTTTGAAGCCATATTCTTAATATCAGCTAATTTTAATTCATTTAATTCATTTTCTTTTGACTCAGCTAATTTTGATTCATTTTCTCTTGACTCAGCTAATTTTGATTCATTTTCTTTTGACTCAGCTAATTTTAATTCAACTTCTTTTGACTCATCTAATTTTAATTCATTTTGATCAGACTTGTGTGACTGTTCGGATGATTTAGAAGACATCTCTGATAATTGTTTTTCTTTTTCCATAATTATATCATCTATCTCTTGTTGTTTTGATTTATTACTTTTTTCGGATTCAGATGATAAATCATTAATAATATCATCCATAGTTGATTTTAGATTTAGTTTATTAGCTTCAACGCTATCAATTAATGAATTTTGAGCTGAATCAAATTGTTCATTATCATTAGAATAAATAGCAAGATGTTTTGAAGATTCAGATTCAGTTTCAACTTCAGTGGTAGTATTATCATCTTGTTCCTCAGACGATGTATATGCATCATCTGAAGAAGAACTATATAGTTCCTGATGTGAAGAAGATTTGTCTAAAGGAATTTGTTTTGGTACTTGTAAAGATTGACTAACTAAATCTAAGTTAATAACTTTTTCAGGTGATTTAGATTGAATATTATTTTTAACACTTGGTAGTTGTAAAACTGGTTTTTTAACTGATTCAATCATTTTAGGTGCAACAGATTCATTTGTTAATTTTTTTTGATTTAATTCAGTTTCTATTTTATTTACTTTACTTCTTAAAAATTCAACTTCTCTATATATAAAATAAACAACTAATGTTAATCCTAACAAAATTAAAAATTTATAGTCAAAAAATTTCATATTATTATTTATAAAGATTCTTATTATTACATAAACTCACTATGTTTCTAAATATTTTCTATTATAAAATAATGGATCGTAAAAATATATTATTATTGATTGTATTATTTATATATGTTTACACTTTAACATTCCAAGAAAAAAAATGTAAAGTAGAAAAATTTACTGATATTGAGAAAAAAGACATCAAAGAAAAAATAACTTTTGGTTTAAAAATAATTGATAAAATATTCAATGAACATAATATATATTATACAGCAGCATATGGAACATTATTAGGAGCAGTAAGACATTGGGACATGATACCATGGGATGATGATGCAGATTTGAATATTTGGAGGAAAGATTTTAATAAAATAATGAATTTAAAAGATGAATTTAAATCTCATGGATTGATACTAGAAGCTAATTGGAAATTAATAAAGGTATATTTTGATACTAAAAATAAATTTCCATTTATTGATTTATTCATAAATGAACCTAAAAATGGTAAATTAATAAGATGTTCAGAACCATTTGAGAAAAAATGTACAGAAATTGATAGAATAAATGATTGGTGGTGGAAATGGATTGATTATCCAAGTAAATGGATAGAACAACGAAAAAGATTAAAATTCGGTTCAATAGAAATATGGGCTCCAAAAGATCCAAAAAAAGTTTTAAAATTTTGGTATGGAAAAGATTGTCTAACTAAATGTGAAACACCACAAATAGATCATATATCAGGTGATTATGTAGATGTAAAAAAATTTGATTGTGGTAAATTACCTCCCGCGCAATTATAAAAATATTAAAATATTTAGTTTTTTTTCTAATATTATTTAATGATATCTTCCAGTGATATACAAAATACTAAGGTTGATTTAACTCTTGTTTCAACAGTTTTAGTTGTATCAAATTTAGTTTCAAATCAACTGTCTAAATCTAAATTATTTGATGAACCTTGGCAAAATTCTGCAGTTGCCACTCTATTAGGTTTTGCATTACATGGTTTACTTACTAATAAATTAACAAGTATGGTAAACAAATCTCTATGCATTAAAAACAAAGCATTAGCCACTTCAGTGGGTGATTTCTTTAAATTCGGTACTGTTTTTGTTGCCCAAAGAGCAATTGGTAACTACATTGAAAACAAACCTATCGTTTTTGATGAAAAATGGGCTATGGGTTCAGGTTTAGTAATTGCTGGTTACACTGCCTTTAACTTTATTGAAAATATGGTTCCTCGTGTTGAAAAAAAATATCAACCTTTAGTTAATGATTTAGTTAAAGTATCAATGGGTGCATTAACAGCTAACTATTTTATGGATGGCACCATTACTAATGCTCACTTAATGTCATTAGCTGCTACTTTAGCCGGTTTCACCGCTTTCCATCTCTTAACTAAACAATATGTAGTTCCCAAGGAAAAGTTTTCTGAACAAGGTGGATACTCTATTTTACCAGTTGAATACATGTCTGAATAAATTTTTTATAAATAATCAATTTTATAAAATGTTTAATTATTATTTAAAACCTAGTTAGTATTAATTACTAAATGACAGGAGGCTTACTTCAAATAGTTACATCTGGTAAACAAGATATTTATTTAACAATTAATCCAGAAATAACATTTTTTAAGAAAGTATTTAGAAGATATACTAATTTTTCTTTAGAATTAATTGAATTTTTACCTGATTATCCACCAAATTATAATTCACTTGTAACATTTAATATTAATAAAGGAGATGCTATTCATAGATGTTATTTAGAAGTAGAAATAGATAAAATGGTATTTGAAGATGATTTAATTACTAATGAAACATATACTGCTAGAAAAGAATTATTAAAGAGTAATAATCAAAAACTACAAAAACAATGGTATGATATTTACATTAATTTAAAAAATTACGTTGATATAGAGATAGTATTATATAGAAATTTAAAAAAATTATTAGATTTGGATAATGTAAATATTAATTCTCTTAAAGATGAAGTAATAAGATATAATTATAGAAATAAAAATTATAAAGATCAATATAAAAATAAAGTAGATGAATTAGTTTACAATAAAATAGATATATCTGGATATATAAATTCAATAAATAAATTAGTAACTAATGAAATATCTTTTGATACAACTAAATACATTAACAAATTAGAAATATCAAATAATTTAGATCAATTGTATAATAACATAGTTGAATACTTGAATTATTATAATATTAATTATATCAAGTATACTGATGAATTAAATAAAAAAAATCAAATAAATTTTAATTTTGTAGATTATTTGGGACATAATTATTTTTTGAATTTTTTTTTAGAAATAGGTGGAGTTGAAATACAAAAATACTCAAATGATGTATTACATATTAATCAAATGCATAAAATAAAACAAGATCATATGGATAATTATATGGAAATGATTGGATATATTCCATCATTAAATGAATTTAATAGCAAAGAAAAAGGTAATACAAAAATAATTATTCCATTAAATTTTTGGTTTAATAAGGATACAGGATCATCATTACCATTAGTAGCATTACAATATTCAAATATAGTAATAGGAGCAAGAATAAATGAAATTAAAAATATAATATCATTTCAAAATTTTGAAAAAATGTTTGATGAAATTACTATATTAACAGTTGATTCAAATAATGGTTATATAGTTAATAAAAATTTATTGATAAATAACTACAAAATAAACTTAGATTCTAAGAGCATAACCTATAATTGTTTATATATAAATGATGAATTTTTAAAAGTAAAATATTCAGAATTATCGGAAAATAATAGACTAACTATTCTTCAAAATAATGGCACATTATATACTAAAAATCAGATAACAAAAATAATGAATCCTATTTTAGATGATTTAACAATTGAAAATATGAATGGATTATCAGGAAATGATACAGAATATATAATTAATAAAACACAATGGGTTGGATTTATGAATGATATAACAAATATAAATTATATAAATATTGCCCCTATAATTGGATCATATTATCCATATATTGATTACAATAAATATTTTAGCAAAATAACTTCAGTAAATCCAAATCCTAAAATAAAATTAATTGCTGAAGCAGTTTTTTTGGATGATATAGAAAGAGAAAAATTTGCAGATTCAAAATTAGAATATGTAGTTGAAACTGTAAATGAAGATATATTTAACATTAATAATCAAAATCAATTTGAATGTGAATTAAGTTTTGTAAAACCAATAAAGGAATTAATATGGTATATACAACCACAAATATATTTTGATAAGTTATCAAATTATGGTCAAAATATTAATTTATTATTTGATTATAAAAAATATTTTAAAAATGATCCAATACAAAGTCAAAAATTAACATTTAATCAATTAGATTTATTAATAGACAAAGTTGATATGAATTATTATACTTATTTAATGTCATATAAATTTTTAAATAATATATTACCAGAAGGTTTATATTATTATTCATTCTGTTTATATCCAGAAGAATCACAACCATCTGGTGCTTTTAATTTAAGACAAATAAAAGGAAAACAGTATAAATTGGAATTGAATACAAATTATTTAACTGAACTAGAAAATTTAATAAAAACTTTAACAAAAAAATCAAATACAAAAAAAATATTTTTATTAAAATTTATAGCAAAAACTTATAATTTTTTTACTATTGAAAAAGGAAATGGTAAACTATTATTTGGTTATTAGAAACCAGAATATAATTTAATGTCATCTATTTCTGTTTCTGAATCGAAATTAATAGTATTAATATTTATAATTAGTGGATTATATAAATTATTTAACTTAATACAAACTAAATTATATGAATCAAATAATTTTATTGTTTGATTTAATAATTCATTAAACTTATCAAAAATAACAACAATATATTTAATTATATTTTCATTTGACAATGTAATAAATTCATTAATTTTAATTAATGGAATTCCTAAAGTTAGAAATAATTTTGAACCAAATATATTTAAAATACTAATTAATCTTTCAATTAAATCATCAATTATTATATTTCTATCTATTTTATTATTTTTTAGAATTGATCCAACTTTATAATGTAATGGCATTCCTCCTTTTGAACAATCATATAAACTCAAAAAATAATTTTTTGTATTTGAAAGAAAATCAATTTGTTCATTTAATGGTGAATTCCAGAACTTTTTATTATCAAAAACATCATACCATTTTTTAAGTGTAATAACTAATGAAATTTTTTTACCCATAAATTTATAAAAATCATTCAAAACAGTCCAAGATAAATGTTTATATTTTAATTCTGAAATAAATATATTTTTTAAATTATATCTAGTACCAATATTAGTATGATATTTTAAGAAAATCCTTAAAATTATACTAAAATTAATATCATCTATTTCATTATTATATGAAATTAATTTAAATAAAAAAACAAGTGGATACTTAATCTGACTTATCTCATTACAAGTTTTTTTAATATCTATATTTTCCATTAGAATAACTTTGAAATAAATAAATAACAAAACGATATTTATCTAAATAAAGGATTTTTAAATCCACAGTTGCATTTTTGAGTTGAAAATCTTTCTCGACATTTAGGACATAAAATTGAATTTGCTGGATTAATTATTTTAACTGGATCTTTTTTTATTTCAATTTTAGTTTTATTTTCAGATCCCATCATATCTAGTACGGATACACAAGCATTACATATAATAGAACCATTTCGTAAATTGGCAATATTATTAGATGATTTACTATTTTCATCAGGTTTAATACAAGTAATATTACACATAGAACAATTCATTAGGTATTTCATCATCATATTTAATAAAATTAAATCAATTTTTATATTTAATTTTGTTACTGGTTGAAAATTTTTTAGAATTAAATTTTTTTTTTATATTTAATAATATAGATAAATATGGGAAGTAAACAAATTTCTTTACCTGAAAATATATATAATATTAATAGTTTTTATGAAAAAAAATTTATTTCTCAAGAAGATAATCCATTTAAGTTTTATAAAAAAATTTATAACGTAGATGTATTCTTGGCAAAAAACATAAATAATTTGAATTATTATTACATTGATTTTCCAATAAATAAAAACATAAATCCAAATTTTGTTATAAAGTATTTTAAGAATATTGATTATAGGAATGCATTTTCCCATGAGTCTTTAAGTTTTTATTTAACGAGTAAAACTAGTGAAAATAGTTGGAAAGAAGATGAAATATATAAGGGGCATAAAACTAACTATCATGTTTTAATGACAAATTTTAATATTTTTTTTTATAATGATGTAAATATTTTTAATACTAATGTATCTCAAGCAAAATACTATATGAGTTATAAAATTTTTAGTAATCCCAATAATTATATTTTAAGATTCGAGTTAGTTTTAAATAACATGGATTTAGATCAAGATATTGATATTAATGTTTATGTAAATATGATTTATAATTTATTGAAAACAATTCATAAAAAATTTAAAATTAATTTAGATATAGTAATTGAAGAACCCGAAATTAAACCTCAAGTAGAGACACCAAAAATAGAAAAATCATGGTGGGAATCATTTGCATGGTGTTCAAATAGTAGAAAAGAAAAGCCTACTTTTGTTGATGCAGAAACTCAAACTAACATAAGTTTAGAGGTTAATAAAAAATGAAATTTAACTATATAAACATTTAATTTAATTAACTATTAATAAATTAAATGGGTGTACCAGGATTTTTCTTATGGTTAATGAAAAGCTACAAAAAAGAAGGTTTTGTTTTTTCAAAAGAACGACTTTCAATAGTAGATATAAAAAAATTAAATAATCAAGAACAAATTGATAAAGCATTAAAAACTAATTTATATGTTGAACCTTTATTATATGATGTTAATTCGATTGATTGGTTTTTAATTGATGCCAACTGTTTAATTCATCCAGTCTGTTTTAAGGTTGTAGCTGAAAATCCAGATCTAAAAGATAATGCAAAATTAGAAGCCAAAATGATGATATCAGTTTTAAGTTATTTAGATAAAATTATTCAATATGTTAATCCAAAAAAAGGAGTATATTTAGC
>Ga0194133_10007742_pt1 | contig 12754 bp, 11 predicted proteins | sample TA2KigOf40mmetaG_FD_155448 | JGI IMG/M metagenome (GOLD analysis project Ga0194133, IMG submission 155448) | Freshwater microbial communities from Lake Tanganyika, Tanzania - TA2015055 Kigoma Offshore 40m | ecosystem: Environmental > Aquatic > Freshwater > Lake | place: Tanzania: Lake...
TGCAGGGTATATTTACTAATGGTTCAAGTATTTTAGGTGTGAAGGTCTTGCTGGAATTGTCTGGACAATGAGACAACAGGTGGAAGATAGGATGCAACGAGCTCTAATTTTTTTAAACAATTTTTCAACTTTATTTTCATAGACTCGTCAACTTGAGGGTCTCCAGAACAAAGTAAGTGATCCAAGTCAATCATGTCCGATTTTATCAAATTTGCTTCGAGAAATCACAGAACTTCTGAGCAATTTAGTCACAGGGTATGAATATTTCACCTAATATAGTATATGAACTTATTTATGACTAATATATTGAACATTTCAGAACATTTGTGATTGAGAAACAGCCTCCTCAGGTGATGAAGACAAACACAAAGTTTACCTCAACAGTCAGATTATTGGTAACCTAAAACCTTAACTTTAATCAGTTTTCTTATGTTTATATATATGGGTGAGGTTTTTTCAATTATTTTAGGTTGGTGGTATTCTCAATGTCCACATGGCAGCACCTGCTGTCTCAGTCTCAATAGTGAGTGAAAATCAAGCCAACCATGTAAAAAAGTTAACATTTTTGAGCAAAAATCAAGGGTTTCTTAATTGAACTAATGATTTAGCTGCTAACTGCACCAGCCAACATTCCTAAACGTAAAGAAGACTATAACGCAGGAGATATTCTGAATGGTCAAGGTACAATGGAATATCATGCTACAACAAAGCAAGTTTCAGTGTCCTTCAGGTATGCCCCCTTTTACAGTCACTTCAAGTTGAACCTCAAAACTATTTTAATTCATCAATCAGAAATCTCCAGCTGAAAAAGATCAAACGCACAGAGAAAAAAGGAACTGAGAGTGTAATGGATGAAAAGTTTTCTGTTTTGTTTTGGACAGAATTTTTAATTGGAGAACTTAAATTTCAGGTGATGATAAAACACTTGTTTATAAAATTTTCATTCATTAAGATTTGTTATGAACTATTTTACAAGACATTTTTTATGCCGTTTGGTGACAAAAAAGTTATCAAAAACTATTTTTAGACTTTTGAGGCAGATTTCATAAATTAAGTAATGCTTGTAGGGGACTACTTAATTGATGCAGAGGAAAGCATTAGCCAGTTTGAAAATTTTTTCACTTTAGAAGGTGCTGTGGGGTCCAAATTAAGCTAGGAATTTACTCTAAATAGGTTTTTAGCCGTGCTCAATATTTTATGGAGATTGGGTTGGAGTTGATTTTTGGATCCCCTCAGCGTACATAGGTACGGTACACTCAGATTACATTTGTATTTTACAGTTGTGGACCACTTGTTTAGGGTGGTTTGAAAATTTTGTCACTTTAAAAGGTGTTGTGGGGTCCAAATTAGTCTAGGAATTTCCTCTAAGTGGGGTCTTAGCTGTGCTTAATATTTTATGGAGATTGGTTTGGTGTTGATTTTTGGATCCCCTCAATGTATAACTGTACGGTAAACTCAGATAACATTCGTATTTTACAGTTGTGGACCATGTCATTGCCAGTGGTGGTGATTGTTCATGGGAATCAGGAGCCACAGGCATTGGCAACTGTTATTTGGGATAATGCATTTGCAGAATTGGGAAGAAGGCCCTTTCAGATTCCAGACAAGGTATGATTCCAGCTTTTGAAGTAGTTTTATATCAGGATATACCATTTGAAAAAATATGTAAAGGTAACTTGGAGTCAAGTGGGTCATGCTTTGAATATCAAATGGACTGCTGCATGTGGTAGTCCTTTAACAGAAGACAACCTTTATTACCTAGCCTGCAAGGTTCTGAGGGACAGTAACTTATCAAGGTTGGAAAAATTCATATTTATTATCACAAAATTGTCAAATGACAATACATTTTTAATTTAAGGAAACCTGATGAGTATAACAACTCAGTAATCACATGGTCCATGTTTTGTAAAGAGCCCATGCCTGGTAGAAACTTCACTTTCTGGGAATGGTTCTACAAAATTTTTAGTCTTACCAGCAATCAGGCAAGGAAAAAAATATAACAGATCTTATAAAATCAGATTTTGATTGTAAGTTTTGCAGTTGTCTCGATTGTGGAAAGAAGGTCTTATTATGGGATTTGTTTCAAAACATGTTGCTGAGTCACTACTACTTCAAAAACCAAGTGGCTGTTTCCTCCTTAGGTTCTCAGACTCAGAACTTGGGGGAATAACTATTGCTTACGTCAGGCAACCGGATATTATGAACTGTAATGATTTTATTCTTGTTCATATTTCTTGTTCATTTTTCAAATGATATATATTTAAAGTGAGTCCAATCGTCTCAATGGTTGCCCCATTCACTCTCAAAGATTTGGCTCAACGCTCAATGTCAGATGTTATCTTTGATCTACAGGTTTAAATACACTCTTTTTGCACTTACCTTAATGCTAATTAAGTTTGCAATTAGGAGCTCACCATGCTGTACCCTGAAACAAACAAAGAAGTGTTCAAAAAATTTTGCTCATCTCCTGTTCAGGGTCTGATCAACAGGTCCTCAGATGGATATGTTAAGCACACCCTTGTCACACAAGTTGAGGGAGGGTAAGAGAATAATTTGTTTATAGCCTATTGATTTGAAAAATGCTTCTTTCATGTACAAAAGGGGCTTTTCAAGCTGCACTGAGAGTAACCCATCTACTCCTGCCTCCTGTTTTACAGGGCTAGACACTCATAGCAGAGGCTCCAACTTTGCACAGTAAGGAAAATTTGAAAGCTTTTCATTATTGAAACCTCTTGAACTCTCCTTTGTTTCAGGAGTCCCTCAAGTACCTTTGGTGGACCTGGAAGTAGTAGTAATAACGTTGGTGGTGGAGATGACATGGAAATGGACGAAAGCAGTGTTGAAATTGTAGATTCGATTGACGTTAGACAAATTTTTGGACTCGATCAGGATTTTCTCTTGGATTAAAGAAATAAGTTCTTTTGATGGTGTTGCTTTTTTGATCAGTTATTTATTTCAATTGCATATGCTTCGCTGAAACTGGTGTTTTACAAAAATATTGTGTCTCCCATCGTGGTGGCGATTAGATCAAAATTATTTCATTATAATCAAAAATCTCGATTTTTATTTGTCTGTGTCAGCTAATATTGTGTTCCAGAAATATATTTGTTTTCAATCTTGTTTGAAAAAGCAGAGTGTGATGTGTTGTGGAAAAGTTAATTTTGAATCTAGTTTATAGTAGAATCTTAGCAAAGAATAGAATCAGAACTAAACTGTTAATCATTGGACTTCATACAACCTTTGGTTGGGCCAATATTTCAAGATCTGTGTTATAGAGATTAACTAAATCAAATAAAAACTTCAGACCATATTGCTCAAGTTGCTGAAATACAACTATTTACTCTCAAAGGCATTGTAGTAAGCTTCCATCTTCAATATTTATACTTCACAGTATTTTGTCTTTAAAGGAAACTATTTTTCAATTTGTATATGGGTTATTATTGAGATTACTTTCACACATGTTACCTGATCTTGAAATTCACTTTATCAAAGCACAAAATAATAGCATTTTGATGAACTGCATTTAAAGTGAAGACATATTTCAATTATTATATATGTAGTCCCACTTTCAAGTAGTTTTTATTCTTCTGAAATGCCAAGATGAAAAAAGGCCGTTTGGATTAAAATCACTCGTGACTTGCACTTGAGAAGACAAAGGTAACAACAACTTAATGAAAGAACCATGCACTGGCTCTGTACGAATTCTTTTTACAAGATTTGAAAGGGAAAAAAATTATGGGCTTTTAAAAAGACTTAAATTAAGGCATATAATTTTACAACTTAAAGTAGTAAAATTTACACTTTATTTCTCTATATGGGCAAACGTTAGATTTTTCATTAAAATTTGGTATTGAAACATTTCATATTTTAACAAGAGATATACAAAGCAAAGTTTGTCATTTCAATTCCAAAAATGTCCAACTTTTCTTTAAATTTTAGCTATACCTTGGGTTGATTGAAAATAAAGAATTAAAGTAGTGATGGGGCCAGGTCAAAAATTTTTGACCCAGGTTGGGTCAGCCATTTCTGGATTGGGTTTGGAAAATTTCCTCTATAAATCCCAATTTTTCCATTCGGATAAAAAAATTGCTTCACGTCGTGTCAAAAAGTACCTGGGTCAAATGTGGGTCAGCCTCTTATCTACTATGGGTCAAAAGCATCCTCGGGTCGGGTCTGTGGCCATCTCTAGAATTAAGACTGATGAGGTATGTATATAAGCTCAGACAACTTTCTTTCTGAGAGTTTTCAATAAATTTAGTTTGGTTTTCAACATTTGATAGCTTCGATTTTTATTTGATAGATGAAATTTAATCTATTTTGCAAAGAATGCCAATTAGAAAATGAAGGTTTCAGGCTGACAACATGGTGTAATCTTAACCTCTCTCGAGATGCAATCAGAGTCAGTCTATTAAATCATATTTTCTAAACTACAACTGACAAAAGTTACTTAAATCCCGCTCTTTTCATCCCTTTTACTAAATATTCGACGAAAGTTTCCCAGCTCCCTTATGATGATTTAATCATCTACTTCAAAAAGCTCAATAAACTTTTTATTCTTTCAAGTGAAACCTTATTGATTGAACAGATTAGGTTTTCTTCATACTCAGAGTTTTTGTTCCTATTGAAGTTCTGTATCCAATTTTAAAAAAAGTATTTAGTGATAAGTAACTTAAGATAAAAGCTGTGGTTCTAAACCCCTAACCAAGTAGGTATTATTTTCCAGCGTTCTCTTTAACCTTTAGATAAACTTACCAGTGATTGCCAATGTGAGAACCATTTTCATCATGCTTAAATGTCAAAGCTTTGCAAGACTTTAAGCTATACTTTATCTCTTTTTTTTCAATCTATAATGGACAAAATTTAAGCAAACATCCTTTTGTAAACCAGAGGAAATTTTCTTTTTTACTTTCTTCAAAGGTTGCCCAGCTACCTAATAAGCATCTCAATTATTAAATGTAGACATTTTTCAATGATCCAACATCACATAATTATTCTAAACAAAAATACTTTCAGGTATTTTCATGCTCTACTTATTTCCACCCATTTTCTCTTCCAATCTTTCTTTCAAGCATGAGCCTTGATTGAAATAAAAAAATCCTTAGCTCATAATGAGTTTAGAAAACTTTTCAGTGCCAGAAAAAATTTAAAAATATCTTTATCCTTGCAATTTTGAGTGCCAAGTAACAGATGGCCTAGTTCAATAAACAAAAGAGATAAAAATTCTGAAATGATTGAAACCTTAAGATTTTTTAAATGAAAAGATTATTATGAAAGTACAACTGAATTGGCCCTGTCAAGGTTTGGAGTTAAGAATTAGAATGAAAGATGCAAAATTGCACTTTAACATTTTTGCAGTTCTTAATTGTACAAGGTCTAAAACTTTAGAATGTGGCGGTCAGTTTAGACAAAAAAGGATATTTCCAATATAATAAATCTAGAATAGTTTTGAAATGTTTTAATGCTTTATTTAGCTCATTCGTCGTCGAATGTACAACGGAAACTGCACAAAATGATAAAATTTTGCAAGAACTGTTTGTATGACCTGCAAGTGTACTAATATATTCTTCTTCCATCATCATGTTGTTGTCAAACGCTTGCATGCCAATAGTCACGAATGAGCCTCATGGGGACACCTATAAGGTTTCCAACCTGAGCAGGTGTGAGGTGGAAAACTGGGATTTTTTAAAGCTTGCACTTATGCCCCAACCCAGTGGAAAAACCACTCCCTCAGATTGGAAACCCAAAATGGTTTTTCAGTTGAGTCCTCCATCCATCGTCAGAGAAACTCTCTGTACAGTCGAAGCCAAGTTCATTTAACACATTCCAAATAAAACTTGTCAATCAATAAATTCTATTTTAACATGGGGTCCATCATAGCCCAATTCTATTACATCTGGTTAGGGTAAACCTTTGACCTTTGGTTTTCTCAGCCAGGTGAGTTTCAGGAAAAAAATTATCATATTGTTGAAAGATTAAAAAATTTCATGACAAAATTGTGTCATGACTGTAAAATATTTTCATATATTGATTTATTATATAATAAAAATTAGATCTCTATATTTTACTGTAAACTTAAGATTGGAAGTAAGTGTAAAAGACTTGTTTTGTCATCAATTGAAATTCACTTTCATTTTATATCTTTCCTGTGATGCTGCAGGGTCTACATGATAAAAAACGAGGGTGATTTTTCAGCGTGCGAAAATAAGTGGATGAAAAAATACTTCTTTTAAGAAATGGTCAGTCAAGTACTTTAGTGTGGTGTGTGATGAAATGCATTTTAGTTTAAAGGTCAAAAATATACGTGAAAGATGAAAAGACTTGATTTTTCTAAATTAAGAATTTTCCTTTCAAATTAAGACTTTTGACTCTCTTGTGGATACAATTGTATTTTATGTTGACAGTTATGAGTTTTCATTGAAAGAGTTAACATGTGAAAAGTGGCTAAAATGAAAAAATGTCAGCTTACATGTCATTAGCCAGTGTCTTGATTCAAGTGTCCTTCTTTAATATTTGCCCAGGACAAGGTAGGTAACTTTACCTGTCACTGTACCAGTCTTTATTTGAACAAAAAAATCCATCATCTCAGAATTTTGTCAAGTCTTTAAGTATCTCAATTCATGTGAACAAATTCAAATGATCCCATGAAGTTCTGTGTCCTGAGTTTGACCACATCCTTGACTTACTTCACATAGACCATAAAAATGATGCCAACAGTCAAGCTGTCTCTAAGATAAAATTTGGATGGCAAAAATGTTTTTCTGTATACAACTACTTTGAAATTTTTTTTGCCTCTTGCACCAAATATTTATTCAGGCCATAAAAGAAGTGCATTTTTATGGAGGGTCCAATGACATGACCTGGAGTCAAAGATCAAACCCCAGCTTCAAGTACTTTTTCTCAGCCAGAAGCATTAAACATCTTGACCACTGCCAACCCCAGCATTGAGTGACTTGCCAAAGAGAAGTCACAATTCAGGGTCTCTAGGTATCTGTAAGATTTTAGAGCAGAGCATTCTCATTTGACCAATCATTCTGACTCAAAAATATTGAATTTTTGTGGGCAATCCGATAGATTAAAAGGACTGGAGGTGCTAGGGTTAAAGCCTTTGACCCTTGACCCCCTAGCAACAATTTCCAATACTTATCAAGAATATATTTCATACAGAGGAGAGAAAGAGTGAATAAAAAATTTTCTGTAGAAAAGCAACAAAAATAGACTTTTTGTTTCACATTACTCATTTAAATTAACTTAATTTTAAAAATTGTAATGTTTTATTGATCTGATGTCTTAACAGTTTATAAAGGTTGAAAGATTATTGGCTTTATTCTTTCACCTAATGTCTTGAGTCTTAACCACCAGCCATGTGGATCATTTAGTTTGAGAAAATAATATCTTATTAATTATCAGGTTTATCTTGTCATGAATGTGGTCACATGTATGACGGTGCCACATTTATGGGAATCCAGAGCTTTGATGAGTGCCAATTTTTTGAACATGACATATCAGAAAATGGTAATAAGTTTCTCAAGGAGTGTCCAGATGATGAAAAGTGTTGCTTTTCTCTAAGAGAACACATGGCCATACAGTTTTGGGGACGTGAGTGATAACTTTTTTGCTGAAACTTGTTTCAAATTGATTTGATGTTCATTTTGATGCTAGATGCTGCTGCAGCTGAAGTCTTTGTCCATGGTTGCTGTTCATCCCTGAATAAAACAACTCATCATTTATCTACAGATACTCCACCACCCTTGGTATTAAACTTTGAAAATATCAATAAAAACTTTTGATTGTCTATATCTTCATCTCTAGGTAACAACAAACATTTATCGAGCTGAAATTTTGTCTCAAACCATTCAAAATGGAGATATTAAAACCAGGTGAGAAGAAAGCAAAGTTTTGGGCTTCATATTAATAATAAATAAATTGTTGAATTTTAGAGTTTTGTTTTGCAACACACTTGGATGTAATAGTCAGCGAGTACCCTGGTCAGAACCTATTATGATGGCTGAAAGGCAGCCTCGAGTCCATGAGGATCATCCCTTAGATTCCTCAATAGTAACTCCTGATTGCCAATTCATTCCTATTTTGCGACTATTGAGAAATTTTAAAACTTTTTTCAGCCTAACAACCCAAATAGTTTTGGCGTGAACTCTGAAACCCCAATGCAATCTGAGAAAGCTCAAGTTGAGATACCATCAAATTCTGAATTGAATAAATTAGAGGTGCCCATGAATATCCAGAGTCGAGCATTTCATGATGAGGCCAGTCTACTAGCCATACTTGATCGAAGATCTAATTTGAAATCAGGAGAGAAGAATCCGGAGTCTCTGAGAAATAATAGAGTAAGTGGTAATATTTTGATACATAACATTTGATGAAACATTTTTTTCTTTGAATCAGGGAAGGAGAGTTGAGGTTCAAGACTTACTTTTAGATTTAATGAAAGCTGAAAAGGAAGAAGCAACATTTGAAGGTAAATGCTACGAAATCTTTTAAACTTCTTATAATATCTTAAGCTGCTCCTCTTAATTGTATTGTACTAACCAACCGGGCCCCGGCACTGCCCGAGAAAAATTTGATGAGCTTACATCACCCATCTGGACATTTTCTGTTACACAAAGTTCTCTCCATTTGGGTTTTGGAGTTTAGGGTACCCCGGGGTCCAGCAATCAGGTTTGCAGGGTCATGCTTGTAATAAGAACCTTCCCTGAGTTGGTGGGGAGGTCTGTGCAAAATTTGGTGGAGATTGGTCTGGCGGTTCAGGCGTGAAAAGGGACATAGGTACAAACAGTCACTTTTATATATAGATGCATACAAATCAGATTTTATGGTAAGGTAACTTGGTGATAAATAAAATGTGCACGGGATCAAATGCCAAAATAAGGGGCCTAGTGAGAACTCTGGATTGAGTAAGAAAAACGGGTCCAATCAGGGTCAAAGATTCTAATATATTCTCGGACTGGGTCTTTGTTCATTAGCAATTGTTCCCTAGCTAGCTTTTTATTGGCTCAGTAAATCAATCCACCTTAATCTGTTAGTCCTTAGAAAAACTCAATAAATTTAATATAACATGTTTTGGATTTTTTGCTCAGAATGGTTTTTATCAGTTTTTGAGTGTTTTTGTGGCAACTGAGGGTCGAAAGTTTCCAAAGATTCCAGATGTTAGAACTTAGATTGCAATATTTCAACTTTAAACAGTATTGGATCATAAGGTTTATTGTAGGGTCTTCTATTGTTGCAGTGTTTGGTCAGAACTCACTAAATGGATATATAAAACAAAGTTTAATTCACTCCAATATAGACTATAAAGATCACCATCTCTCTAACATTGACCTAGCAAATAGATGCAAACTTGGAAACCCAATCAAATTGGACCAATATCCTTACAACCTCAACTTTCAGAGACTGTAAACTGAAACCACTCCTATAGTACCTACTATGAGGAACCTAGGAAAATTTGATTTAGGGAAATCTATGGCAATTCAACAAATAAATTTGGAAAGCAATCAATTGAAAGCAGATTAGATTTTATAAAAAATATTAAGCAACCATGGAATGGCCTAAACCTAAGTAATGGTTGCATCAGAGTCCTACAAATAGGACTATTTCTTTAGGTGATAACACCTAAAGAAATAGGACTATTTCTTTAGGTGTTATCACCTAATGTCTAATCACAAGATTTCATAACTGAATTTAATTCATAATTTAATTGATGAGTATTGTCTATTGACAATAATTGGAATAGTTGTAATAGTCAAGACTTTTCATGTTAGAATAATTAGTTCCAAAATAAAAGCTCAACCAATCAAAGAGTAGATTAATTATTTTTATGCATATAACATTCAGTACTTAATTTTTTGATCATGTTTTGTTGTAGAGCAAGCAGCAAAAGATCGAAGTGCCAAAGAAGACCTTCTCAGAGAGCTTGCAGTCCAAATGGGTCTTCCCCTGGAGATAGTGTCATCAACTACTACTGAGCAGTCAACAAGTACTAGCAATAGTAATCATGTGATTCTTGGAGGTTTTAATCAAACAAGGTCATTCATAAAATGATCTTTTAGATTAGAAATCATTTAAAATTATTGCCTTTTTCCAAGTTTAGATTCATCCCATCAATTCAAAATTCCAGAGACTCTCCAGTTTGTGAGTGTCAATGCTCTTGTCCAGCTCTAATTTGTCCAACTTTCCAACTTCCATTTCAAGTTGGAAATGCCAAGAGTAAATTCTTATTCCAAAATACATTATTACAAGTTTAAAACGCCTTTTTTAAATAGGATATCAACAAAGTTTTCCGAAAACCCTATTGGCTGTTGTGACTTGGAAAATCATTCGACTTACACAAATCTAAGAAGTAAATGTTTCATAGCTGTAAACATTTTTATTTGAAACAATAAATGTGCGTCAATCAGACAAAAATATTTTTTTCAATCCTGAGTGGTCTCAGTAAGGACAATACTCTGGGAGTGGAAGCAAAAAACCTCCAGGTGGGTTTCCAAGAAAATTTTTGAAGAAAGCTCAATAGGTCATTGATTTGGGAATACGAAAACTCGCCGAATCCCAACTCGCCGAATCCCAACTAGGAGGGGTCAAGGCGGGGAGAGGGGGCAAGTACCCCACAGGGTTAGGTGAGGGGTTTGGTTAAGTTAGGTTAGCAATAATATAGACCACCAGGTCATAAATTTCAGGTTAGCAATAAATGACCATTTAGTTAAAAGAGGGGAGGGGGCTGGTTGAGACAGATAAGGGGGAAACATTATTGGGAGGGTTGGTTGGGTCAGGTTAGGTTAGCAATAAGTACCCTTTTGATATAGAGGAAGGAGGTTTGGCTTGGACAGATGAGGGGGAAACAAGCATTGGGGTGTTGGCTGGGTCTGGTGTTAGGTTAGGGTAGGTTAGCAATAAATTTCTTTTTGATAGCATATTGCTGTAAATGTTATTTTATAAATAATTCATAATTTTTGGGCGAAAAAGCCTTTTGGGCGAATTGACCATTAGGTGAACTTGATTTTGCAAACTTGCATTGGGCAAAAATTATGGCATCTATTTCACAATGTTAAATTGAAATTATCACTGTTACAAATCAGGAATGGTTTGCTAATATCAATAAATCCTAAAAAGGCCATACAGTTTTATCATCTGCTATTTTTTCTTGCTGTGGCGGCTCTAGTGTAACCTTATATGTATTAAAGCATTTTTGGTTCTAATTTTTGATGTGATCAAATAGGTTAAATTAAGGGTCACACTATATATTGTGATGGAAATCCAGAATGCAATACTGTGCCAGGCAAAGAAATGTATAGTAGGCAATCATCTGCAATTTATTACTCACTATTCTGACTTTTTCCAATCGCCAGATTATAAAATTACATCTTAAGATATCAAATTTTTCATTTATAGTGAATAAATATTTTTATTAAGAGCTATCTCCAATCAAAAAGATCTTGGCTAAATTCTGAGTGATCTTCAAAAATGTAATAGAAATAATCTAGTAGCAAAAAGTTTCTCCCCCCTCCAACTGATATTATCTGAAAGGCTTGCTTTTTTTCTGCAAAAAGTTCCAAGAAGACATAATAAAAACCCCATTGGCACTTATAGTTGGGTTGGCTAGTTCTTACAAAAACTTCATCAAGACTTAATTAGAGATAGAAAAATAATAATTCAGAATTTTATGATTCATATGTTTTACCCATTATTTATGAAGAGTCTCGAAACAAAGATCAGGGGGGATGAACAGAAAACTAGAGAATTTTCTGCCCTTCAAATTAAAGATTGAATCAACATTATCTTTAACTGCTTTGATGTAGAACAGCTTGGTTTTTTGTACCAAATTGTGAGACTTTGTCAGCTCAGAAAAACAAGGTTGATACAAATTTGTCACACTTTTTCACATGTAAAAAGCTTCTTTGATCTTTTTTTCTATCAAATCTCAAACACCAAATTATAAAAGTAAATCTCTTAATCTATTTGATTTTGGATTTGAGCTTCTTTAATATCTTCATCCTTAATGATGATTTTCTTGACTCAAATTGTAAAATGTTTGTGGTAATAATCTTTATTCTTGAAAGCAATTTTAATGTTTTAAAACTCTGTCCCACTGAAAAAAAATTAAAAAACTCACTAAGTGGGCCAATCGCCGGGTCTTTTAGTGTGACTTTTGGAGGAATTAGTGTGAAAATTGTCTTAGACAAATCTCATTTTTGATATTCACACAAACCCTGGTATAAATAAAACACTTTAACCAGGATTGACCCCAAAAATGTCCCTTTTCACCAGAATTCATCTGAAAGTGGGCCAATCGCCACCAGGAAAACAGGCTTCTCACCAGAGAATCTTATTAAGTAAAATCCAAAGTTAATTTTATTCATTTTTTTCAGTATTGGGGTTTTACTTTCCCACACATCTTTGAATTTCTTTTTAAGAAGTTATTCAAAGGAACTTGTTGTAAACAAACTTTACTGATTATTCATGTACTAATTCAGAGGTGTAATGAAAAGCCTTCTCACTTTTTCAAAGTCAATATGAAAATGCAATAAAAGTTGCTCATCTCGATTTATTAAGGAAATAAAAATTGGTAACATGAAGTTTTGTCTTCCTCCTCACAAAGTTGAAGATCAGTAAATTCTGATTTAGAAATGATATCAAGATAAAAGATGGATTAACTTAAAAATCCTTAACTATTTTCATTTATTTTCGGTTTCTCTTCACCATCTTATCAAAGAAGTTGATGGAGTTGAATTTGGGGTAACCAAGAGTT
>Ga0194133_10007744_pt1 | contig 12752 bp, 7 predicted proteins | sample TA2KigOf40mmetaG_FD_155448 | JGI IMG/M metagenome (GOLD analysis project Ga0194133, IMG submission 155448) | Freshwater microbial communities from Lake Tanganyika, Tanzania - TA2015055 Kigoma Offshore 40m | ecosystem: Environmental > Aquatic > Freshwater > Lake | place: Tanzania: Lake Tanganyika...
CAGTTCAGTATTGATTTTTTTCTTGATTGGGAAGGTCGTTATTGAGTTTTCAGCTCGTCTCAACCAGATCACAGCAACGCACTCGTTAAATACACAAAGGCTGCTGCATTTAAGGGTTTTTGTAAAGTTTTTTTCACCTAAAAAGAATGAAGTATTCTGCATTAATAGCACAAACTCTAATGTGTGAGATGACTTTGAGGTGACCTTTGAGAGATGCAAATGGAAGCCACAGTGATGACCTTCCCAAGAATGTAAAGAATCAATACTTATCGATTTATTGATAGGTCTGAGAACAATCCAAAAGGGTAGCAATTACGATTCGGAATCAAACAGATGGCATCTTTTGATCGCTTGTTGGAGGGAAGTCTGTGAAGGCGGAACTTATTTTTGCTACAGAAAGCTAAGTGTGGGAATAAAACGTAGCTTGGCAAACTATCTTGAAATGACTGTCAAGAAGTAAGACCCCTGTTATGCCATCTGTTTATTTGAGAGAGAAACGGATCCCTAATTTTGGCGGTATGGAAGTTTGGCAGTCAAGCATAAGTCAATATATACCATTTAGAAAGGGAAGGACTGTGGGTAGTATCAGAAGGGAACAGTAAGCGGTATTTCTAAAGGATAATGCCAGATTAAAGTTGTCGCAATCATTGCTAGTGATTGAACCCACAACCTTAGATCTAAGTTCTTGGTCGGGTGCCTTTGATCTCTCAGCCATGGCAACCCCAAAGCGAGTATATCTTCAAACATCGGCTCTCCAAAAAGGGCATTTTAAGTTACGGTCGTCAATTGCTGGAACTCGCGCATTTAGATTCATCACACAGCCTTGATTTTTAGTTGCCTATGACCCCATAGCCATGTCTTAGAAAGATGTGTGATTTTTTAAGTTCAGCCCTATCCCATTTCTGGTGTTGTTTTAACTCATATAATGGTACCAAGCAATGGAAAAAACCCTGTATAACAGCCCTTCAACATTTTACTTTAAAGTGTTGTTTAATAAACCATCTTTTTTATTAAGCTAACCTCAAATATATTGAATCTCCTGAAAGCTTTTATCTAAGATTAAAAAGAATCTGGGCAGAATTTCAACAACTTGAGACATTTCCTGGTGCCATTTTTTCCACACCCATCCACAACAAGATATGGTCTGAAAAAAACTTTTAGCAACATAACTTTCAAAGATAAGAACATTCACAAAAACTGGGAAAAAATCAAAATCATACAGATCAAAAGAAACAGGCTATTTTTTCATGCTTTAGTTTATTGCATTCAGAACTTGCAGCCTTTTTTTTCTCTTATTCACAATGAAACATTAATCCTTTCTAAATCCCAATACTAATGTGTCAGCATCACTCCACATTTATACCAACAACAACACCAACAACAACAACAACAAAGACAAAGACAAAAAGCATTTTGACAATTGAATATATAGCTTTGAAGAGATCACTTTTTTATATATGGATTGCTGGGATAAACATATACAAGCATCATCTGTAAGCAATACATGTTCAGGGTTGCAGTGGCTGAATGGTCAAAGGTACCTGGCTGGAAATATTTTTTTTGTAGACACTCTTTTCTCTATTTTGGTACGTCTGGATAAAACTACGGGTTAAAGCCAATTCCCCTTTTCTATAGTATCGTCCCTGCCTGCAGATCCTTATGTTACGTCCGTCTTGTGGGAATCGATATTGGCTCATTTACTGCCAAGTACATAAGACACAAAGCGGCTGCGGTGATTTTATTTGCGCAGCAAATAAATTCTACATATGCGACCAAAGCAAGTTTAAGTCAACCATATAAATATACTTTTTAAGAAATTACTCAAGTCCGGAGAAAATGGCGGGCAAGCGACCTATAGCCTATCACTCAGGATGGATGTCCTGGACAGTATCTGAATCTTGGATTCCAATAGAACACTTGGTACTTTGGGGGAAGGCTTTTATAGGGTTTTCCCTATACAGTCTTTCTTTTTTCTCTTGGGAGTCTGTAGGGGCTTCATGTCCTTTCTAGATGCCTCGAAGGTAAGCAGGCTCACTCTATTCTTGAATGGAGTCACGTGGCTCTTGCCATTGATCTGGCTGGACACCTCATTCGTGGGTCTCAACTTCAGATTGGTCCTCAGGACGGCGTCTCTTCCTTCGCGGTCTGAATTGATGGCAGTTTGGCGTCACCATCTAGAGATCCTTGCAGATTGGTGGGTTCAAGTTTACCTGGGTGTCCATTCGTTGAATTAGTTCTTGGCCTACTTAATGGTGATTGGAGGATCCTGCTTTTTCCCTTGGTTTGCTGACCTTATTATGAAAACCATATGAAAATATATAAGAACTTCCCTTCACCATTTCTTGTGATGTTTTTTACTGTCCAAAAAAAGGAGGTGAATCCTGATTGACTTGCTCATTCCATCAAGTTAAAGCCTTTTCAATCAGAGATTCATTCTAACTGAAAGAGCTTATCCAAGAATGGCAATGAATTCGAGCATCTCACTTACAATTTGGATCATTCACCAACAAGCAAATGCTTGTAAAGTGGATGTTGGGGGGATGCCAAGTCAGCTTATTCTTATCCTCTATAAAGATTTTTTTTATTTCCCCATCTTTTGGAGAAACAAAACTAGAGAGAGAGCAAAAAAAGTTTTACATAAAAGCTGAAATGGTGGTCTTTGAAGTCAAATGCAGGTTTTGGATTTTTCATCCTTTTTTTACTCTTTGATTTGGCAACAAGAATTTCATGTTTGGCAAAGGATTTTTTTTGACTTGAACATCTATCGAAATTAATCACGACAGACGCTTTTTTCCATAGAGCGGAATCATTTTTTTGTGAATTTTGTGGTGACCTGGGAGTCAAGGGTTGCCGAAGGTGGCGGGGTTCAAACCCTGATCCTCAGTTCCCCAGCCAGATGTAAACTATTTCCACTGTAACCATGTTTTTTATTTTTCAGGCCGAATAAAATACCTGACAATGACGGATTCCAGGAAAGTGTGGATGCCAGATACATTTTTTAGAAATGAAAAACATGGCCAATTTCATGACATCATTCAACCTAACCTTTACATTAGAGTTTTTCCGAATGGGGACATACTTTACAGTATTAGGTAAGCAATTGAACCATAAATTCCAGTATAGTAAAATAACTTGACGGCCTTTTCAGTCAAAATTTAAATTTTCTTAAAAGTATTTAAACGATCAATTCAATGACATTTATTAATCACCACACCGTTTCGCAAATCGATAACTTTAATCTGGTATTATCTTTTGTTAATAAAGCCCATTTTTATACTACTCACATTCCTTTCTTTTCCAAAGGTAAATATTGATACAAGCTAGACTGCCATAACTTACGGACTACTAAAATCATTGATCCGTGTTTAATGTATGTAAATCCTCCTATTTCTCAACTAAACAGCTAGTGTACCTCATTGTTCTTATTCCTCGACATATAAATATCTTCACCTCGATATACCATACCAGAAGTTCCAAAATTTGACAGAATTATTTGTTAAAAGTTTTTGATCTTGGCATAAAAATGCATATTTGCCAAGAATCTGTTTAAAAAAGGTGCTTTTATTGACGTATTTCCACATCATTGCGTTAGAACCGCTTGACCAAACTTCCACCAAATTTACATGGGCCTTGCCACACATTCAATGAGTGTATAAAGACTGGTTTGTGCCTCTCATTCCCCCAGGGGCCGATTTTATCACAAGCAAACTGGGACCCGCTAGTCTTTAAATAAGAAAGCTACTGTAAAATGGGTTCTGTTCAGATATCATTATTGGAGAGTGAGGTGTTATGGTCTGAAGAGAGTGTGTGAGCACCATAAGAGAACGAGTGTGGAAACCCAATGACGACCTTCCCAAAATCAAGAAAATAATCAGTGCTGAACAGTTTATGCATAGAATTGCAGGCCTCTATACAGAAAAGACTTGGAACAGGGTTATGACAATTTAGGGTGATCAGTGAGTTGGCTCTTGCTGATTGGTAGAGAGGGTATACCTTGGACAAAAAGGTGTATGAATGAAAGTTCAGGTGTAAACCCATCTTGGAATGTTAAAATATTGAGCACATTTTATGATATTATATTTACAAAGGGAATATGAGAACTTGCTAAATCCAAACTCGTCAAATTACAAACTCGTCTAACCTAACCTAACCTAACTCTGGGGTCAGGGCCCCGCAGGGTTAAGGCTACGTTAGGTTAGAACTTGAAGAGTTCATAATTCGACGAGCTGTAGCTCGACTAGTTCGTTTGTTTGCCAAGTTCATAATTTGATGAGTATGGTTTGACGAGTTCGGATTCGACGAGTTTCATAGTATCATTTACAAAAATTGTTACTGACCCAACTCAACCCAAACACGCTTCTCACCCATTGTAAATAAGGGGTCGATCCTGGTTTTGAACTGGAAATTTTTTGACCCAATCTGAAAGGATTTTTTTGACACGAAGGTAGAAAAAATAGAAAAATCTGGGATTTTGGAAGAAATTTTCCAGATCCGGTTGTGGCTGACCTGATCCAATCCAACTGGCAAAAGAATTTGCCCCACCCAGCTCAAACATTTTTGCCCTGGAACCCATCACTACCCATTCAGAGACTTCTTTCACTCAGAAATATATCCTTTTCTTTTTCAGTCACCAATTATGAAAATTAATTCCCATGGGTTTTAAAAAAGTTATGACAATTTTTCTCACTGCACATTTTCAATTTCAACAAAGTTTTTACGGTTTTTCGTACATTAGGGACTTGGTTCTGTGTATTTTATGTATCTCAAGATTATTTTTATGGCCTCAATTATGCACAAAAAAGTTAACTTAAGAAATTTGAGACAAACTGAGGAAAATTTTAAATTTTATCTTAGCTATAAAAGTTTTCTTTTTCAATTAAAAAAACATTTTCCATTTTTCTTCCCCTTTTTTTCCATTAATCAAAATGATAACTTTCTGACTTTTGAATTAAATATCTGCCATTACATGAGACTAAAGTTAGAATTAACTTTTTTTCAGGGTTTCTTTAACACTTTCCTGTCCAATGAGCTTGGAATTATTTCCACTGGACACTCAGACATGTTACCTTCGAGTTGCAAGCTGTAAGTATCTTGGTTTTGTATATATAAAACATTTGCGTCTGCCCGTGACGTGAGGGCACGGAAGGAGGGCAATGCACGAGGGTGTAGGAGGGGTGTGGCAGGAGGGAAGGGTGGTAGCTCACAGGGTTGATTTTGTATCTGAATGTTGCCTTGGAGAGGTGAGACCAGTTGAAAGGGATGCATTTAACACGGTTTGCAAACGACTGCTTGCCCATTCCTTTTGGGCTGGTGCCAAAGAAGGAAATCATGTCCGGGCATCAAGAAAAACTAAGGGAATTCGCAATTAGCCTGAGGGTTAATAATGTGTAAGACATGTTAGACCAAAGTGAGTGAAGCATTATCGTATCATAATGATTCTAGCCGAGTTTAAGGATCTAACGTTAGCTAACTGCCAGATATCTCTGTTGGGATATATTCTACTGAAATCTCTGCAGTTTAGGCAAATAACTTTAAAGGTCAGTGAGCTTAACCTTCTGAGATCTGAGCTAGATAGGTTGCCAGCCCAAACTGTTGAGCAATAAAACAATATACTAAAAAGATGACCGTGAATAATATTCCTATGTTGTTTCTTGTTAAGGATGTTCTTTAAAAAACTCAACATGTATGTAGACTTACTAATCCGAGCAATCAGCTTTGTTTATTGCGAGGTTTAGGGAAGCGACGTAAAATATCATAACTCTAACCCATTCTTTTGAGACTTGGACCTACCTAGGCTTTAAAATAAAAAGGCGAGGTATTTGAATATGCTCATAATACTTTATTTGAGTTAAAAATATACACATGTTGCATTTACACAAAAGGTTATCCTTAAAGTTATCTCTAGCTATCTACTCTGAATGTCTTATGTCTAAGCACATGGATAATAACTAGGTACCAATCTTAAGGGCCGCAGGCCTTATATTGACATGTGAGACAGGAGCGTGCTGATCAGGGGCGCTGGGGAATCAGATGTGGGTAAAAGGTCGCATGATTGAAAAATACTTAAATCTAAAGGCTGAGATTCGTGTGTGCCATCTACATTTATGTACGGCTGTTACACTTGTTCACTGCTCTGCAGACATGTTCTGACCATGAAAGATTCGAAGAGAAGATAACACCTAAGATTTAAATTTGCTTCGTGGATTGGATTAATTGGTTACCCATTCGTAGTGTTAGAGGATGTTCCGGGATACTACCAAGGGCGTGAACTAAGTTTTACTAGTATTGCACGTACCAAGCCAAATTGCAAGGATGTTTATCCTTTGGGCAGAACTGCTTTGGTTACAAAAAAGGTATGGGTGCATGAAAGAAAGGTTATAACCTGTCTTGAAATAAGTCTTAATGAGAATTTCCACTGAAAATATATGCAGTAAACCAAAATTGAGAGCACAATTTGATATATCTGTGGGAAATCACCATAAAGCCTTATTTTCTGATTTATGACATTGCATAAAACCTCCATTCATTCAGTCTTTGATTATTACTTACCTTACAAACCTAAAAAGCTGTGTTTCAGAATAAAAGGAGGGAAACTCCAAATGAGTTCTATTCATAGCATAAAAGAAATGTCAGTCAATTTTGAATGCAGGATCTTCTTATACTTACTTGAGCAGAAAAGATATTCCCTAAAAGAATATGAGAAATGTTGTATTTCTAACATCAAGTGAACAGTAAAGTATCTCAATTTACCCTCATATGTGTATAAAGAGATGCAAAAAAGGGTCAGATATTAAAAAAAATCTTTCAAAGTACACCTTGCAAAGGAACACTAAGGCTGGGAATATTTGTTGCTTTTACCAATCCAGGGTCAAAGGTTGCTTGGAGGTGCCGGGGTTCAAATCATGACCCTCAGATTTCCAGCCTGATGCCATGACCACTCGGCCACGGCAATCCAGTATCTTTTTGTCAAGCCAGAATCAAGGACGGGATTGCCCTAACGCTGTATCCTAATGATTATGGCATCTTGTGAGGGACCAGAGGGGCATCGGTTCAAATCCAGGCACTAATTGACACCCTTAGATTGCTACCATTGCGCCAAGTAGGCGATACAGCGACGGCGACGGCAATGGCGACGGGTTAGGTAGCCCCGCAGGGTTAGGTTAGGTGATTGGTTGAGTTTGGTTAGGTTAGGTTAGGTAAGCAATAAAGTCGGCGTCGTAGCTGTCGTCATCGTTGCCGTCATCATCGTCGTTGTTTTGCCTACTTCGCGCTCGCGCGTTATGACGAGCGTGCGCGCCCACGTCGTATGGCGAATCGACTATGGCGAATCGGCAAATGGCAAACTGGCTCATATGCAAATCAACTATGGCGAATCGGCATATGGCGAACCGGAATATGGCGAAACGACATCATATCATCTGTTCTTGTTTTCTATCTCAGCATCTCAGGAATGAAAAGTTTTTTCCCCATCAGACAATCCATTGATTCATAGTTTGCTTCCTTTCATGGAAGTATAACCATTTTCTTCATCACATGAATGGCTCCACTGACTATGATCTTAATTATTATTTCTAACTGTTTTATGATTAGCATTTATCTTGGATATAAAAAAAATCATGATATATTAGCTTAAAGAATAAAAACTTGAAAACTGGAAGCAGATTTTCAAATCAAGACAACAACCCTTGAGGGTTTTTGTAGATGTTTGTTTAGAATTGATGTTGTTCTTTTGCTTAATTACTAGAGTTGAAATGTTTGATGTTTGTTTCACTTAAATCAATATCAAAATGAAAATTTTGATGCTTTTACAGATTTCTATGTTCCAGAAAATTTTTATCCTAATAGATCAAAAAAAAACTTCGGATCCCCGACTGAAAAAGTGGTAGACCATTTTGTGATTTTACTAACAGACGTCTAATAGATGCAGAAAAATCACACAACAGTTAGAGATAAATTTCGTCGACTCATTTTTTTCTTTATTTTTCAACAATCGCTCATTAAAATTTGTTAATTATTCCCAAATTTATGGTGAATTACCGGAATACTTATTTATTGAATTGCATGGAATACAGTCATTTTTTGCCCCAGGTTTAACACGATTGTTGAAAAATAAGGAGAAAAAATAAATTGACGAAATTTATTCGGTTTAAATCTGTAAGTGTTGTGTGATTTTCCAGCGTCTTTATGACATATGTTAGTAAAATCACAAAATGGCTGTACCACTTTTTCAGACAGGACATTATAGACTTGTTTACAAGAAACAGTTTTTATTAAAATCAACAGTATTTTTTTTGTCAAAATGTTTAAATGAATCCCACAATTTACTAATACTGCTGTTTAATTCAAAAATTGCACCAAAAAAATGTTAATTTTCCATGTTAAAAAAATTAGAAAGAAAACTTTTAAATTTCAAAATCTACCATCTAAGAATTCTTAAAGAAGGCCATGTGAAAAGATTACAAAATTAAGATAAATTCATAAAAATAAAAAGTGTTTTGAAATTTTATTTCCCTGTAGTCTTTAGGTTGCTTTTTTTAATCAGTTCCAATTTCCAATAATGGCTGAAATCAGGAACCTAATTAGGCTATTGAAATTTAGAATCTTGGCACAGGATTTCAATGAACAGTTCAATTCAATGGAGATTTAACAGCTTTTAAATCTGATTTGATCAATGGAAAAAAATCTAACTTAAGTTTGTCCTTCATCACCCATTAATTTTATTTTTCAGTAGCACTTTGATCCATTTGAAAATGACTTTCCAGGGCCTTTAATAAAATTAAATTGCTACTTGAAATTTTTGCGAAACTCAACTTTTTTTCAAGCAGAAACTTCCAGTGACAAAGAGTTTGGCTTGAAATTGAATCATAATGATTGGAGAATACAAAACATATAGTGTAGAAAGCGAAAGCGGAATTAGCTGCAAAACTACAGGCTTTGATTTCACCCTTTTGTTCGAAAATGTTTATTTTGGGCACAAGCTGCGATGTCAATAGTATGGGGCTGTTCCCTTAAATTTGCTTGTAAAAGGAGAGCAAGTTTAAGACAATTTGTTAGTATTTTAGCAAGTTTACCAAGGCCCTTTGATAGAATTGAATGACTTCTTTCGATTTTTACGAAACTCAACTTTTTCTTGAACAGGAATTTCCAGTGTCAAAGATTTTGGCTTGAAATTTAGTTTCAATGATTTGAGATGACGAACATGAAAGCGTAAGCAATAAAGCGGAAATAGCTGGAAAAGTACAGGCTTATAGATTCAACCATTCTGTGCAAAAATATCAATGTAGGGTGTAAGCTGGAATGTCAAGGTGTAGGGATGTTCCCAAAAATTTGCTTGCAAAATGAGAGCAAATTTCATATATGAATGCGGGTTTGTAGTTTTCATAGATATTTCTGATGCAGTTGCTGTGTCCCCGACCGGAAATAAGAAGGTGACTTTCAACTAAATTTGGCATGAATTTACTAAATACAAAGTAGTGACATTTTTGCCAATATTATGGCAGGTTTTTCTATTATTGTAACCTTACTTATTTCTTAGGTTATTTTTCTCACCTTTCAGGATACTCTAATTGTTGTATCTTTTGACAGGTTGAGACACGAATTGTCACTAGTTGTCCTAAAAGGTGACCTTATTTTTGGTCGGGTCACTTTCAGCAATATCTTGCCCCCATCCACATCATCCTTTGCTGTTGCTTTGCACATAGCTTTATATACATGTTGACTGCAGGTCTATGATCTTTTGCCTAACGTAAGTTCACCAACAAAAAGTTTGCCTAATCAAGTTGGCGAATTTGATAAGGCGAACGTGCATTAGGCAAAAGATCATGGTATCGTCAACGGCACAACCAATTTAGCGTTAATATTGCCAACCTCAAACCTGAAATGAGAACAACTCTTTTTTATTCAATATGACAATGCAGGGCGCTGCCCACAATTGCGTAACAATGGTGATAAAGAGGCTCAATTTGACTTTCACGTTAAGAGCATTTTTCACCTCTTCAGAGTATCGATGCTGTCCCTTCAAAATAATTGACATGTGTTGTATCCTATCCTAGCATGATATTTTCTGCTGTCTCTTTCTGTTTTGAATTAGATTCACTCATCTTGAAGGTAATTAAGAGTATTTTCCTTATCTATTGTGACATGTTTCAACGGGCTCGGTTCAACAAGTAGAAAGTTGGGTTAGCATATTTCTCGAGGAGAGGATTCCACACATTCCTTGTGTTTTCTCTCTACATTCATCATACATAAATTAGTAATGCATTGAAATCATCCTATCTATTATTTTCAAGCACTTGAATGGTATGAGGAAAAAGTGAGAAGAATCAACAACAGATGACAATTGTAGGAGAATTGAATAATTTGGTAAAAACTATATTATGAAATATAAGGTGTGGAAGCCTTATTTTGACATGGGATTCAATAACTGAATGATTTTTGCCTCATCATAATTTTGTATATACTAGCCAACCAGGGCTTGGCATTACCCGGAAAAAATTTAATGCATGTTTGGTAAAACAAATTTTTTTTGCCAGTGATCTGTTAATGTTTTGGAGTTTAGGGTACCCTGGGGTCAAGGAGTCAAGTTAACGGGTTCATATTTGTGTTAAGAAGCTTCCCTGAGTTGGTGTAGAGGTCTGTGCAAAATTTGGTGCAGAAAATCTAATTTCAGAAAAATATTTAAAAAAAAATATTTTCCAACCCAAAATGTTAGTTGAAAATCAAAACTCACTTGATTTTTTGTGCGTCCTGAATTGGTTAGGGGGTTGGTTAGGTCTGGTTAGGTTAGGTTAGGTAAGCAATAAAGCAGTGGCGAACTTGTACAGTTGGCAAACTTGCATTAAGCGAACGTGCACTAGGCAAAAGATCATGGTATCGCTTTCCATACCCTGGTGGATCATGTTTACAATTTTTTACTTGTACATTTTTTTAAATTTAATTGAACAACAAAATAACAACAATTTGGGATTTACAACTTTAATAAGCTTTTCTCAGTCAGCAAGGTAAAAACTGCAATTTTTTTCAAAGAATATTTGTAGCAAAAAATTAGAAGCAATTTATTTTTGGATGTAATCTAAAAAACCATAAGTTTTTTCTTTAATCTGAAGTGCTTCAAATACATTATGGTTAACAATATATTGTAAGTTATGGTGAAGATTAGTTTTTCCATCATCCAGAGTTATTTGACTTTAATGCCTTCCATATGGATCTCCTTTTTTTTGTCAGACAGTTTGGGTCTCGTTGATAGCAAAAGCTGTCAACTCTTTGAAAATTGCATCGTTCATCGAAAAAGTAATTAAAAAACACATGAAAGGGGACACAAAACTGATGCTTTGTACATTTTCTTCAAGGCTTAGGCAATGATGTGTACAGTAAAATGACTTTATCATCTTTTCACTATATTTTAATACTCTTAATATTTCCTTTAAAATATGTTACGATCAATTCACTTTAACTTTTACATTCGCATAAATGCCCCTATTGGCGATTGATAACTTTAATGGTAAAAATACCGACAACTATTCCCTTCAGTACTAACAAACGTTCCTTTTCAGATCAGTAACTGTTGGTTTAACTTGTCCGTTAATTCTGACACTCAGATCAACCAAATTTCCGTCTCGCCAATTAAATTGGGTCCGTTTAATCAAACCGTCAATTTATCGGATACGTTTTCTCATGTTTATTGATCCGTCTTGAATGTTTATAAATCCGCCTGTTCCTCAAATTAACAGTTAGTATTTCAATCATTTTATTCCTCGACCCCTTGGTCTCCTCATCATGATTTACCATCATATTCCTGAAAAGGTAGGCTATAAATTTCTAGTAGTCAGCATATTAGATATTTGAAATCTGACAGATGCTTTATAACTTGGCCTAAATATGACCCTGACTCCAACCGCAATCGGGTCCGAGGAGGCCAGCCAATACTCTCTATGAAATCATTGACTAATCTAAGTTAACCTTACCTCACCCTTCAGGGATGATATACACCCTTACCCCAATAGGAGGTTTTCATAAAAATGAATTAGGGAAAATTGCAGTTGAGAAAAACTAGCAAAGTATTGCTAAAACTACGGGTTAGCTTTGAGCGAGTGTGAGGGAGAGTGGAAGAAGTATGATAGAGTGGGGGAATAAAGGACAGTTTGGTTTAGTAAGAAGGACTATGATTGAGTTTGGGAAACTGTCGACAAAGTGAGTTAGAGTTCAGGGAGTGCAATGGAGTGAAGTGAGTGTTGTGGCAAGAAAAGAAGGTGAGTAAAGTAGAGTGTAGGGATTGTAAAAACTACTTGACTTATCTGGGGAAAAAGTTTGAATGAGTGTCGTTAAATACAAGGGGGCATAGGGGAGCTCAGGTAACAGGTGGTGTGCAGGGTAATCTAGGAGGCTGCAGAGGAGAAGAGGGGAATATGGGCATTGTTTGTAACTTCAGGGAAATTCAAGTAAGATCATCCAAAGTTTGAGTGAGTGAGGTTCAGCACAAGACGTGTGTTATAGTGCAAGTATCTGGATAGGTGGGGGTGTCAAAAGCTTGTTGGACAAATGAATAATGAGAATCATGTTCACGAAACTAGACTAACTATAAAATTTCCATTGATGTGACTCTTTTTGTAGACGGATGGACCATGGATGACGTTCGTTATGCATGGAAGGTACCCGACCCTGTACAGTTTGCACCCAATCTGTTTCTCCCTGGTGGATTTGATCTGGCAAATCATCAAGACGGATACTGTGATGTCCAAACAGCTACAGGTTTG
>Ga0194133_10007745_pt1 | contig 12750 bp, 12 predicted proteins | sample TA2KigOf40mmetaG_FD_155448 | JGI IMG/M metagenome (GOLD analysis project Ga0194133, IMG submission 155448) | Freshwater microbial communities from Lake Tanganyika, Tanzania - TA2015055 Kigoma Offshore 40m | ecosystem: Environmental > Aquatic > Freshwater > Lake | place: Tanzania: Lake...
AAGAGGGAGGATATCCAAACGTTGAGCTAAAATCCCAGTGAAGACCTTCCCAATCAAGAGAAGAATCAATACTGAACTGTTTATTGATAGGAAGTAGGGGCTTTATATACAAAAGTAAAGGAGGGATCAGATCAGCAAGATCGGATCAATAGATATCGGACCTCTCAGAAGAGGGTAAAGATATTGGCGGGAAATAACTGTAACGGGAGTGAAAACAGAGGCAGCCCGTTTAGGTGAACTTGGAAGAGAAGCTAAACAACAGCAGCCTGTTTGAAACAACTGAGCTTGTAAAGTGAAAAATATTGTAGCGCAAAAAAAGAGGGTAAATGAGATACTTATACTATTTCCCACAATTGAACTTAATTGTGTTCTATATGAAAATCCATTTCTTCAAGATATTAGGTTCATCCTCCAGGGGCTTACAAAGCTTAAAATGAAGGCTCTTAAAAATTCATATTTTTTCAGCCAAATAGTCTTGATATGCAAGGTTCATGGGCTCAAACCCTGGTCCTTACAGCAGTTTTTCACCCTGAAGGGGCACCCTAATTCAGGATAGTATAGATCTGTAGCTCTGTCATTATGAAACTCATTCCCTGAGTTTAGATTGAGATTGCTGTGCTTATTTTTATTAAAGTTTGGTAGCATCTGTTATTGAAATTTATTTCATACATTCCGAAAATATTTTTCCTTTAACTTTGGGTAAAAATTGAATGAGAAGGGGGAAGAAGAATGAAAATGTCATTTCCTTACAGAAAAAAAGTATAAAAAATAAACCAAGGATGACATTTTGACAAGGCAGTGAAATTACCTCACAAGACTTTCAAAGCAACTGTAGAAAGAAAGTACCTCGAGATACCCCCATTCCATCCCTTCCCCACCTGCTCAAAAGCTTTTTTTTTGCTCTCTCCAGAGTAAAATAAATAAATAAACCATCAATCCATACATCGAGAATGTCAGATCTCAGTCTGACAAATAAAAGGAGTAAAAAAAGATTTAGTCGGCTTAGACGAAGAGGAAACCCTGTCAATGATAATCAGATTTACATTTTCATATTTAACTCTTCATATATAAAATGTGAAAAAGCAGGGGTTTGGGTTGGTAATCAGATAATACCATCAAAGAAAAATCCCAATAATACCATCAAAAGATCTTCTGAAAAAAAATTAATTTTTTTTCCATGTTGTTGAAATGAATTAATAGAAAAGCAAAAAATTGCTTTCCAAAACATTAAAAGGTTTTTTCTTTAACGTTTCAACATCTTTTATTTACTTAAAATCAGAGATGCTTTCGAAAATTGTCGTTCGCTTCGGGATCTTTACCTTTCGGCAAATCTATTCAAACATTTCCCTCAGGTAAGTTTTCCTCACCATATTTTATTTTCCTTCGATTAGAGTAAAAAATCTTTTGTTTGAAAATGAAGGCAATTAAATCTGTTGGTGGATCCCTCCAGACCCTGGACCTGGGTGAAAATCTATTACAGCATCTCCACCCAACAGCTTTGTCCGGATTAGGACAACTCTATGGCCTCAGATTGTCAGGAAATAAGATCAGAAACCTCACTGAAAATGTCTTCGAGGGTGTTGAGAATCTCAGGATGTTGAATTTAGCATCGAACATGTTGCAGAGTATCAGTAAAAAAGCATTTTCTGCACTAAAAGATCTCAAGGTAAGTTTTATAAACAATCTTGTTTATCTTAAAATCAATCCAAAATATCTCTTCTTACTCCAATTTGTTCAATAAGTCAAGTAATAAATTTGAAAAGTATGTAAATGTGAATGAAAAGTTGGAATCAACAGAAAGAATATTTGTCAATTGTACTTTTACCTACTTTTCTTTGACTATAAAGAAAGAAAAACCATTTGCAATGAATCATTTTTTTGTCATGAAACTTACTCAAAGCCTTTTGATTACTTCTAATAACTTTCCATTATGAACCAATACAGAACAAACAAGATGAAACATGAAAATATTTATTTTACTATTGGACACTGACATTTTCTCTCTATAAAGCAAATTTATTTTTACCAAGATATAGTTTTGAGCAATATTTATTTCTGCCATGAAAGTTTCGATCACTCTTTCCTAATTAAAAGCTTCACGGAATATCTATCCATCTATTTTCTCAAAAGGTGGAAAAAATCTGTTAAATATTACTTTTATTAGGCCTTGAGACTAGATGACAATCAATTGGATGACATTAATGGCCTTCTAATGAGTCAACACTATCTACAATGGCTTAATGTTTCACATAATCAACTACAGGTAATTGGGGCAACACAAAATCTTCTTTGAAATCTTTAATGAATCAATTCATTTTATTTTTATGCAGTGGTTCGATTATGCCTTCATCCCAAAGTCAGTGTTGTGGCTTAGCTTAAGATCAAATTTGATTGAAGAACTGGCAAATTACTATGAAATGAGAAGTGGATTTCATTTAACATTTCTGGTATGGATTTTCATTTGGCCAAATGTAGAAAATAAGCTGCTAATCTTTTCTGGTTTTATTCCAGGATGTTGGGCATAACAGATTATCTCGAATAGATACCCATGCACTTCAGGCCAGCATCACAGAGGTTATTTTCTTTTTTTTCCAAATCAACAATTTTTTTTCCTATTGGGGTTGAATGAAAAATTCCCTCATAAATATTCAAAAGTCTGACGATCGTTTTCGATATTTTCTCTTTTACAAGAAATTGACCTACTTATGAAGGAAGGGATTGAAAAAAATACTCAAGTTACTCAGATAAAGCCGACGAAGGTTGTTTTTTTTGTTGGCTCAAATCTTGTGTCAATCAGTTGGGATTTGATGGGTTGGAAAGAGACTGAAATGCAACTGAAAATTTTTTCCTGCACGAAATAAATGTAGGCATTTCATTATTTCCGAGTAGGATAAAAGCCATTACTTATTCAAACGACCAATTCAAGTTTATATGGCCCATGGGCAGTTAAGTTTTGGCCCTAACAAGATGGTTTAAAAAGGATGGAAAAGAGATATGTCTGAGAAAATACACTCAAGCCATAATAAACCTCCATTAAATTGGTGTTTTGTTTGCTGAAAAAACATTGATCAGATATTTTTACATGAAAACTCTCTTGAGTATCTGTATAATTCCAGAGGGCCCCAGAAATAGTTACAATCCATGAATTCACGATTTCGTTTGTGTCATTGGGGAGATAAAGACAGGACATGGTGTAAACAACATGCTAAATCTAAAAAAAAGGTCTATTTGTTTCCCCCCAGATCCATGCCGACCACAATTTGATCACAGAAATCGGCGCCAACACTTTCAACGATTTGTCCAACCTTACCAAAATCAATTTAGCAGGCAACCGCCTCGACAAACTCCCTTTGAATGCCTTGGCTCTTCAATTAGGTAATTACAATAAATCTTGGCTGCTGATTTATTTTCTGACTTTGAATAGCTTTTAGCTTGACAAATTTGATTATTTAGTATGTAATTTGTTTTGTGTGAATGTGAAAGGTAAATCAATAAAGAAAATGTTTGAAAAAAAAGTTTGTAGAATGGCAAATGCCTTTTGTTTTAGCCAATGGACCTGCTGACATTCACTTAAGTGGAAATCCTCTAGTTTGTGATTGTGACATGGAATGGCTTCTGAGGATTAACAACTTATATCACACTTCTCCAAGGTAAGTCTTCAGTTTCATCAAATTGATTTTGACCACAGAAAATAAAAATCACAAGAAAGAGTCTCTTTTTATCTGACATGATGTTGGATGGGAAAAAAAATGTTTTTGTTTTACAACAATTTTCTTTACTGTTGTTATCTTTCCTTATCAATTTTTGAAAGCTTTTGGCAATAAATGGTGGTGTTTCTTCAACATCCTTAGTAAGAGCTGTTATAAAACTTGTTCAATAAAGGCGTGTCTGAGAACTCATCAATTAGCCCTAGATAATTTCGAGCTTCAAAAAGATCTTTTTTTTCTATGAAAGCAAAATATGTTGTAAAGCAATAAAAGTTTTTGTCACGATATGATTTTGGCAATGTTAAACAAAAAAAAACTTTTTTTTTCAACAAATGGCATTAATTTTTCCTTCAATAACGCCTTCTGTCTTTTCAACTTTTGTTTTCTTTGGCTAATTTTTTTCCATAAAATTAGAAATATTTTGCTGCTTAATAACCGATTCATTTTTGACCTAGATTGTCTTATGAAATCTAAGTTACATTTACAATTCTTTGTAGAGTAATAAAAAAATAAAGATGAACTTGTTTGTAACAATTCATTTTTTTGGGGGATAACAATATTTCCAAACTTTTTCCCTGAAAACACAAAGAATTCAATGGAAATAAGGAAAAAAGTGTTTTTGTTTGAGTCAATTATTAGGATTAGAGTAAAAGAATAATTTTTTGCCAAGGCCACTTTTGTTTCATGAAAATCAATTAGGTTAATCAAAAAATAAATCTTTTATGGTTGTTTTTGTTACATTTTCAGTGAAAAACAATCTTTTTTTTAGACAATTTCCTCGTATATCAGATTGGTCTGAAATCACATGTAGCCTTAAAAATCGACCAGATCCATCAAAAATAGCTGAAAAGTCTCCATTGATTTTGCCTGTTGAAAAGGTAAATTGGATTGAATTTGTCGATAGAAAAAATAACAAGCCTAATTTGTCATGATTTTTATCAATATATAGGTTCAACCCAGTGAATTTATTTGCCAATATCAGACTCACTGCTATGCTTTATGTATGTGTTGTGACTTTTTTGCTTGTGACTGTCGCATGAAGTGCTCTGACGGTTGTGACTGCTACCACGACACAACCTGGTCTGCCAACATCATCCAGTGTGGCAAGAGGGACCACAATGAAATTCCAAAATTCATCCCCATGGATGCTACATCAATTTATCTTGTGAGTAACATATGAAATCCAACTCATCATAAACTTGTTTTCATCTATGCTTATATGTTTCCAGGATGGGAACAACTTTGGGGCCCTGACTGGTGATGAGTTCATTGGCCGCAAACACCTGACCTCACTTTTCCTCAACTCAAGTGGCATTGTTGGTGTGAGCAACAAAACACTCAAAGGCCTAACAGAACTGATCATTTTGCACTTGGACCACAATAAAATCGAACAACTCAATGGCAGAGAATTTGAAGAATTAACTGCATTAAAAGAGCTTCATCTGGTAGAAATTTCTCTTCTATTAGAATTTCATGTCAGGCCAATTAAGTTTTAAATGGAACTCTTTTTCATTGAACTATTCGCATTTCAAGTCGACGTTTGCATCTTAATTGGACATTATTTAAGCTTGGGAGGGAATTTACCGCAGTCAATAACATATAAACTTGTATTTATAAGCCGTTTAGAAGACTGCGGCCTGGCCTCCATTTCTATCTGACCTCCATGAATTCATTTTGTCGCATTTTTTGTGTGGAAAAACTTCTTTTTTTCACTCATGTTAATTTTTCACTTTTCAGAACGACAATCGTTTGACGTGGATTGCAGAAGAGACCTTTGCCCATTTGACGAACCTTCGGATCCTGAGACTTGCCAACAATAAGTTGATCAAATTGCCAGGTAAATGATGCTAATAGAAAGGCTTAAGAAATTGCTCTCTGAAAAGACCTTTTTTAGTGTGGAAATTATTGCGCTCTTTGCCCAATTTAAATGGGGTAACCTTGGCGGGTAACCCCTGGTCTTGCCAATGTGACTTTGTTCAGAAACTCCAGAATGCTGTCAGTGAGTCCAGGCCTGACACAGTGGTTGATTTTGCACAATTACAATGTGTGGCAGGATCAGCAACCTCAGATATTGGAAAGGTCAACCTGACCTGTGCAGACGTTCTAGCAGTTTCATTCAGGTTTGAACAGTTGAATTAGTTTTAGGTAAATAGACTTTGAAGTTTGATTTACTCCATCAGATCTGGTGAGTCAATGCTCAGTGACTTGATCCCCATTGTTGCTGTTGTGGCAGCCTCCATCGTCATAGTTGTCAGCCTCATCATCCTTGCTGTGGCAGTTCGAAAGCCCCTTGCTGTCTGGTAAGCAATTCTTTTAAGCATCAAAATCACCTTTCTTACTAGACTATTCTCAAAAAAGTTGGGTTTTTTAGTCACTAAGGGTCAGAGCCAGGGTTGAACCCTTCAACCCCTCGCTTTTTGCAATTACTGCCACCCCCTCATGACAACTCCTCACATGTGATAAATTTTCAAAAATTCTAAACGACTTTTTAAAAGAATACATTTTTCGTTTTGCCTCATAAAACTTGAAATCTTAATCTTGACTTTCTGAGCCACTTTTTTTGAAAGGTCGATTAATCACAGGAACGCGTGTGAAAAAAAGCGAGCCACATTTAATAATGCCATGATTAAAAATGAATATTATAATCAGAAAGGGATTAAAGCAAGGAGCATTTCACGTACAAACGAGTTAAATGCTGAGGAAAAAAATACCACTTTCATTCTGCCACACTCAAATATTGGCAAAATATGTTTCTCTACGCCTGGGAATCTTTTCTTTCGAGGCCAGAGAATTGAAGTCAGGTCTCTGGGGAGCAACCCTAGACATTGCGACAGGATATAGTTTTTTGGGGAAAAAAATACATGAAGTGGATGAAAAAAAGTAAAATCATTTAAAAAATTATAATAATACAAATCATTTAAATAAAAACTGGATCAATTAAAGTATAGGCTAATTAAGGTTATCATCATTATTAGAGCCACTTCTGCAGGATATTGCACTTGATCAAAATGATGCCTTTACTTTTATTGACAAAAATACCTATTTGTATTGTTTGTCTTAGTATTTTATCAATGTATAGAATGCAAAACGCTCTTGTAAAGTCGCTTGTTAACAAGCGAAGAATGAGAATAAAGCTGACCAAACCAAACCAAACTTACAAGTTTTCATTTGTTTGCTCAATTTTTTATCAACCTCTTGTCACTTACAAGATATTCAACACTAGGTTGGTGAAACTCACTTGAGATATGTTTAGATGATTAGTTATTTTGATTACCATACTCTTGCTTTGGTATTAGGACTCATCTATAAATATTAACTAGCCAACCGGGCCCCGTCGCTGCCCTTTGATGTGTTTTGGGGTACCCCGGGGTCCAGGGGTCGGGTTGGCGGGGTCACGCTTGTGTTAAGAACCTTCCCTGAATTGGTGGGGAGGTCTGTGCAAAATTTGCCAACTTGGGGAAGGTTCTTAATACAACTACGGCCCCGCCAACTTGACTCCAGGACCCCGGGGTACCCCAAACTCCAAAACCCAAATGGGTCACGGGAGAGAAAACTTTGTGTAACGTAAAATGTCCAGATGGGTGACACAAGCTCATCAAATTTTTCCCGGGCAGAGCCGGGGCCCGGTTGGCTAGTTACTTTATAAAACACTGTCTAATGCAACTTTGAGTGATTTAATTAAAATTCAGGCAGAAAATTGGTGGCATAGCTGAGGATTAAACCTCAGTATCTTGTTATGTCTGAAATCTCAGAAAGCTGCTTTGACTGTTGAGCTAATAATTTTTCAAAACTAGATAATTCTGATTATATGCAATAAACAAAAGCAGTTACATCTCTTAATTACTTTTAAGTATAATAACTTGTCAATTTTGACATGTTCAACATTGTGAAATTCATTTTTGTGAAGTTCAGGATTAATTTGATTCTTGGAAGTTAGTGTCATTATGAAATTCTAATCAAGAAACTTTGCATCCCAGTGAGGGGCAAAGAAAGTTCAATTCCCAAAACTTTGCTAAAGAAAGCTGATCACTTTATCAAGGTTCAATTTCTCACTTATTTTCAGGTTGATGGTGTTTTTTCTGATGATGAAAATTGTTATTTTTTTGTCAAAAAGGCTAAATTGTTTTATTTCATGATCTGATAATTGCCTGATGAATGAAAAATACAATTTTGATGTCGAAATTCAAATACTGGGCGTTATTTATTTTGTGATTAATTTTGCGTGATATTTGTCAAGTCCATCAAGCGTTATTTTGTTACAATTCGACCAACCCTGGCTAGGTTTCTACTTTTCGAAGCAGCTTTTTTAGGAAACAAAAGTAAAAGTCCCCTTTTCATCTTGTCAGAAAAGAAAACTGGTTTCTTCAAAGAGTCACAATACAATGGAAATTAGATTCCACAAAAAGATTATGTTTTTGGGAATAATGACTTTTTTTTCTTCTCATATTTTGGTGTCTGTTTCAATGTAAAGATTGAGTTAATGCAAGCAATCAAGATTTTTTTTCACCTTCTCAAGTTAGTATCAGGCATTCTCTATTGCATTTTGCAAGGAAAGTTTTGCCTGAGGAACATTTTGCACTTTAATGCAGAATTATGGGCAAGGTGGTGCAATTGTTCACTCTTTTCATTTGACAACATTCAACAACTCTGGTGAAATTAAGCCAATTTAACTCATTTTTCTAGGTATCATTCTCGTTCTGGATCCAGCGGGTTGAAGGCGAGATCCTCCCCGAGCTACATGTATGATTATCTAATTCATGTCAACATGACTGATGAAGAGTTTGTCCGACAAACTGTAGTGCCAAGGCTTGAAGCTACTAAAAGGACTCCATTCAGGTATGAAAGTTTTGATTCTTTAGTCGATTAGAATACCATGGATTGTAAAAAAAATCATTAAGTAAACTTCAGTTAAGATTATAACAAGCTGCAGTTTCCAAAGTCATATTATGTCTGGATGGTGGGACTCTTTTAAAGGTGTTGATCGTGGATTAACATTGTAATAGTCTTTACTGTATCATAATATTGTTTCTATCTTCCATCTTCTTCTATTTATATAAAAGTGACTGTTTGTAGGTACCTATGTACCTACCTATGTCCCCTTTTCACGCGCGAACCGCCAGACCAATCTCCACCAAATTTTGCACAGACCTCCACACCAACTCGGGGAAGGTTCTTAACACAAGCATGACCCCACCAACTTGACCCCTGGACCCCTGGGTACCTCAAAATCCAAAATCCAAATGAAAACTTTGTGTGCCATAAAATGTCCAGATGGGTCACGTTAGCTCATCAAATTTTTTCCGGGCAGCGGCGGGCCCGGTTGGCTAGTATATCTATATATAAAATAGACTCTTTGTACCTACCTATGTACCTCTTTCACGTGCAAACCTCGAGGCCAATCTTGACCAAATTTTGTACAGTCCTCCACACCAACTCAGGGAAGGTTCTTAATACAACCTGACCCCGAGGTACCCCAAACTCAAAAACCTAAGCAGATCATGGGAGAAAAAACTTTGTGTATAACGTAAAATGTTTGGATGGCTACCCTTAAAAAATTTTTGCCCCGGGCAGCGACCGGCCCCGGTTGGATAGTTATTATATAAACTAGCTGGACTGAATCCAATCTGTCTTCCCTGCTTTTTTTACCTCAATCAAAAAAAGGTGTCTGCTCCACTTTAATGACTACAAAATTAATCTAAATCAATCCATCTGCCCCAACCCCCTTACCCCCATAGGTGCTTAAGGGCCCCTACTTTTGCTAATGACAAACTTACCCATCCATCCCTTTTTGAACACAAAGACTGAGTAAGATTCAATTATAGGGCACACATTTATATATAAAAATTCTTTTAGACACCAGATTGTTCGTCAAGGGTGTCGTCCTGATGAACTTGCATCCCAACTTCTGTGCAGCCACAGTGTTCTTGTTGTTGCCAGTGAGGCTTACACACAAACTAGTCAGAAAGAGAACAAAGATCTAAGGATGATTGTAGAAGCCAAGCAACCTAAATTAGTCGTTGTGATAGCAACAGACCTGTTGACAGGGAATGTAGTGAAAAAATTAGTGCCTAAACTGAAATATAACGTTGTTGTTTGGGGAGAGACAGACTTTTGGCAGATCTTAGCTGCAAAGTTGCCAGGTGAGTGTAACTATTTCCATCAACTTTGATTTTTGTTATTCATTTTGCCGTTTGGTTAGAGCCCAACCCCTCACAATCCACGAGCTTCGGTGACAAAGTTTCTGCAGACAAACATCTCGACGACGAGATGTGGACTTACCTTCGCGGGGTGAAGATTGAGTCTAGCTTGGGCGGTGGGGATCATACCTCCTCACCTCTTGTATTGTCAGACACCACCGCAAAAGACCACGGGTTCGGACCCATGCAAAATAGCTTTTCTGGACCGAGTGGTGACTCCTCACTGAGCACCCAGTCGACAGACAACTCGAGTGGGTCCCTCTTGAACAGTAAAAAGAGGTCAGCCACCTTGAGTCACAACAAAAATTCACCCCGTTTAAAGACAGATTATGAATGTAGTGAAAGTGGTGTATTTTTATCAAGCAGTACAATGTTTGGAAGAAGACCAAGAGATCAAGTGAGTAGATTTTGTTTTCAAAAAATTTACTTTTTTTTTTTATTTGAATAATCCAGTTTTTAGCCCCCTTATAAAAGATCTATTTTCAATGTGGAAACTTTGAAACAAGTTTCATTCATTTTTTATCATGTTTCAAGTTTAGTGTCTCTAAGGCACTACTTCTTTCATATTATAAATGTGAGAAGATGGAAAGAAGAGCATTTTTTTTTATTCTTTAGAGAGAATCCAGACGAACAAATTCACGTCAACTTGACTCTTCAAATTCAGCCAGATTGTTTGAGAATCCATTTGACAAGATTGTCGACCCCGTTGACAGCAGTAACGGTCACATGACGTCCGACTCAGACTACATGTCCGTGAATGACACCCTTCTTCGACCCCAAGGTGTCACTGGGAACAACAACGAACCCATTTATCACACCCTTGATGACGATTTTCCAACGGAGTCAAAGTCGAAGCAGGTGATGATGCCTTTACTTGGGAAGGAAAAAACGGTGTATATTAATGCTGATTTGGTAAGACTTTGTGCCCATCTAGAAAATTTGGAAAAAAGTCAATTTTTTTTAATCAAGGAGGTCGTTTATCCGAACATTTCCAAACGTCGCGATTTCACCAGCGACGATGACGACGATGACTGTGATGCTGAGTTCGAACATCTCCTACGTGGTGGTCAACTTATCAAAGGCAGTGACTGTGATGACTATGAGAACGACCAGGATGACCATGTCCCATCACCAGCACCCGGTATTCATTGTATTTTACTCATTTTTTCCATTTCAAAATGTCATTTTTTTAAAAAAATGTTCCAGGTTCATTTCCCAGACCCTGTTTGGTAGCTCAAACCAAATCCACCCTCCCACAAAGGTCATTCTCCCCTCGGACCACACACCCATCGAGAAGGCCCACGGGCTCCCCTTCCCAACCGCTCTTTCACCAACACCAACGCCAACGCCACGGATCTTCCCAGCAATCCCAATTCGATGGATACCTAATCTAAACTGCTTATGAAATCAATTGCTGCTGTGCTTTCTGCCATTTCTTATTTCTATTTATTTTGTCGAAAAAAAGGCTGGAATTTATTTGGAATTGAAAGATATACCAAAAAAAATGCAAATAAAAAGTCTTTTAAAACCAGATGGACCTACTTTATTCAAAGTTCGCAGAGTCAGGATTATTTCCAATGAAGTTTTCAACCTCAAGCTTTAATCATGTTTTTGGCTAACATTATCCTTCTTGGAAAACTTGTAGGACCCTTTGCAGTGGTTTAGTTGGTATTCAAAGCTAAAAAATATGATTTTTTTTCCTTTCAAGCAAGTCAAGGAAGTGACTTTAGTTCATTCCAAGTTAATTATAATTTTGCCTCTCATCCATTATTCAATCGTTTCGATGACTATCTATTTTCTCGGCTCATCTCATCAATAATTGATTTTCAATTAATGCAGCTTCGATGAGAGACATTTGTTCAAATATAATTTAGACCCAACTTCAAATGAAAAACAAAATTTTTTTGAGGTCAGGTTTTCCTATCTTTTCAATTGAAACGCTTTGTGGTGATCAAAGTCAATCAATTTTAGTTTTAAAGTGTGTGTTTTAGAGTGGCAAAAAATTATACTGGATGAATTTTTTATGATTAAAAATGGTTTCTTTGAGGTTGATTCGCTTTGAATGACGTTTGACTGACTTTTTTTCAAGCAGATTTTTTTCCTCAATAGTTTTGTCAAACAGAAATTTGATTGAAGAATTCCCCTATTGTTAGAAGAGTTTCTTCAATTTGTTATATTTTTTTTTGATGGAATAAAACTAGAAGAATCAACAACATTAGGGAAGATAAAAGGACCAGAAAAGTTTCTCAAAGTTAACTTGTGGATGCGGCCATCTCCTTTCCTACTTTTTTTTCTGTTTAGACTTTAAAAGTCGACTTAGACGTTAAGAGGCAAAAGTTTTTTTTTCCTTACCTAAAAACGTGGCCTAAACAAACAGGAATAGGAAATTTAAAACAAAAAAAGAAGAAGAACAAAACCAGGATTTACATGCCTTTGGTTTGGTCAAAAAGGATTTGTCAGCACCATTTCAGTCGGAAATTCTTATTACAAATGCTAATCTTTTTGATTATCTTTTAATAGAAAAACACCTGCTTAAGTGATGACTAACTTCCAGGAAATATCAATTCTTGCCACCAAAATGATAAATGTGTTGAAGGAAAAAGGATTCAAGAAATTATATTATTCACTAATTTGATGTAACATAGGGGTCATTGACATCTAACTATGAGAACCATGATCTAAGGTTCAATCCTCGGCCATGCCAGCAATTTTTCAAACACGAATTGCAAAAAATTTTACAAGGTACCCTCTTTCAGGGTTATGGTAACCTTCAGTGACCATAGACTTCTATGGCCGAACTCTTACAAAGGTGTTGATCACGTATTTACATCGGACGTGGCTATACA
>Ga0194133_10007748_pt1 | contig 12747 bp, 13 predicted proteins | sample TA2KigOf40mmetaG_FD_155448 | JGI IMG/M metagenome (GOLD analysis project Ga0194133, IMG submission 155448) | Freshwater microbial communities from Lake Tanganyika, Tanzania - TA2015055 Kigoma Offshore 40m | ecosystem: Environmental > Aquatic > Freshwater > Lake | place: Tanzania: Lake...
GAAGGCGCAGATCTTTTGTCCTTTGGATGGGTTTCGTTTGACAACTATTGGACCGGAATCTGTTCGGAATTCCTGGTACCGTGAAGAAGACGAAGGGTCTCTTTGCAAGCGGCAATCTAAAAGGAAGGAAGGTCGTTTGGCAAACGGAAGGAAAAAGACGTCAGCTGATTTCTTACCTGCTCTTCGATTTTCTTTTGGGGCGTTTTCTTGACGACGGCCTTGGTGCTGGCGGTGGTGCCGGGGCTTTTGTTCTGGGTCGGCTTCCACGGCTCGCTGTGCGATCTGTCGAGCAGGACGCAGATGGAACCGTTCTCTCCGATGCGATAGCTCACCTCGCTCGGGTCCACCCAGATGGTCAGCTCGGGCGGAAAGGTGGTCTTGATGACGACGGCGGAGAGGCCGCAGTGGACGGCGGCCTGTTCGACCACGGGATCGAGCTTGCCGTTGATCCTGATGCACCGATAGCCCGACCCCTTGTGAGGCTTGTCGGGAAACCAGTGGTCCACGTACCGCCGACGCAGAACGTCGAGGATGGCCTGGTGGAACTGCTCCAGCTGGGACTCGGTTAAGTTTGCGCGGCCCAGGTTCACCAGGTACGTTAGAAAATTACTCGCAGATAAAATTTCCAATTGCATGGCGGACGGCGGTGGTTCGACAACCGACGGCATATAAAAAAACACTGTGAAGAGAAGGACGAAACGAAGAGCACCCTAAGGTATCCAGGGTTGTGCCTGTTGAAGAACGTTCAAAGAAAATAGAGAAGATACCTCTATTGGATAGTGACTTTCAAACGAAACGGACTGTGCAGCTCAATTTCGTTTCTTTTTCAGCTTCGACGCGATCGGAGTTGGCCCGTCAAGTGCAGAATGTAAACTGAAAATTTGAAGAGAATGGTGATTGCCCTGGCCCTGGCCCTAGCTCTCTCTCTCCTGGTAGGGAGACGTTTGAGACTATATAATGGATGTGGAGAGAAAAAGACATACGAAAAAAGGGGCCAGCAGCTGCACCAAATGGAACAAAAGTTATACAAAACAAGGCAACACAAAAAGTTGACGGGGGCATCCTTTTTCCCAAAAACTAAAGAAAAATGAGATTAAATTTCAGGCTCTGAAAATTAGTAGACATTTAGCTGGTCATTTCAGTGGCCGACAATTGCCACTCATTTAGCTTTAAAATGAATGGAATTCAATTAAAAGGCCCAAATTGAGTTGCCTTGAACACTGACGCACATTTTTTTTCCTTTTTTTAGGAACAGAGAAGCCTTCAACGTGGGAAGACTCAAAGCCACCTCTAAATGGTTTTTTGTAACGTTCCATTATGTGCATGAATGAATGGTTTTGTAAATGAGGTTCAAGCGAAAAATGAGGCCGTGAGGTTGAAAAACGATTGCTTTTTGAATCCAAGCTCGAACGTTTTTTATATTTCCTGTGTGGAATGGTATACCGATAGTGAGTTACTTTCATGGATATTTCCTTTTTTCGATGGGCTGTCTCTGTTGGCTGATGTCTTTGTCTGAGTTTTTGGCGCAGGCGGCGGCGCTGGGGCCTGCGGTCCGTACTGTGTGCGCCGGCGAGCCGAGCGTTTTGATTGGTGGCCCCATTAGACAAACGAGAATCGGGCGCCTGACGCGCACGCCGCGTGACGTCACAATGGAGGTTTTCGCAGCTGACAGAGAGAGAGATGCGGGCGAGCGACACGATCAGACGCGTACGGCAGACGTCATCCCCCGTCAAACAATGCGTCACGCAAGCTTCCCTCTCCAGCGGCTTGACTCGACTAAATTTCAAATGGGTAATAAAAAAAAACTTTTTAGAAAGTTAAAGTTCACTTTTTGTTGCTTAGCGGTCGTATTTCATTTTTTTTTTGAAATGAAGTTTGACCTGCAGGAAGCATTGTTGTTGCACGCGCACGATCGTCCAAACTGTTTCGTATGCCAGTGGATTTTAATCTAACCTGAATGGTTGATCATAGAGGAATTCTTATGAAGAGTATCATTCATTATGAATGTGGTCTTGTTACATGATTTCAAACAGTGGGAGGCTTGTTTCTTCCTAACTTTCTCACTCAAAGCGTTTCTTCTCTCTCTTTGGAACCCTCATTCATGATTTTGTTACGTCGTCTTTCTATTTTTGGAAAGATCTCGCGACCCAAATACTTGTAAAAAATATGAAGACTGGTAGAAAACTTATTCGGGTAAATGATTGTGAGGTGTCTTATCATGCTGTCAAAACAGTCCCAGTCACTTTTTTCAGCCCCTTCATTGATCGAGGTCGCACACCATTTTTTGCTGGTATGGTATGGCGTTCATTGGCCTGTAGTAATAGATAAGAAGGCAAAACTTTTTTCCCCCCTCAAGCACATTCATTCGAAAGTTTACTCACTATCCTTTGAGATGTTTGTAGACACCAAAGATATCCTTTAAACTACTTTAAAGCGAAGTTTTTTGCTTTCTTTCTGGGACGTCCTTTGCCCTTTTTCTCAGAAAATAAAACAGAAATCAAATTGAACCTTTTAGCTGTATTAAATTTCCAGCTCCAAAAGACTTAGGACAAAAATTGTTCATAAGCAGCTTGAAAAACGTCTTCGAGTTCTCACTTGGGAGAATTTTTCCAGTTCTAAAAAAAACATTAGGTTTGGACGTAAATCGATTTTCTAGTGTATCAAAAATTCCAGAAATCGATCTGGCTCCTGAAAATATTTTCAATTATTCATTTGGAAAGTGATCTTTGTCACATCAATTTTTTATATTAAATTGACCAGGGTAGCTTATCTCCCTGACTTGAAAAATGAGGCCAGGGGATGACCTATCGCAATCAAACAGATCTGAAATGGGCTAATTTGAGGGAGGGCTTAAAAGAGGACCCCGAAGAAAGCACGATGATTGAGGAGTTGCATTAAAATTTCTGTTCTGCAAAAAATGCTGTAGAACAGAGCACAAAGTATTGAAAAGATCTTACCTTCTTCATGTCTAAAGTCAAAATCATTTTATTTTTCCATCAATACTGATGATCTTGATCAAGTTGGAAAAGCAAGAAAAGTTGGTTTAAATTCTCACTTCAAGAAGAAGTTATTTCAGGTAAAATTAAAACTGATAAAAATGTCCACATTTTTCCATAAATATCCTCCCTTTCCAATATCTATTTTGTTTCATGGAATTTCAGGATCTCTTGGAGCTAGGGCTCTCAAAGAGACAAGTTATCATAGTATGCGCTTGATTCCAGTTATTACTTTCATTTTCTCTTAACAATATTTTAACATCAATGTGTAGTCTCCTTTACATTCCTGTTGAAGTGTTTTTGAAACAAGCTGCCGTGCTAGTTTCTCATTACCACATATTTTGTTCTTTAGCGCCACGTATACTCGATCCTCAGATCGACCAGCACCAATGATTGATCCCCCTAACTTTAAATCTCATTTCTAATCTCACCATTTAGTATATTGTCCTTCTATCAGTATTGATTCTTTTCTTGATTGGGAAGGTCAGCACTGGGTTTTCACCTCTACTCTCACGTTCTTATCAGACTCGCTAAAGTAGAAACCCTTGAAAAAGTTGGATAAATGAGGTGAATAAAAGTAAAATGTTGTCTAAAAAGACTTGTTATCTTCTGAAAAAAAGGAGAAATGTCTTGAAGCAATCAGAAAACATTGAAAAAGTTGTCAAAATCAAGAAAACCGTAAGGGCATTAATTTTGCAGTGAGGTTTGTTTGAATCTCAACGAAGCAAAGATGTCTAAGCAACAACAAATCAGCTGATTTGGACTAGTATCTTAGATGTCGTTGGTGCTCTCCTTTAAGCCAAGTTGCCTGCTGCTGTCGACAGATTCGAGTGTTTTTATTAACGCAAGCAAATAAGGGCAGAAATACAATTATTTAAACTGACTGTCAACACCATCCAAAAGACTCGTTTCGTAAAAATTTCAAAAATGACAGAAAACTTGGTGTCTTACCAGTCGATGTACGCAACTCTAAGTGCAGAAATCACCGCAAATATCTGTAAAATTGAACAGCTTAGTAAAGAAAGTGGATCAGAAACAGCTGGTAAGAACAGTGGACATGTCACTAACTTTTCAATAGCAGTCACTAATCTTTTAATGAAATTTTAGAAAATGCAAAAAGTCTTTTTGATCAAATCGACAAAAACTTTGAAGAATCTGATGATCTGGTGAGCTTGCAGGAACATTTATTTTGGCAGTGCTAAAAATTTCTGACGTAGATGTTCATTTCAGTTTGAGCAAATGGGTCTGGAGATCAATAGTTTGCCCTCAGATGATCGACCTAAGCAACTTACACAATTAGAGAGTTTCAAAGCAGAGCAAAAGAGACTTCAGGTAGCTGGCTTTGTATGACGTATTTTTAAATTTGAGAAAGAGTGCATGTCTTAACGATTTGCTATTTACAAAGTGAAAGTAAGGGAAGTTTTTTTCCAGAAAGAGTTTCAATCTTCCAAACGTCGTTTCCAACGCACTCAAGACAGAACTTTGTTAATGGAAAAAGACTCAATATCAGAAAATTTAGGCAATGAAGTTATTACTAATGCAAAGCAAAAGTAAAGTGTAAAAAAAGTATTCACTGAAAAAATGAGATGGGTTATTTTCAAGCAATCTTCTCTAGGCTCTTGGAAAACACAGAATCTTTGGAGAGAGCAAGTCGAAAGCTAGATATGGTGAGTTCAATCATTTGAATATCCTATTGTTGAAAGACAGATGTTTTATAAATATTTCATTTCAACTTTTAAGAAAATGTGTTCTTCACCTCTATTTAATGTATCTTGGTTTTAGGGTCAGCAACTACTGAGTGAAACAGAAGCTATTGGTGCTTCAGTTTTAAATGACTTGAGCCATCAAAAAGAAGTTTTATTTCGCTCAAGGAACAGAGTGAGAAATTTTTTACCAAATATTTTTATTAGTTTGATTACATAACATTCTGCTTTTTTTCTTAGCTGAGAGAAACTGATGACGATTTAAGCACAGGTTCAAGAGTTTTATCGAGAATGATTGGGAGAGCTCAACAAGTGACGTGACTTTTTTAAACATATCCCATTTACATTTTGTCAATTGTTTTCTCACTCGAATGTTGAAATTTTTCAGAGCAAAGTCGTTCTTGCCCTTGTTGCACTTTGCGTCATCATTGCTCTGTCTGCCGGCATCTATTTCTCCTTTGTCGGATCGTAGAACACTTTTAACACTATTACAAAACACCGAAATGCCTTTGTAGTTGCAATACTGTCAGAATGAAAAGTACTCACAAGAATCGAGTATGTCCCTTGACCAAAGTTTCAAAGATTTTTTGATATTTTTCCCGCGATTGTTAGAAAAGCAATATTCTTTATTAGCAGATGAGATTCACAAACCATAGCAAATAAAATGCTTTACAAGAATGTTTGAAGGTATCGTTAAGGATGAAATAAAATGCTAAACTTTTGTAAATAGACACCTTAGACTGTGAAACTTTTTTCTTTACCTACAGGTTAATAAGTACCCTTCAGAATAAGCACTGAACTCGAACAAAATAATTGGATTATGAAAATTACCTATTGAGATGAAAATAGAAATGGCAAAACTTTTCTATAGTCTCCTATGAGCTTAATCAATTTTTCAAGAATAATTCTAACATGAGAAAATGATCTTTAATTAGTTATCTATCTTTCTTTTGTATCAATTTGTTCTTGTTGAAGCTCTGTGAAAATGTCAATCAAAGCAATGAAGTTTTTAGCTTCCTGATTTGTGCTCCTTCTTTGAGTCTAAAAATGTATAAAGATATTGACAGACTCAATCTAAGCCAATAAAAAGAGAAATCTTACTCACTATACAATAAAGTCGCCTTTTCATCACATGGTTCAGTTCAGCAATGTAATATTCCTAGAAAAAGATACATTTTTGCGTTAGTAAAAATGGCTTAATTGGCCAGATCTACGATTTTGGTGCAAAACTGAGGGTCGGGGTAAGGGTCAATAATTTGAAATGCTAAAATTTGTGAAGCAAATAAAAAATTTGACCCTAACCCTGATCCTTATGGGTGGGTTGGTATCATAATTTGAAGTGCCAAATCTTAAAAAGTGAGTAAAAAATTTGAGATGCCATGCCTTAAGAAGCAAGGAAAAAATTAAGAAAAAATCACTGGCCCAAATGGGCCGGGGTCAGGGTTCCAATATTTATTTTAGTTGGTTTAGGTCAAATAGGTTGGTAGACCAATTGGTCTTTTTAAGGGGTAGGTGAATTAGTACTTTTTTGCATTGCTAGGAGAAACCTTACACTTATTTAGTGGGTAGAGTTTTAGGGTTGACCCCTAGCCATCCCAACAACCTTTCACCCCTGAATTTTGAAAATAATCAGGTACCTCATTCAGAATAATTTAGCATCAGGTATGGGTAAGTATGCACTGCCTGGTTAACCCGTTATGGGGAAGCTGGGGATTGAAAAAAAGGTAAAAAAGAATATGCATTTTTTCTCACCAAAATACTTTTGTGAATGTCTAGCGTTGGGATATCCTCCAAAAACCTATATTCCTCAAGAGCCATTTCGAGGTCATTTATTCCACAATCAAGGATTGGATTTTCATAAGCATCTTGCCAGGGACGGGAGTAACCGTAGCCATATAGAAATGAGCTCAAAGCCTACAGAATGAAAACCTTCCTCACTTTCATTTGAAATGAAAAAAAATATGGGTTGAGCTTGACCTGCACTTTTTGACCAGTTGTAAGTGTTTGGAGGTCACTTTGAGGGCCAGAGGCAGCCAAAATCCCGAAAATTCCTTCAATAAAATATTGCAAAATGTGCAAAATTAATTAATTTATTTATTTATTACCTGCTAGGCAATTTGCCATGGCAATAATGATCCTGTCACGATTCAACTTTGCAATATCATTTTGAATGCTCGTCACTGTGGGGTTAATAGCCCCACGTAATTTGTATAAAGTGTAGTCCAACCTGCTTGTCACATCCTCAACGGTCCCAAGAACATCCCCATTAAACGATCCTTCCAATTCTCTGCCCCCACTGAACTGCACATAAGTTAATAGAAGAAGGAGAAGAAAGATTTTTTCCATCCTGACCACGTTGACATCAGGTTTTGGACTGAATGGCATATATTGAGGTAGAGATAATAAAAGTAAAACCAGTCATGCAGATTTGATTATAGTACGAGTCTACAAGTGAATTGGATCATTTCTCATTGAAAAAAATGAACTCATTGGAGTGTTGTATTCCATTGAATATTCAAATGTTCTTTTCGTCCTTTGAAAGGATGAAATTTTTCCATTTTCTTGTCAGTAGTGAAATAGATGAAAGTTTGTATCTGATTAGAAATTTATTCTCATGATTGTGAAAACAACTTCAGACTTTTGATCCCATCTCTTCGAACCAAACGTGGGAAGGAATCAAGATGGAGCACAAAGGATACCAAGTAAAATTTGAGAATATATTTATGAAAAGATAATACAATACTTTCAGATTTCTTACGAGATAACAAACAGACTAATCACAAAAAATGCTTTTAAATATTGAGGACATTGAAAAAAAATTCGTATGAACATTTAAGGGTGATCCATAAGGACTGGTTTTTGAGCTAATTTTGCTTAGTTTCGGTCAAGCGTCAAAGTCATTGCTAATTTGCTTTTCATCAGAAAGTTTACTCTTAGAAACTCTCTTTTTGGATTCAGGCAGTGTTCAAAAGATTCACAACCATGAAAGCTAACCGGCAGAAATAGAATGCGAGATAACGATGCTCATTGAACCGTGGCGTCGTAAAATAGGAATGAGTTTCAAATTTTTGAATCTGTGGTATCCATAGGCGAGGCAGGAGGTTTGAACTCAGCAGAATCTAACCTCTTCGCAGAATTTCTAATCCTCTGAGAATCAAAAGTCTGAATGTTGCTAGTTTCTAAAATAAGCACATTTAGTTACTCAAAAATATGAAATCAGGAAAGCTTCAGATTGATACCTAAATTTGTTGCCGAAAGTGGTCGAATTACATTTCTTCTGTTGGACAATGAAGCCTAAGGAAAAATATTGCAAAGGGAATAAAAATTGGAAAACACTTAAACATGTTTTTTTATACTTGTGCAAGTGTTGGTGGGGGCGGTGATTCACACACGTTAACTGGAGACGGGGAACTGAGTGCATTGTGAAGTCGATTTTTAGACGGGGGACTGAAAGCGTCTGGTCTTATTATACAGGGTCCTAAGGCCTCACGACGATCAACGAAATGTGATCCTAAGGTTTTTTTTAAAATAGACGAATAATGATCCTTCAGCGAAAATTCAAAGAAGTTTAAAAACCTGGAGACAGGGGTCTGCCAGGAGTGCTAGAGATCGGGTGGGCCAATCCTGGTGTGGTAATAGGGCCGGTTATTCCAAGAGGAACTGGGCTTGACAACGTACGCGTTCTGTGACTTGAATGTTGGCATTGGGTCGGCAAAATTTGGTGTTGAGTCATTTCATTGTAATGCCGCTCTTCCTCCATCTCGAGACTAAAAGTTTAAAGAGCAGAAAATCAAAATAAAGCCATGTTTCCAGTATGATTGAATAAGCCTAAACCTAGACTCAGACTCGCTCAGGTGTCGGCACAACGCCTCTCGTCTTTCAACTTCAAGCTGAAGCCTTCGTTGCAGACGTAGATTTTCCTCTCGTATTTCTCGCTCCTCTTTAGCATAAGCTGCCATTTTTCGCTCGTGTTCCTAAAATACAAAACTTTCATTCTAGTCATACATGCCTGATACATCCTAATCTTTTAATGGATATTTTACAAAAGAAAAGCACTTTAGTTTTTCAGAAGCATATCCTGCATAATGATTAGTGAATTAACATTCATTAACAAATCTGAAATTGCATATTAGTTAAAATTTGTGGCTCCTTTAAAAAGGGTTATGGTAATTACCCTGTCAAAAAGAAATCCGATCAGCGAGAACACGAAAAACAGCAAATTAAATTAAATTACATACCTGCTGCCCAAATGCCAGCTTCTTTTTGAGCTTCATGCACTCAATTTTCAAAGCTCGTATATTATTAGCCTAAAATTTGTACGAAGCTAAAGAGAGAGCTAGGGGTATCAATTTGCCTTAGTTTACCAGGAATGCTGCTGTGTCACCGCCTTGTCCTATTGTCGAGATAATTCTCGGAGAAATTTCTTGGTCAGGTTTCTCGAGCTTTTGTTGCAAAGTTCTAAAAAAATTTACAAGACCTGCGATGACCATCTTTCTCGAAGATAATTATATCGTTTGATACACAAACTGGTCACTTGCCTCTTTTCACACTCAAGCTCATCCATTCTTTTCCAAAGTTTATTTACTAGGGCCTCTTGCTCTTGCTCAAGCGTATTTTCAAGCTCTACCTTTTCTCTACGAAGACTGTCAAGGCTATGTTGTTTGGAGGTCGTCTCGGTTTCCAGTTTCTCAATTCGACGCATCAGCTTATTAACTAAACACTCTTGCTCTTGCTCCAGCGTGTGTTCCAGACATACTTTCTCGTGGCGTAACTACAAAAAAAAATTCAATCGCCATGAAGAGGCTGTCGAAAACGAGATTCCAATAAAGGTTTCAATTGAACAATATCAGCTGTAAATTTCAACCTGGTCTAGCTTTCTCGAAAGATCGTTTGTCAAGCATTCTTCCTCTTGTTCATAATTCAAAGCAAGATTCTCTTTTTCCTTTTTCAGTTCTTGGATCTTCTTGAGTAGGGTATTTGAGATAAATTCTTCCTCTTGCTCAGCTTTTGCCTGGAATCAATTTTCAAACACTTTTATTAACTACTACTAGAACAGAAAACATAGATAGACCAAAGGGTGAACCTGAATGTGAACAGAGGCGAGCTTGAGCGCTTTGTTTTCCTCCTGAAGAGCTTTTACTCTCAACTTGAACGTCTCGAGTTCGACCTTCAGAACTCTATTTTGTTGCATAAGTGAATCGATACGATTATGAAGTTGGTCTCGAGGGACAGGACTGGGAGGAAGCATCTCAAATGTGGCTGAAATAGAAAATTTGAAAAAATTTTCAATCAAAGAATAATTATTTTGACTTCTTTGCACACGCGCTTAATTTTTCCTTGAACACCTAGACTATGTTGAAAAGTTAAAGAAAAGCACATTACGAGTCTGTCAGGTTGTCGAACAATGTCCCAAAAAAAGACGTTCACATTTTTCAAGAAAAGGTCATTCTTTGAAAAACGACATTTAGCAATTCTTGACGAACATGCAACTGACCTTTTTCTACTCGCCTAAAGCACGTGAAGCTTCTTAAAGAGGAAAAATTTTCACTTTTAAGCTGGTCATATTCTTGCTTCTTTACCGTAGAATAAGACGCAAAAAACCTCTTAACTTTTAACAATTTTGTGCCTTTCCAAAAAATCATAACGTGTGTGAAAAAGACTTTAAGATCTACAACCTGCTCCATTTGCAGAAAGTTTTCTTTGATTTTCATCTTCAGAACATCCCGTTCCATTTTTATCTGATAGATTTTCCGTTTTTGAGTCTTCAAAGCCACCTCCACCAGAGGCAGTTTCTGTTACAGACAAACCTGATGTTACAAACGTTGCCATTGCCAGACAAGGATAATATAACTTCGCACTTCACACTTCAGCCTTCATAATAATTGAAAAAGTCAATAAAAGTCATTTTGACGGTAAAATTTCAAAGCCAATTTCCAACTGTTTCTGTTTTTTAGCGGAAACCACAGACTTAACAGCAGAAATTTTTAACCTCAACAGTTTTATTCTACATAGACCGACGAAAAATAAATAAAAGAAAACTCGATGCGCGCGCTCCGGTGATCTACAGCTGAATAATTAACGCATGACGATATCCATACGTACGAGCAGAAAAGTGTGCGGTCACTACAAAAAACAGCGCTCTAACACACAAATCAGCAACATTTTTGACTTTATTCTATTTGAAACGATTGGAATGCAGCTTTTAAGCCTGGTCGTTTCTGTATCTCATAGCGGTTTTTGAGTGTTCAAGCTGTTTTAGATCCCGACGATTATGATGATGTTTTTCGTAAAAAAGCGCCAAATGAATTCTTTTCAAAATTGTCTGCCACACAAAAGTTGATATTGCGTTTTAAAAATGAGTTACCCTGGCTTGAGGCCGACTGTGGAAGCATTCATGGGTATTTTTTAATAAAAAAAAAAGTATAAAACAAAAGGTGTTTGCAACGGAATTTTGAGCAATCTAGCCCCAAATTTGACCTTGGGGTAAGAAACAAGACATTCCAAAGGAGCAGAAGAGTCTGGGCAAGTCAACTTCATGAGTTGAGTTCAGTAAGTCAAATCACAGCATAAAAAGAACATTAACTCATGAAAATAGGTTTATTAGAATAAATTGAAAATTAAAACGTCAACATGGATAATTAGGCGGAAAAGATTGAAAATGCTGAATAAATAATTTTGGTTCTAAAGTACCGAAGTGTTGCAAAATAACCTTATTCAAGCCACCAACACTAGAAACGTTTCAAGAATTCTTCAGCACAGATGCGGGCCCGAGAATTGACGCACAATTTCATCTCGGAAATTTCCTTAAAACAGATCATGAAAATGAATGAATGCTCTTTCATTTCAAACCACAAACATGAGTTTTTAGATGCAAAAAAATAATAGAAAAAATTATTCGTACCTTGTCGATTTCTTCCATAAAATGAATAACAAAATCGATGAGTTTGTGCCGATACATCTCTTCTGTGTGAAAGTTTGTTATCAGGAAGCTAGAAAAATTCAAGTAATAATCTAAAATTTAGCCATTCCTTTGAACGATGTAATTTTTAGTTTTTTGTACTACGCCAGGTGGCCTGGATGAAAATACGGTGTGTTACGCACTAGACAACCCTGACTCCCCCACTTGCAGGTTTAACAAGATTAAGTTTTGGCCAAAAATTCAGAAAGTTTGACTTCTTTCAATGAGATCTTCGTTTACACACACGTACTGTAAACAGTAATCATGGATTATATACACACCTTATATCGTAGCCCTCTATTTTTTTCCTTCTCAGAATGATAAAGTTTTCTGCTCGCCTCATCATAAAACCCATGAATTTATGACACAACAGCTTTTCTATTTCATCTGCTTGTTTGATTGCAATGGAGACTCGAATAGAGTTGATACTAGGTTCAATCTGAAATGGACATAAAATTTATTCCACTTTTAAATTGAGCTGTAATTCAACTCGTATTTAGAAGCACTTACAAGAACTCTTTCTTTTTCATTTCTGGAAATAATCACAGGATTTAGAAGTAATTCTGGTGACTCTTTGACCTCAATTTCCGGCTTATTGTGACGTTCAACTTTTTGACTGGAGAAGTTCTCCAAGCACATAGCAGCCTAAAGAAAGTTTTTCTTTTTTATTGGCATTCAAACGTTGAAAATAATGAGTTTTTAAAAGATGCAGTTGCTTGATTGTTGATGTTAAGATGTGCAAGAAAACAAAACCTGAAGAGTCCGTTTGACGGCTAGGAGGTATGGCTTGAGAGTTGCCGACATGTCGTCTGATCGTCAACTTCACTGCCCCCTTAATCGGCTTATAGGGCTGAGAAAAAGGTCTATCTCTCTTATCAAAACACTTAACTAACTTCCTTTTATTTAGAATTCACATATCAAATAATGTAAGCTAAAATACTTGACTCTCGCAGAAATTAGAAATCTAGGAATTAGGATGAAACACGAAACAAGTACAAGATGAAAGTACACAGTGAGCAAAACGGCAGAGCTTATTTGAGATGTAAAGAAAACACCGCCCCAACTCCCAAGCCTCGGAGCGTAGACTGTA
>Ga0194133_10007749_pt1 | contig 12747 bp, 2 predicted proteins | sample TA2KigOf40mmetaG_FD_155448 | JGI IMG/M metagenome (GOLD analysis project Ga0194133, IMG submission 155448) | Freshwater microbial communities from Lake Tanganyika, Tanzania - TA2015055 Kigoma Offshore 40m | ecosystem: Environmental > Aquatic > Freshwater > Lake | place: Tanzania: Lake Tanganyika...
CCTTCTCTGTGTATATAAAGCATTACCATTCCCTAAATAAACAGTTCAGTATTGACTCTTTTCTTGACTGGGAAGGTCCACTACTGGGTTTCCGCTACGCTTCCGCTCCCACTCTCGTTCCACTTCCGCTCCCGCAAGTCACGCCTATGCTTCAAGACTCCCGCAGCACCGAACGCGCTATATTGTATATCAAATTTAAAGCAGATTATTATCGCGTCCTAGATTATAATATATAATTGTTGATAAAACGAGGACTTCATTTATGTGAAATATGAAATGAATTCTCAAAATGATTAAAATGCGATGATCAAAATTTTAATAAGATTCAAGACTATATTAGTTTCTGTACCTGAGGTTGGGCAGCTAAGGAGAGAGGCTAGTTTAAGAGCACGTCGAAAAGATTCCTCCGGTTCATTGAACGACCTTGCAGTTTAGATTTGATAAGCTATAATTCACTAAAACTCAGAAAACTTTTGTTTTACCATGGATGCTTCACTCCTGCTGACACTATTATAAGATGCCTGAATAAGGATGAACTTTGTAACAAAGCTGATACTCCTCCGGCTTCAGCACCAGCAAGAGTGATTGTGCTTGGATCTCCTCCAAAAGTAGCTATATTTTCATGAACCCATTCCAAAGCTGGAATCAAAATTACTGTTTAAAATAATGTGCCATTTTTATTTTGATCATTTTGTACAATCAGGTAAGTATTAGAGTCAATTTTTTGTTGCTTGGGTAGGATAGGATCCAGTCATCCATCTTGTCGAATTTTCCAATTTTTTTGCCTTCGGGTCAAAAAAAATCTCCTCGGGTCAGGTCAAAAAGTACCCGGGTCAAGGGCGGGTCGGCCTCTTATCTACTGCGGGTCAAAAGTATGCTTAGGTCGGGTAGAGTCAGAGCCCATATCTCTAGTGGAAATAGAATAGATCTTTATTACAAAAAATGTAAAATAAAGTCATGAACATGTAACATTATGGGAGGCAAATCTGGATATCATATGAAATTTATGTGATCAAAAGTATACCTTATTGAAAGTGTGATTTTTGTAAAATGTAAAAAATGATTTCAAAAATTGAATCTTGTGAGGGCCAATCAAATTGATTTGGATTGTGAAAATTACTAAAATGATGGAATCCTTTAAGTTCACAGGAAGACATTTTTAAATAGATATAAATAAACTATATCTATAACTTTGATATAAAAGCTAAGGACCATTTCATGATTTATTAAACAAGTAATTGAATTATAACTTACCAAACTTTTGGTCCAGAATTCCAACATTTCCAGGAGCCCTTGGGTCATCAAGAAACAAAAATCCAAAGGGTCCAAGGCGATATTGAATTGTTACAACAATGATCTCTCCCAAGGATGCAAGTTCCCTTGGATCTATGTAGATTTAACAATCATTTGGCATAGTTTCTTTTTCTTTAAAACTTTTTTTTTGTACCCGAAATCCAGTTATCTTGGGATTCACTTCTGGGTAGAGACGACCCAGAGTCAAATTTTCCACCATGAATCCAGACCATTACAGGCAAACCAGAGTTTAATGATCGACTTCCATTTTTGCTATTCCAAGCAGATCGAACTTTGACTAAAAGATCTATTCAAAAATTTTTGAAGCAGAACTGTTAGTCAAGTTGAAATTTCATTTTCACAATTTACCTGGCACAAAAATGTTTAAGTAAAGGCAATCTTCGCTTGGTTTGATTGCAGGAACAGCTGTTGAGCCTTCAGAAACCTAAAAGTATTTCTAGATTTTTTTTCTTCTAAAAATAGGGATTTTTTTACTCACCTGTTGAAAACAACTATTGGGTTGATCAACTGCATTTTTTACTCCTGACCATGGAAAGGGTTCCACAGGTGGACGAAATCGTAGCTCACCAACTAATTTGTGATAAAAATTTCGTTTTAATAAAGAACACTAAATTTTTAAAAGAAATTCATCAATCTTTTTGGCTACGCTGCAAAACTCACAAAAAATGGAGAAAGTCATCAGTTAATCAAAAAAGTTATTTTTAACCAAAAAATAGATGGTGATATTTTACCAAATATTTGGTCCATCGAATTCAAGGTTTGTCGAATGACATTTTTTACCAACTCATGATTAGTCGAATCAAAAAATGTCATTATTTACCAAACTCACCAAATTACTAAAAGAATTACATCAGGCTTTTTTAATGCTAACTTTACCTAACCTAACCTAACCTAACCTAACCTAACACATTGGCTAACCCTGCAGGAGTTATCATCCTGCAGATTCAATAATAATAATCATCTTGTGCAGTATAGACTCAGGCAATGTTGATGGGCAATCAACACCTTTATCAGAGTCCCGCCATAGACGTCTATGACCAATGTAGATTACTATTACCCTGACTTGTTGATTTTTTTCCAATCTGGGGTCAAAAAGTTGCTGGCATGGGCTGCTGGGGTTTGAACCCACAACCTTAGATCTTTGTTCTCAGTCAGGTGCCTATGACTTCTCAGCCACAACAACTCCATCAAGCCATTCAAAGCTTCAGGGTAAGGCCTCACCTCCAGGCCCAGCCTGGCCCAGAAGGGAGGCCTGAATGATAAGCCCTTCAGGGTTAGGCCAGGATGATAAGCCCAGCAATGTTTAAACGTGATTTGGCAGATTTTCATTGCCTATAATAGACTTACCTGGCGGTCTGGCAAATGGTATTCCCAGAAATGCTGACACTGTCTTCCTGCTGTTGGATGTCTTTAATGACATCCCCCTCAAGAGCCCGAGCCTCGTGGATACCAAGAGAGGGGCCAAGACAGTGGGTACCACATCCTCATTCTCAACAGTCATAGCCAGAATTGGTAGTTCTGAACTTATGTTCCTGTTGCTCTGGCAAACACTTACCAGAGTCATTAAAATCAGCACTAAAATCATTTCCATTTTTTTTCAACTTTTCTTAGACATTTTCCTGCATCATTTTTCACATCACTTTTTGATTTTTATTATTTATTGTTTTAGAAAATGCTTTTTGAAGTGGATCGAATGTGGTAAATCTAGAAATGGGATGAAGAACTAAATGTAAAACTAAAGAACTACCGTTGCCATTTGTTTCTGGTTGGAAAACTCTGTGAAACAACGTTTGTTTCATGGTCCAAAGAAAATTTGACACACCTGAGGGTGACGGTTTTGCATCACACTTAAACTATATGCCCAGAAAAGCAAAAAGCAAGAAATATTTTGTGCCATATATATACTTCAACTTGAAGAATCCACTTGATTTTAATCAAACTTTTTTTCAGCTTTGATTCAAGTCTTTAACTGTTTTTATTAATAAGACTCAATGGTTGAGTAATTTCATGAACTGGGAAATGTTGAACTTATTTGAAAATGATAAAACCAAAAGAAATTCTTTTTGTGCTTGATTGAACTAATCAAGAAAAGAAAAATGAAAAGATTTTAAGTCATTTTTTGAAAATATTTTTGAGTAGATGGTTTGCTCCACCTCAATTATTTTTTTCTATGGAAGGCGTTGTTTGGATCTTTCTTTATTCAAACGGAAGTCTCACTTGGTTCTTTGAAATATATGAACAATTAAAATAAGATTCTTGCTGACACTTTATTTAATAGTTCAAAAAAAGAAGATACATTTCATTTTTATACTTTAAGATATGTTGAGAAGATTTTTTTGCCTGCAACTGTTTTAAAACTGCAATTGTAAACCATTATTGGTGATGAAAATAAAAAATATATCCTCAAGTATATTGGAAATAATGTTTTCTCAGATAAAAACCAAATAAAATGTTAGATTTTACAATTCAAAGTTTGGTAATTGGCTTCGATCATAATTGATGCATGTATACTTTGTTACAGCATATTAAAGATAAAATGAGGTTTTAAAAAATGAAAAAACTCAAAGAAATTATAGAAGAATTATAAAATAACTTTAATTAATCACAGCATTAAAAATCAAATAAATACTTAAACAAAAAAGCAAGGATAACTTTGCAAAAAATATGTAAGGAGAGAAAAATAGTTTTTCAGGTTTTAATGCTGCAGGTGGTGGAAAGTCCGGCATAGGAAGAGCCAACTTGGGTAATTCAATCCCTATGATGTCTAAAAGTTTTATATTTATTTCCTTGTTGAGACACAGGGTGGCCAAGTGGTAAGAAGCTGGAATTCTATCTCAGCAACCCAGGTTTGACTCCCGCCTGGTTAAAATACCATTAAAAAAGATCAAAAACCACCTAGTGTGCCTTTAATGGCCGCTGAGTCACAATGCAAACTTAAAAAGTGATTAAAAAATAAAAATAAAATTTTGAGGTCATATATCTGATGCTTCTTGGCTATTTATTTACTTTATGAAAATGCAACAGAGGGCCATTAATTGATTAAGGATTCTTAAATAACTTCCCCGCAATCAACATAATAGAGCATAATAGAGCTTTGTAGGAATGCATCTGAAAATGGGAAACTTATGGCAGTTTTCATATTTTTTATCACCAATTTTAACTGATTAATTAATATTTACACTCGAATACTCACTATTTTAAATGGTATCTTTTCACAATGGCAAAAATACTCTAATACGGGTGTCGTCTCCAGGAATATACTAATTTCATTTCTAATTCCAAAAAAGGCTGATCTTATTTTCAGTTGGGTTGTGCTTCCTCCTTTCTTCATCTTATCATAAAAAAGTCCACCAAAAATAAAAGTGAATGAATTCTATTTCATAACTGATCTAAAAAACACATTACAATTGCAACGCCAGTCCTTTAAGGTAAAAAGGGCTGTAGGGTGAGAGTCCTTCAAAAGAGGGAAATAGGAAGGATTTCTTGATACAGCTTATAGGACCCACAAATGTAGTGCGGAAAATAATAACCTGGCTATCAAAAGTTTTTACATTTATCTTTTTGAATCTGGTACCTCCTGCATTTCATTGCATGCCATGTACCTACTCACTCTATGGTACTGCTGCAGGCGCCATGACTCCACATCAAAAGCTCAAGCATCTCTTTCAAATATTCGACTTATGGTCAAATTTCAGAGAAAATGCATTACTGAATAATTTTTAAATTTGAAACCTTTTTTGATATATGAAAGTTGAATTATATATTTATTACTGATTCGGTCATTTTTAGAAAAATATCACAGATGTTGAAGAATAAATTTAGCTTGAACAAGGAATAGCTTTCCACATCAGGCAAACTCCTAAATGACAAGAAAGGATGGAATGTAAATAATCCTTCAAAAATAACTTTGCTACTGCATTTACCCCTGCTGGCTGCTTTGTTAGGGCCTGCAGCTGTACCATCATCAGCCAAGGCATCAGTGAAGACATCAATGATGAATGGAGCAGTACAATCTTAAAAATATGATGAATATCTCAAGCTTAAAGAGTGCTACATATCCAGCTCGATCAGCACTTAATTCAATATGGAATAAATTCCTTTCACAAATACTGAGTCTAAGAAACTTAAGAAGAATGATTATCCCTCCCGAAGCGAAGAGGGGAGTTTAGAAATTTTGAATAGGGATATTTGGGCTTAGCATCACTCATGAATCCGTCTGTCTTCTCCTCTCACACCTGTAAAGCTAGAAGCCTGAAATTTGGCATATGCATAATCCCCACATGCTGACTCCTTAGTTACCGATCAGATTTTTGATATTTTGCCTGAAGCTGAGATATTTAAGTTTAAAGTTACATTGAAAACTAGGTGGGCTGGCCCTTTAAAAAATGTTGCTTATCAGGATAAGGAGGGTGGGGTAGGGTTGCTTGGGAGGGTTTGCCATTTTTCCATATATAATTATTATCCTAATGCTAAGCTCTTGTTTAAGCTAAAGATAGAAAAATGGCTCTAACATATATTGCATACTTATTTGTCAGCTTTCAATGCAAAGTTGTTATGATGTATTTTAAAAGGTACAGAGATCATAGTTAATGGTTAAATCTCCAATCTTGGAACACATTTTCAGATATTGTATAGGCATAGTTGCCATCTCAAGATGATTCCTTGATTTAGATTAATCTTACCTTGAAGAAACTACTTACCACAAATGGCAATGTGTGACATTGCTTTCACAAAAGTGGAAAAATATTGGCCACAATATTTGTTAGTCAACGGAACGCCAGTTTGTGTCCCTTGCTGACAATTTGAAGATGATGCTTAATTTTCATAAAAATATGTTGCCACATTAACTTTGCACAGTTTAGTAAGATCAAAATAATTTACCTGATATTCCTATGTAATCCAAAGTGCAAAGTGTATCTGTCATTGCACTTTCCATGCCAACCATGGTTGTAGATTGGATAGAAAAAGAATTTGCATCTTGGCATGTCTTTGAAGATGTAATAAAATCAAACATTTGGAACAGATTCAGCTGACACTCTTTAAATACCTGATACTGAAAACAGCAGAATCCAGCCTCTTGTCTGAGACAGACAGAATACCTAGATGATTAAAACAATGTGTCTTGAAATCTCATTTCAAAATGCAGGAATTGATTTAGACAAAGAAAATCTTATTCTAAAAATGCTTTTGATTTGACATACACTTGATTAGCAAGGTGATTATCATTAGTTGGAATGAAGTTGAATGTTGTAAATCTTCCAGTGTATCCTGTATGGTATTGCAAACAACCTCTAGGTGGTCTGTTGCATTTTAAAAAACATGTGATATGAGCTTATATTGCTTTGAAAGCTTGATTTAAGTGTAACTCACGCATAACTTGCAGCGCAGGGTATCTGTGACACCTTGATTTCCCAAGCCCTGGCAGTTGATGTTCCGGAGAAAGCAAATGATAGTGTTGCAGTATCCGTTGATAATGTGCCCAGATCAACGTACACTGCAGAAGTTCAGATTTTCAAAAACATAATACAATAATTTTTTGTAATTCAGGTTGATAGTTTGCCAGCACGGCTAAGGATAGAACTGTCAACCTTAGATAATGGCTCACTGTCAGGATCTTTTGATAGCACACAGGGATATCAGCATTTAGAGTTAAGTTACGGAATTATTCAAATTTTATCACGCAACCGTTTATCCACATTTGATTCCCCAGCGCCCCTGATCAGTGTCCTCCCGTCTCACATGTCCATAAAAAGGCCTGGGTACCTTTAGAACGTTATCTAGTTGTTTCTCTATGTGCTTAGACGTAAGTTATTAAGAGTAGATCTCAAATCTTAAGGATTATTTTGATATATTGTGTGTAACAATAAGTGTTTGCAACTAACCCCAATAAAGTTTTTTGAGCATCTTTTACATCCATCTTTTATTTCATAAAAGGGAGTACTGTTTATAAACATGGGTTAGTTATAAGATATTACTGACATCACTTTCGTTGCCTTGCATTTGCATACAACACTGTAAGCACACTGAGAGATTATCAGATCAAACTAATTCTTGTTTGCTCCTTTTTTAAAAAATCTTTTTTTGTTAAAGGCACACTTTGGCTGGGAATATTTTTGATGTTTTTAGGAAACCTGGGGTCAAAGGTTACTTGGAAGTACATGCAGATTCCCAGCCTGATGCTATAATTTATTAACCTCTTGGCCACTTCCACCCTTTCTGGTGCTATTTTCTCCAATGATTGTCTCAGATAATTTTCATGTATTTTTGATAATGGCTTTCCTTGACAAATCACTTTTCCTTTCCTGCCTAGCCAACAGGAAGGTATCCCCTCTCGCCTGCCCATTACCGTTGGTCATGAAACCTGTATAAACATGTGTATTATTTGACGGAAAAAAGCAGTTGGCATTCAATGGACTCTTTCTTTGGTACCGGGATTCTCACATCTATTAAAAAAAGATAGCTGGAAACCATAAATTGGAAATTGGTTTTAATTGCTCATTTCTTGCACATAATGTATAGATAATATGAGATATGGAGATCTTTGGAATGACTACATTAGTTAAATTATACTAATAGTTTATAAGCCAGTTTTCTTCAAAAAAACTTACAATGTTGGCCAGTATTCTGTCCGCAAATTATGGGGATGCTTTGACCAGTGTTTGTCTATAAATAATTTTTGAAAACAATATATTATGAAAAATATCAGAGAGGTAAATATTTACTGTTATTTTAAAGGTGTCCAGACAAACTCCACCGTTTGACTCAGTGGTTAGTCCAGTTCCAAGGACAGTGAATGTTTCAAAGTCAAGCCTGAGCCAACACATGTCTGTAAAAAGTTACATATGAGTACCATTTAAGTAGAAATCAAAAATAAGAAGATGCACATTGAAAAATGCAGAACCTTCCACAAGCAATGATAGGACGACATCAATATCAAAGGCAGTGGCTATATTACAAACTAATATGCACAACATTTAAAGGGGAGCAGTTTAGGGAAGTGTAATGTTGTAAGTCTGTTTGTCACCTCTATCTCCTCCCTCAGTTTTGAAGATAGAGAGCTGAAATTTTGAATTCAGACTCATCATATAGTATGCGAGTGAGTACCTGGTGTGAGTCGCAAAGCGTGCCAAGGACAGACAGATGCTTTGCTTGCCTTGACTAGCCTAGCTTAGCCTAGCTTAGCCCATATCTCAGCCCCCAGACAAAATTTCAAAATATCTTTGTTACTTTTTTTGCATTAATATGAGAAGTCTCTATGTCTAGCTTTAAAACTGATACAGAGGAAATTGGGATGACGGACAGACCAAAGACATGCCGCTCCCCTTTACGGCTTCCCTTTACGTAAGCGAGGGTCTACCATAATAAAAAATCTAACTTCTCACTTGTATTTTTTGTGGGGAGAAATATGCCAAACCCTCCCGAGCAACCAATTTTCAACTAATTAACAAAAAAAATTATTTTTCCCCTTCAACTTTCAACTGTCCCAACCAAACCCCCCTCCTTTTAACCAAAAGGTAATTTCTTGCTAATACCCAACCTAGCCTAACCTGACCCAACCCCCAAACATGCTCCCCCTCATTTGTCCCAACCAACCCCTCTCCTTTTAACCAAAAGGGAATAAATTGCTAACCTAACCTGACCCAACCAGCCCCCCAAAGCATATTAAGCTTGGCTTAATTCACTATAGAACTTTCAACTTAAATATCTTAGCTTCTAGAAAAAATATCGAAATTCTGTTTGGTAGATTTTGAGCCATTTATATAAGGATTATGCATGCCCAATTTCAATTTCTAGCTTCAAAACTGTGAGAGGAGATAGAGGTGACAGACTGGCAGACGCAAGGATGGATGTCGCACCCTATCGCTAATTTCCTCCCTTCTCTTCGCTTCGAGAGAGTTAACTTACTATTTCCATCAAAATGAATATTTTTCCATGAATGGTCATATTTACAACAATCTTTCTCAGTAGCAAATATCTTAACCTGGACTGCATTTGGTTACAGTGTAAGATACAGCTGATGTGGATCCATAGGTGGCTGGAAAACCTGGATTTTCAATATAGGAGCAATTCTGATTTATTATTGATCCTGGTGTAGAGACAATAAACAAGCAACAAACGCCAAAGCTAAAACAAATGGCATTTAATAGGAATATTGTTTGTGCTTTTAAAAGAATTTTTTACCCAGATGCACAGGATCCAGCTGCAGCTCCACCCTTGGCAGCACATTCACTGCTTACAAAGCATGTTCCATTCCGATGAGTATTTCCACCTGCAGTACTGACTCAAAAGTTTTGTTAGCCTGGGTTTTTTTACATGTGCAAAAGATGAAACAAAATAGAAGCTACCTGCTCAAAGTGCTTGTACTTCTGCATCCAGAATTTTTAAATTGAACCACAGAGAACAATGAAAAAACTAGGGATTTTTTCAAAAAAAACATTTCTTACAAATTATTAAACATTTATGATATAGATTTGATAAAACTCTCTTTTTAGAACCATATTTTGTACCTTTTCCTTCCCTTGAGCTTTTTCTCGTAACATTTCCACAATCATAACCTAGAAAGAGACTAAAAAGTAAAATAAAGAAGGAGGTGATTTTAAAAGCCCCCATCCTAGGTGATATTCCAACCCAAACTGATATCTAGACCAAAGCTAATGAACTCTCAAAAATTTGGCTCTTCCATTTTCAAATAACTTTCTTATTTTTAAATAACTGCTGACTAATCGTCCATTCTGAATAAAATGTATTGTTAAACCATTATAACAATAGACAATCAATTTTCATTTTTTCATGCATGGCCAAATTGTTAACATGATTTTTTCCACTTGGCCATTTAAATGGTTCTAAAAAATTCAATTTTTTTGAATTTATTTTATTTATTTATCTGAGAAGAGGATTTAATGTTATTTTCAATCAACATAGTTCTCAAAAAAAGGTCTTTTGATTACATTGAAAAAGCTAGACTGTGAGCATTTTTTTATTTGAGTTAATTATACTGTTGAATTACTTCCATGATTTTCAACTCAATCAAACAAAGAGTTTGAAATTATGTTAAAATAAGCACGAAATTTTTTTCTTGCTTCAACTCATAGATTGGCTGAATTTCATTTCAGGTAGAATATTTAACCCATAACTATTCTAAATTTAAAAATAATTGACACAATAGTTTTTCAAAGCAAACTCCAACCCTCTTTGATAAAAAACTGTTTCATTGTTTTTCCTATCTGAAAGAATTTTCATATGGCCATTTCTTCAAAGTATTGGTTGAATTGTTTTGGATGATTGCAGAGAGTGATCTGACAGTTTCAAATTGTGGACAAGACAAAAGAAGTTTTCTATTGGTAGAAATTGTTTTTGTTGCCCGAGGTGTTTTTGATCTATTTTTTTCACATCCAATGGAATTTAAAATTTAACATTTAAAGGGTTTCAAAAAGATACCATAAAACAATTTTCATTTTCTTCATATAAGGTATTGTATAAAAAAGAAGAAAACATGTGTTAAAAACTGGTTATATTCTAACACGTAATCAAGTGAATGATAATAGAGTTAGTTGACTTTGCTTCAGTTAATTGGACTGAAAGTTGTGTCTTATAATCACTTGATTTTCGATTGATAAATAATTCTTATCAAGTTTCTGCACAACAATTAAGTACAGATGTATTTTTTGTCAGGGGAAAGATTCCTTACTTCTGTGAGCATGCAAACTTAACAATGCCGTTTAGTCAGCTTAAATGCTTATTAAGCTGACCAGGGAAATTTTGAACTTAAATATCTCAGCTCCTAGACAAAAATTAAAAAATCTGGTACACAAAATTCTTGGCAAGGAATTACTCTATCCAATGCACTATAATTATTTTCTTTCAGCATCAAAGTTCAGGGGGGGAAATCTAAGTGACATCCATACATCCATGATAAGGTCGGAAAAAATGAACAATATGGATTGTTCATTTTTATCCCTTAAGATAATAAAAAATATTATCTGGTCAGGTCAAAAAGTACCTGGGTCAATGATGGGTCGGCCTCTTATTTACTGCAGGTCAAAAGTTTCCTCAGGTGGTGTTGGGTCAGGGCCCATCTCATAAAAATGATAAGTAAAGGGAAATCCAGGGGTCTAAGATTTTGCCCAGACTGGAGATTGAACTTTATAGTCTCCCAGTTCTCAGCCAGTTGTAATTGCAATGAGCTACCACAATCCCTAGTATTAACAACATCCAGTATCAATAAATTTTACCTGCCAAGTGAGGATCAATGTGGGTAATTTTCATACTTTACTAAAATTTTCATGCAAAATTTACTTACCTAAAGTTTTCAAGTTCTATAAACTAAAATGATGAAAATCTTTAGGTTTTTTTTATTGGAAACCAAGTTTGATTGGATGATCACAATTTGGCTCTTTCTTTTTGACTCTTATTGTTTGATGTGAAATCTTGAAACACCCTTTTGTTTCTTCATCAAAGGATTTCTGAATTGCCTCTCAGTTGAACACTGAGTTACTTTGAAGTAAGACATAGGCTGAACAAAGCTCTTAAAAAAGTTTGACCAAACTAGATTTAATTTTTTTTCCTTTCCCAGGTTCAGCTATATTATGTGGCAAATCCTTTTCCTTATTCAACTCATCTGCTTTTCTGAGTCATGGGCTCAAAATTCCACAGAGCGCGGTGGAAAGATTTGTGAGATACCTTATTGCAAATGATTATGAATTAACCAGTAAAACAAGTTTTTCATTTTTAGTGTCAATCTTCAACATTGTCAAGTGAGTATGAAATTTGAAAAAGCTGGATGATAGTTGTTGATACAACTGCTTTTAAATTTTGTTAAATCATTATGATTTTTAAGTATGCCTGTAATTGGAAGCTGAATTTTTGCATACAGAAACAACATGAGCGAGGGTTTGCCTGCCCAGCAGTTGGATGCACGCTTGCTTGCCTTGGCTGGCTTAGCATAGAAAATAATTCATATCTCAGCCCCCAGACAAAATTTCAAAAATCTAGTTGATGACTATTTTGGCCTTAATATGAGGAGCCCATATGCAAAATTTCATCTCTCTAGCTTCCAAACAGAGGGAGGTGTTTGAGGTGACGGATGGAGGGGTGACATTTTTTTCCCTGCTGATCCCCTTTACATTCTTGCAAAATATGATGTATTCACAAAGTCACATTTTGTCACATCCCTGCAATATAAATGTTAAGCAACTTATCAAACATATTTTGTTTAGCCAAAAAATTCAAATATTCTTGACTATACATTTTATATTTTTGGTGCATTATGTTGGTGCATTATGTGGCAAACCACTGTTGATAAATTGCAAGAATTTTTCTAGTTATACTAGTAGGTTTTTGAGCGGCAAGCCGCCCCCCTCGCTCCACCCTTGTTCCTGTCCAAAAACTTAAATATCAAACACCATTTTAAGATTAATTGTAGACACTGTGTTT
>Ga0194133_10007750_pt1 | contig 12746 bp, 8 predicted proteins | sample TA2KigOf40mmetaG_FD_155448 | JGI IMG/M metagenome (GOLD analysis project Ga0194133, IMG submission 155448) | Freshwater microbial communities from Lake Tanganyika, Tanzania - TA2015055 Kigoma Offshore 40m | ecosystem: Environmental > Aquatic > Freshwater > Lake | place: Tanzania: Lake Tanganyika...
TGCCCATTTCGTAGGATACCAACTGGCCCAGAGGTTCTTTGAGCCGGCGAAATTCTTCGCCCAATAGGCGGACGAATTCCCCACGGCGTGGGGCAGGTACGTTCCTCCATTCCTGGAAGGCCGTCACTGCTGCCGCCATGACCTGCTCATAATCCGACTGCCCTGCTTGGGTTACCGAACCCATCAAAGCCCCATCCACCGGCGAATAAGATTCCAACAAAGCGCCCTCCGCCTTCAAAAATCGACGCCCGGTCGAAGCGCCTGATTCCAGGCTGGGAATTTCAAGGGCTTGGAGAATGGAGTTCACCGCTGGTTTCATGGCTTTAAATTTTGGGATCGCTGTTGGTAAGGCGAACAAAAATACTATGCACCAAGGATGGATTAGAAGATTAGTTTTTGGGGGTCCAGCGCGCTGAGGTCGAAGGTCCAGGACCAGCGGGTGTACCAAGGAACCTTGGCCGCTAGCGTACCCTGGACAAAGTTCTTTTGCAAATCGGGGCTGACAGCCGCTAACCAATGAAACTGCATAAACGGAAAGGCTTTGAGGGTGATTCCTGTTTCCCAACTCAGTGCTGGAAGGGGTGCCAACCAAGGATCACCGTCGAGAATTAGATCCGCGATCGTCGCCAAAGGCGATACGGGACTGCGTCCATTCCAGTTGTTGCGTTGAACATTCGCAAAAACACTCAGGGGTAATTTCACCAAGGTTCGGGGCAAATCCAGTTCCACATTCAACGCAAATTGGTAGTGCAAAGGTTGTGTCATGTGTTGCAACAAGAACTGACTGTAAGCCCCTGCCGGGGTGCGAAATCTGGCATCGCGCAAGATGACTTGACGACCGCCCAAACCACGCCATGCCGCATCGGTTATCCATTGTTCCACCGACTCCGTCGTGGTCAAGGCATCCATTTTGACCATTTGAGGCCGCCCCCATAACAAATCTTGGGCGTTGTACTCTTGAGCCCCACCCAATCCGGCAGGACTGTACAGGCCCGGTCCGTTAAAAATTCGTCCTGTTTGACCTCGTTCATCCCGATAAGGCAACGCAGCATGGGCGTAGGCACCCCAAACGCGCGTATTCAAACGCCATCGATGCGCACCTTCCCCCAACAAGCGACTTGTATTTGCATACAGATCAACGCGCGCAGGCATCGCCGACCCTGAGGGCGACCCGTTGGCGCGACCCGTTTGGAGCATCCAGCCCCAAGCTTGGCTGTTCAAAACCGTACCGTATTGGTACGAACCGCGGAGATAGGGCCAAACACCGGTTGGTATGACCACCGAATCCCCGGCCCAGGCCGAACGACCCGCATTGAATGAATTCGTGTTCCCGTTGTAGCGTTGGCGCCATCCCCATTCCAATTGCTGGCGATGTCCGGGACGGCGGGGATCCTGGGGAGCCGAACGAATCCCGTACCCATGAAGGGTGCCCCCATTGAGTGGTCCCAATCGTTCAAATCGCCTCCAATTCAACCCCGCGGTCCATTGCGGACCGTACGATTGTTTGGGAAACCAGTGGTAGTCGATTTTGGCCGAACCGCTCCACGCATGACTGCGCGTTCCCCATTGGAGCAGCCCGCGGTATTGCAAATTGGTGGGCAAGATCAGCGGACTCATCACCACAAGACCAGGGGTCCAACCCTCGGTTTCCAGGTAACTAACCCAAGGGATCCAGGAAAAGTGAGACCCCTCAAAATCCAAGGGAAGCGACGGCTTCCAAAATTTGTTTTTGTTGTTGGCCGAAGATCGCCAATACAAAGGCAGGCTTTGGGTAGGGTCCAGCAACAATTGTTGAGGTTCCACGGTCAAATCCCAACGAAAACTTTTGGATCCTTGGAAACCTTCCAACCATTCCTGCCGAACCAGAGAACCCGCGGTATCCGTGATACCAACCGTAAAGGGAGTTGCGGTCCCGAGCCCCCGCAATTTGGCCTCCAATTCCCAGCCGCTCGCTGTCGGTCGAACTCGTTGCCTGACCAAACGATAATCCAGAGGAATTGCTTTGCGCAGACGTTCTTCGAACCACCAATCCACAGCCTTGGAAGCCACCGAGACTTGTTCCTGCTGCTTTTCCAAGCTCGAACTTTTGGTTTTGAGGATGCGTTCCATATCATCGGGCGCAGGGTGTTTGAATTTCCAGGTCCTGTAATAGGCCTGCATTCGTTGATCAAATTCCTCTCTGCCCAAGTAGGCTTCCAGGTAGAGCAATTCCATTGCCGTTTTCTTGTAAGCCAGGGTCCCGTAGGTTTCGCCATCGTAATCCATGGTATGCGAATGCCAGAGGGAACGGTCTTTGCCGCGACGCAAAGACAGCAAAAGGGAAAGGCTGTTAAGATCCGGCCAAGGTTCCAAAAGCCGTTTCAAAGCTTTGGGGGCTTTTTCGAATTGGGCGCTTAGCTCGTTCTGTCCCGGATAACGGGAACGCAGGTAACGGGTTTCGTAAAAGGAATTAAAACCCTCGTCCATGAAGGGATGATCCCTTTCGTTGGAGGCCAAAATACCGTAAAACCAATTGTGGCCAACTTCGTGAGCAATAATCAAATCCAAAAGCAAGGGTGAACCACTGCCCGCGGAGATAACCGTGATGGTGGGGTATTCCATGCCACCCCCTGCGCGCAATGCTCCTTCGACGGCCGTGCAGGTGTTGTAGGGGTAGGGGCCCAGCCATTTGGAATAATAATAAACCGAGGAATCCACGTAGAGGGTCGCGTCCTTCCAGGGTTTGTTACGGCCGGTAAAAAATGCGTAGGTCTTGACGATACGATCCTCGATTTGGATTTGGCTTTGACGCACATAATAATCCGGCGCACAGAACCAAGCAAAATCATGGGCCTGCTCCAAGGTGTAACGTAGGGTTTTGGTAGGTGCCGCGGCAGGATTTATGGAATCTTGGCGGGCCTTTAGGGGCGGAAACGAGTCCAGTCCTGAGGCAACCCTGGCCAAGGAATCCAACCAAAACTGCTCAGAAGGGGTTTGTAAATCCCCGGAGGAGGCGACCCGGTAATGTTCTGGAACCGTGATATCCACCTCAAACGAACCAAATTCACTAAAAAACTCGCCTTGATCCAAGTAAGGCAAAGGATGCCAGCCCTTGGTATCGTACACGGCGGGTTTGGGGTACCATTGGGTTATTTGGTATTGATTTCCGACATGACCCATTCTCGAAAAATCGCCAGGAATACGGACCCTAAAAGGGGTTTCCAAACGAAGGGTAGCTCCCGGTAACAACGGTTGATTCAAAAAAACTGTTGCAATGTCCGGGGTATCGGTATGCCAATATTCCCATCGCAAGGATCGTCCTTCGCTCCAAAAATCCAAGGAATCCATGCCTCCACGGAGGCTGTCCGGAGCATAACGAAAGCGGGTACTACCCCCTGCAATTTGTTGTTGCCCAAAGGCCGTTCGATGGCTGGAATACGCATTGGGATGCAAATGCATGACCAAGCGATCCAAGGAATGAGGGGATTGGTTGGTATAATCCAAAACCAATCGGCCGTGCAAGGTATGCTTGGCAGGGTCCAAGCGAACCTGTATGCGGTACTGCACCTTCTGTTGAAAATAATCCGTTTGAGCAAAAGACGTTAGGCTCTTGATAACAACGAAAAGCGCAACAAAAAGTAATTTTCTTAACATAAATCTAATTTATTGATGGAGATTATCAAGATGATGTTATACAAATTCATTCAAGTCCAAAAATATACCGTACGAGACAAAACGCCTTGTCAATTCTTACTAATTTCCGTAGACGAATTCACCGTACGTTTAGGGCACAATTCGGACCAAACCGTTGTAGGTCATCATGCAACGCTGACCCGCCAAGGACGAATAGGGCAAATCCCCAACGACAAGCGTTTCTTCGAGGTAAGGTACCAATTCAGGGTCAATTCGTAGGCTTTGCCCCACCGGAATCAGCAGGGTCCATTCCACCCGTTGCAAGCGATATCCATCCTTCTTGGGAAAATTCAAACCCTCGGCCAAGGCAATGCGTCCGCTGCTATCGCACCTGCTTTCGATTTGCACCGAAGCCGAACGGCTCCTGGCCCTTGCCTTGGTTTTGCCCGCAGCCCATACCTTGGACTCCAAGAGGGCCTTACCGTCCGTGGGCACGATGCGAACCCCCATAAGGTTCCCATAGACTTGCTGCTCGGTCATGCTCCAACGCGTCGCCTCCTGGTTGGCGTCGTTGTCTTCGTTGCCCCCGCTGTATTCATCCTCCAAAAACCGAAGTTCCCCCGTCCACTCGATGAGCCTGCCTTCTTGATCCTGCCAAGTGGGGAGTAAACCCAAATTCCATTCGGTTCGGTTGGTATCCAATGGAATCGTGCGGGTTATTTCGGCTTTTTGATCAATATCCTCCGCGTATTTCACCAGAGGCCACAGCCCCATAAGGACCCCAAAAAGAATGGCCAACAACGAAAAACCCAAGATCCTCCCAAAAAACCGATAGGGGGATCCTCGTAACAAGCGTACGGATAGCGCTGACATAAAAACCAACTTACCGCAAAGAACCAGACCCAGGGCCAACCAAGCATAGCCGGTTGGAAGCGTAGAGGGCCATAACAAGCCCAGCCAGGTCCCCCAAGAAGCATCGCCCTCCAGGTGAACCCCGTCTCCCATCTCCAGGCCAGCTCGCATAAACCAAAAACCCAAGCCCAAAGTCAACAAAAAAACAAACGTAAGCACGGCCAGGATGACCCCAAGCAATCTCCCCAAACCCCTCAACACCGGAGCCGCTATTCCGTTGGCATTGCGCACCCAGCCCCGGATGGATGCCTCCCACCGGCGATGATTGCTTGGGTTCTGCAGGGTCTGTTCCACCGTCCGGTATTCCTCCTCCACTTTGCGCCGTATGGAATCCAATGTTACGGCACTCCCCTGCATCGACAGCCTATCGGCTGTCGTCCTGGCCTTGGGGACCGCCACCCACAAGATAAAATAGGCAAAAATTCCAATCCCGGTGAACAAACCCAACAAGAGCACCACAATACGCACCAAAGCCAAATCCAGGCCAAAATAGGCGGCCAAGCCCGCCGAAACCCCGCCGATCACCCGTCGACTAGGGTCTCTGAATAAACGCTTGGGGGCAGGTTGGTCCTCGGTAAAGGAGCCGGCGTTCGGGTTTCCCGAGAATTTTCCTAACAAAGGATCTCTCTCCCCTCCATCCTCGTCAGCGCCTTCCGTCCATTGCGTGGGACTCCCCAGAATTTGAACGACACCTTCGACATCCATCCTCGTAATTACCCTCGATTTTCCCATCCATCGTTCCATAAGCAGGTCGGCAAAACGAGATTCGATATCCGCCAGGATTTCGTCGCGACCCTCAGTGGTTCGGAGATGTTTTTTGATGGATTCCAAATACTGAACCAACGAGTGATGGGCATCCTCCTCGGCGTGCATCAAGTGGCCTCCCAAATGAATTGAAACGGTTGTTTTCATGGTATGTTTCCTTTAAAAAATTTGAAATTTTAACGCGATAAGGAGGCCACCGCCTCGGTAAAAGCCAACCACTCTTGGTCCAAATCGGAGAGGATTTCTTGGCCCAGCTCCGTCAGTCGATAATACTTGCGGGGTGGTCCGCTTTTGGATTCCTCCCAGCGGTAATCCAGCCAACCCGCATTTTTCATACGAGTCAGCAGGGGATACAAAGTCCCCTCGACCACCAGCATATCGGCTTTGCGGAGATTATCCAGTAAATCACTGGCATAGGCCTCGGCCTGACCCAAAACCCGGAGTATACAGAGCTCCAGGACGCCTTTGCGCATTTGTGCGCGTACATTTTCCCTGTTCATGGGGTAAACATACGAACTCCAAGGTACTTTGCAATACCAAGTACTATTTTATTTTTTCAACTTTTTTGGACCTCTCCCCTCGCTTTCCACCACCTTTTGTTCAAAAAAACCTTAACCAAATGCAATTGGTTCTCACCAAAAGCCAAAGTCGTCGCCTAAATTTGGTCAAACCCTAAGCCATTGTCCGATTGGTCTGATTCCTGGGAGAACCAGGATGCCGAGATGAGAGAGAGCGTGGAGCGCTTTGAACGCATGCTGAACCAGCAGATGACTTGGTTTTTTGATGCAGAAGAGCTGGAGCAATTGTTCGATTATTACCAAGACCGTGGGAACATGGCCCATGCGGAGATCGCCCTCGCCAAGGGATTGGAACAATCGCCCTATCACTCGGGTTTCATGCTCCGCAAAGCCCAATTACTCATCGGACAAGGGGAAATACGGCTGGCCGAAGAATTGTTGGAGAGAGCGCTTAAGCAAGATCCCTCCATGGTGGAGCTTCACCTGACCCGTTCTTCGCTGTACGATTACCGTAACCAAACCAATCGAGCGCTGCAACATCTACGCAAGGCAGAACAGTTTGCCGATCAGGAACAAATGCCCTCCGTGAACCTTGCGTTTGGCATGGTCTATCTCAATGCAGGCCGCTACCGTTCCGCGTTGGATCACTTGCAACAATGTGTTGGTTTTGATCAAATCGATCAAGAGCATCTTCTCTACGATTTATGTTATTGTTATCATCAACTTGAGCTCTTGGACGAAGGAATTGCTTTTTTTGAAAAGCAAATTTCTGCCAATCCCTATTCGGATTCCGCTTGGTACAACCAAGGAGTCTTGCTTAACCAAGCCGGTCTTTTTGAAAAAGCGATTGTTGCTTTTGATTACGCTTTGATCATACAGCCTTCCTTGTCCATGGCCCATTTCAACATGGCCAATACCCTGATTAACCTAGAGAAATTTGAGGATGCCTTAGCGAGCATGACCTTGGCGGTCGAAGCAGAGCCCGAACATTCCATTTTTATCAACGGACTGGGGGTATGTTACGAAAAATTGGATCGCTACCCTGAAGCGCTGCTTCGCTACGAGGAGGCATCCCGCGTGGACCCCTTGTTGTCAGATGCTTGGTTTGGGCAGGCCACCTGCAAAGCCTACCTCGAGCAATGGCCTACGGCTCTGGCTTTGATCAACAAAGCCATTGAACTTACCGAGGACCACGAAGAGTATTGGTACGAGAAAGCCCGCATCTTGATGGCCTTGGGTTGCTTTCGGGATGCTGAATCTGCCCTTAACGAAGCGCTTCGATTGGACGAGACCTTCTGGGAAGCCCGTATTCTCAAGATTTCCTTATTCTTGGCGGAAGATTCCCTCGAGCAAGCCATGCAATGCATTCAAGACGGCCAAGAACCCCATCAAGAAGAGGCTGCCTATTTCTACGAATTATCCGGCTTATTGTATGCCTTCGATATGCCTGAACTGGTGGAATTGGCGGCAACGTGTCTTCGATGGGCCCTTGCCATCGACCCTTCCGAGGCCCATCACTTGTTGACTTTCTGCCCCGAAGCGCATGAGAATCCCGTTGTGCTCAGCATCCTGAAAGAGGGCGGCGCTCTACGTTAAGGCCAACTCCAGCATCATGGACCAAGCTCCATCCACCCACCCTGCCCTGAGCCTTCTTGAGAATTTACCACCACGCTCCGCCAAACCCCGTTCAGTCGGGCTCACGATGGTCATGGACAAAGGTCTTTCCTTTATGGAGGCTGAGGCCTTTCTTGAGAATGCGACACCCTTCACGGATTTGATTAAGTTTGGATGGTCCACGGGCCTGTTCAATCATCGACTCAAGGACAAAATCCAATTGTACCAAGATGCTGGCATTCGTTGTTATATGGGGGGAACGCTCTTTGAGATTTACGCAGTCCGCCAACAAGTCACCACATTCAAGCGCCTTGTTGAAAGCCTGAAATTGGAAACCGTAGAAATTTCGGACGGTTCATTGGACATGCCCCACGAACGCAAATGCGAGTATATCGCCGATTTTAGTAGGGACTTCAACGTCTTGTCCGAGGTAGGATCTAAGGACGCCGAAAAAATCATCGCTCCCTACCGTTGGATCGCCATGATGAAGGCCGAATTAAGTGCCGGATCCGAATTGGTGATCGCCGAAGCAAGAGAAACAGGCAACGTTGGCATCTTTCGCAGCACCGGCGAAGTACGGTCCGGGTTGGTCGAAGAAATCCTTACCCAAATTCCTTCGGAGAAAATTCTTTGGGAGGCCCCCAACAAGGCTCAACAAACCTGGTTTATCCGAATGCAGGGGGCCGATGTCAGCCTGGGCAACATAGCCCCATCGGAAGTCATTCCGCTCGAAACATTGAGACTGGGCTTGCGCAGCGATACCTTTGGGCAGTTCTTGGGCAGCTAAAACGCTTTCTTTAGGCTGACCGTTGATTTGAGCCTATGATCCAACATCTTTTTCTGTACCTCAAAGGGGTGGCCATGGGTGCTGCCGATGTCGTACCGGGAGTTTCCGGGGGGACCATTGCATTCATATCCGGAATTTACGAGACCTTGATAAACGCCCTGCGTTCTTTCGATACGGAGCTCCTGAGGTTGTTCATCCAAAGGAAATGGTCTGCGGCCTGGCATAAAATCAACGGTACCTTCTTGCTTTTCCTGCTCTCAGGCATAGGCACCAGCATTTTGGTCTTGTCCAAATTGATGTTGTATTTGCTGGAATTACATCCTGTGCCTACCTGGTCCTTTTTCCTCGGGCTTATTGTGGCAAGCATCGTCGGAGTATGTCGGGATTTGGATTTGCGTAATCCTCGCTTCTGGATTGGCTTTGTGGTGGGGAGCATCGTGGCCTACGCCATCACGGTAATGTCCCCCACCCAGACCCCGGAGGCGTTGTGGTTCATTTTTGTGAGCGGTGCCATTGCCATCTGTGCCATGATCCTTCCCGGTATTTCCGGGTCCTTTATTCTGCTCTTGATGGGCAAATACCGTTTTATTCTCCAAGCACTGCATGAGATGAATATCCCGATTATCATAGTCTTCATCATGGGGGCTGCCGTTGGTCTCCTGTCTTTTTCGCATGTTTTGTCGTGGTTGCTCAAGCGGCATCATCTCACCACGGTTTCTTTGCTGGCTGGATTTATGTTGGGTTCGTTGAACAAGGTTTGGCCTTGGAAGGAGACGCTCACCTTCTATACCGATCGCAATGGAGAAAGTCACCCCCTCACCGAACGTAACTTGCTTCCCGGAGATTTCGAAGCCATCACAGGAAACCCTTCCCAATGGGGCCTGGCCATCGCCTTGATGGCCTTTGGCGCGGTGTTGATCCTTGGTTTGGAATCCTGGGGCCGAAAGTTAAGTCAACAAACTGATTCAAAGAGATTTGCCTCTAAAACAGACGCCACCTCCTGAGCGTTAATCCTTAGGAATATCTTCTAATCTTCATGTCTTCGGAGTATTGTTACGGAGTTCTTGGATGGCCCTTGGGGCATTCCGCTTCGCCTGCTTTGATGGGGCGTCTTATGCAAGAGCGTCAATATTCGTATCCCTACGCCTTATTGGCGTATCCTGAATATCCCGGGATTTTGAGCTTAGCCAGAGAACACCATCATTTGATGGGATTCAATGTTACTTTACCCTATAAAATAAAGATGTTCCAAGAGATTTTCTTCGAGTCCAAGAAGAATGCGGCTTGGTCCATTAGCCCAGAGGCTCTGGCTTGTGGCGCGGTGAATTGCGTTCGATTGCTTCGGGATCCGTTTGGATCCGTTATAGGAGTCACAGGCCATAACACCGATGCCCAAGGCTTTGCCGCAGCCTTGTCCGTTCTTGAACCGAATCGACTCGAGGGCCCTGCCCTTGTCATGGGGGATGGTGGGGCTTCGAAGGCGGTAGTCCATGTATTGCACACCATGGGTATTGCTTGCACCCAACTATGCAGGAAGGTCACGAGCCATTCGATCCCAAACGCAAGGGGCCGAAGCCTGCTTGCATGGGAAGATGCTGAGGCGAACCTTATCCAAGGTCATCCCCTCCTTATCCAATGCACCCCGATCGGTATGTGGCCGTCGGTGACCGAAGTGCCTCCGTTGCCCATCATGGCCATGGAAGGAATTGGACCGAATCACTGCGTGATGGACCTGATTTACCGACCTGAACGAACCCTTTTCCTGGAACAATGCGCCGCTCGAGGGGCTCATGTCCTTGGAGGTTGGACCATGTTGGAGCAACAAGCCATCGCCTCCTTGGAATTCTGGTTGGCTTAATGCTGTCGAGGTTTACCTGAATCGCGGCCACGGAGATACCTTCGCCTTAATCTACCTGTTTAGCCAGCACCCATGCCCTTTCGCGTTGTATCGGAATTTGAACCGTCCGGAGACCAACCCACCGCCATTGCCCAGTTATGCGAGGGGGTAGAGCGGGGGGACCCTGCCCAAGTCTTGCTGGGAGTGACCGGATCGGGCAAAACCTTCACCATGGCCAAAGTGGTGGAAACCGTCCAAAAGCCTACCTTGGTGCTCACTCATAACAAAACCCTGGTAGCCCAGCTGTACGGTGAATTTCGTCAGTTTTTTCCAGACAATGCGGTAGAGTACTTTGTTTCGTATTACGATTATTACCAACCCGAAGCCTATCTGCCGACGACCAACACCTATATCGAAAAGGACCTTTCCATCAACGATGAAATAGAGAAATTACGCCTTCGTACCACCTCTTCCCTGATGTCGGGTCGTCGCGATGTGCTGGTCGTGGCCTCGGTATCCTGCATCTACGGCATGGGTAATCCTGCAGATTATACCGACAAGGTGATCCGCCTTGGACCAAGCGAAACCATGACCCAAGAAAGGTTGATGAACCAATTGGTGGACATCATGTATTCCCGAGCGCTGCATGAATTGACCCGCGGAACCTTCAGGGTCCGGGGCGAGGTCATGGATATTTTCCCGGCCTACACCGATTATGCTTACCGAATTAGCTGGAATGGGCATCGCATCCAATCCTACCACCATTTGGATCCCGTCAGTGGGCGTACCGGCGATGCCTTGGATCATCTTGCTCTGTTCCCCGCCTCCAATTATGTGACATCGCGTCATGAGCTCAGCGATATTCTTCTGGAAATCCAACAAGATATGGTCCGTCAAGTGGCGCATTTCAAGGAAGAAGGCAAAATGGAAGAATCCAGGCGCATCGAAGATCGGGTCACCTTCGATGTGGAAATGATCCGAGAGCTCGGGTATTGTTCGGGGATCGAAAACTACTCCCGCTACATGGACCGCCGAAATCCCGGGGAGCGGCCCTTCTGTTTGTTGGATTATTTTCCTTCGGATTTTCTGTTGTTGGTGGACGAAAGCCATCAAACCTTGCCCCAAGTCCGGGCCATGTACGGAGGAGACCGAAGTCGCAAATTGAATTTGGTGGAATACGGCTTCCGACTGCCTGCCGCCTTGGACAACAGGCCATTGACCTTCGGAGAATTCGAAAATATTATTCCACAGGTTGTTTACGTCAGCGCCACCCCCGGTGATTTTGAGTTACAACAAAGCCAAGGCGTCATTGTGGAGCAATTGGTTCGCCCTACCGGTCTTCTGGACCCTCCCATCGAAATTCGACCGGTCTCCAACCAAGTGGATGACTTGATGGAAGAAATTCAAAAATCACGCTCCAAGGGGCACAGGGTCTTGGTCACCACCTTGACCAAGAGAATGGCCGAAGAGCTGGCCAAATACCTCACCCGTGCCGGGGTTCTGTGTACGTATTTGCACAGCGGTGTCGAAACCCTCGAAAGGGTTGAAATCCTGAGGGATCTGCGCCTTGGTCGAATAGAGGTTTTGATCGGCGTGAATTTGTTACGGGAAGGATTAGACCTTCCGGAGGTTGCCTTGGTCGCTATCATGGATGCGGACAAAGAAGGCTTTCTTCGTAATTACAAATCCCTTACCCAAACGGCTGGTCGAGCGGCAAGGCATGAGGATGGTCGAGTCATCTTTTATGCAGATCGCCTAACAGGGTCCATGGATGCCACCATCAAGGAATGCAATCGACGTCGCAATAAGCAAATGGCCTATAACACTATGCACGGCATCATTCCACGCAGCATCCGCAAAAGTCCGGAAGAGATCATTCAACAAAGCGCCCTCCTGGACATACGACAAGCCGAAGCCAGTTACGGGCAATCCCTGGTGCGTGAGCCCGATCCGCCAAGCCTGGCTCGTTCCGAAACAAAGGCGCAGCCGTCTAACCCCCAAAGTCTTGTGAAATCAGCGGTAATGAGTAAGCAAAACCTTCGGGATCTTCGTAAACAAATGAACCAGGCTGCCAAAGACATGGACTTTCTCCTGGCCGCCAAGCTCAGGGATCAAATCAAAGCCCTCGAAAACTCAGATCAATAGCTGAACAAAGTAATTCCCAAGTCCACCCGGTTTATACGCGGGCCGTAACCGGTTCGGAACATTGAATTAAGTGAATATTGGGTGAACATGCGGAAACGATCGTAACCAATTTCCGAACGAAGGGCCAATGAAAATGGATTAAGGTAGAAATTCCCGGTGCGGTACATTTCCACACGGCCGCCATCATCACGGTAACGGTTCAATGACCTCGTCCAAAGACGAATACCTGGAACAATTCCGCCACCTGCATGCCAACCTTTGTGAAGTCGTTTTGTGTTATAAAAATTAATCATCAAAGGAACCTGCAGCTGCAAATTTTCCAAACGGGATTGATCAAAACGTGGACTGCCCAGGGAATCAATCCTGTTGGCCAAGAGCACCTGGTTGCCACTGCCATCTTTTCCTTTGGACAACACGAGGTTGTCTTCAAAGCGTATATTTTGGTAGGCAATAACGGTGGCTCCACTTGCCCAAATGGAAACTGTTTGCCTTGAGAGGCAGGTCTGAAATTCCAGGGGGGTCCACCAATTCAAAAACATAGACTTTTCGGCTTCAG
>Ga0194133_10007751_pt1 | contig 12745 bp, 6 predicted proteins | sample TA2KigOf40mmetaG_FD_155448 | JGI IMG/M metagenome (GOLD analysis project Ga0194133, IMG submission 155448) | Freshwater microbial communities from Lake Tanganyika, Tanzania - TA2015055 Kigoma Offshore 40m | ecosystem: Environmental > Aquatic > Freshwater > Lake | place: Tanzania: Lake Tanganyika...
TAGAGCGGATAAAGCGAGTTTACTTTAAATATCTCTCTGAAAATGATTATTTAAGGCAAATCCAGGGGTCAAAGATGGTATCCAGAATAGCAATCGAACTTCATAGTCTCGTAGTTCTCAGCTAGTTGTCCTAGCCACGTGCTACAATATGCTATTCCATAACCTTTCTTTCTAGTTACTCCCTATCAAGATGTGCGGTTGCCTGTCAGCCTGGGCCTGATGGTACCATCTTGTTCAGGTGATCGCAATTGGAATATGAGAGAGACACTCCAGGTGATCAATGCTTAAGGAACGCCCCTGCAACTGACCATTTCATGAGGAGTGAAGCTGTATGGTTGATCCCATATTGGCCACGTGATTCATTGTTCCAGCTTTACCTAAATTTCTCCACACTTAATATCTATATGTGTTAGTTGCTTGGGGCTGTCTTGTGCAAAACATCCATCAAAAGTGTTGGAAATTATTGATATCAATACCATATGGAGGGCTATCTCTGTAGCCATTGGTACCTTAAGCTTATTTCTCTATGTTATATAGGTATTGTATGAAGTTTTATTTTGTGGAGCTCTATAGTGGACAATTTGGATTGTATGGCCTGACCTGTAGGAGTGTGAACTAGGTAATATTGTAAAGGCATGCAAGCCTTTTTATGGATATGTGAGAAAGGGGTGCGCTGATCAGGAGCGCTCTGGAATCAAGCATGGATAGAAAGGTTGCGTGATCAAATGTGGTAAATACCCTAAACTTAAATCTAAGTACCAAAATCTGTGTGGGTTATCTACATATATAGGGTTGGGCAGGTGGGCCAAAAAACCCAAACTATCTAATTTGAAAATTAAATCTTGAATGATCTCGCTTTTGCCAGCGTTGCTGCTACTGGCCTGTGTCAGAGACATGGAATATACAGACCGAGCTCTTATTAAGTAAGGTGTAGAACAAATTTCAGCTGTTTTACAGAAGGTAAACAAACAATACTACGTAAGGGTGCACCCAAGGGTGCACAAAAACAGTAGTGACAACAGCTGAAAATTTTTCCACAATTCTTATGCTCTGGTGCTCGATCTATATATTTGATGTCTATGGCCTGTGTTTGGGCGAGTTCGCATAACCCATTTTTCTCAAGGGGCTTAGGTCTCATGCACATCTTTGGATTTATCCTTTGAGCTAGAGTTCTAAAAGAAAGTAACCTTAAAGTTCTTACATTTCGTAAAGAATTGTAAAATTTCCTTTTGCTACGTGTGCTTTATTGAACTTTGAAATGAAGTGAACAAATTTCCATATTTAGCTTTTTATTTTCGTTCGACGAATTAGATTAACATGAATTCCAGGTGAATGGATTGATTCAGCTTTATTCTCAGGTCTCAAAGAGTTTTGTGAATCTAGGTCAAATTTCTCTCATAGTACTTTTTGCATCATAGAGAAAACTTTTTTATTTTGACAATAGTTTCTGTGATCTTTTTTGATTACAAACACTTCATACTTACTTTTGTACATCCTAGTATACACTCAGGTTTTCGAGAGCAAGTTGACTCAATCTCTTCAAATCAATTGTGAGTTTCCATTTATGCTCTAAAGATTTCCTCCTATTCTAATCTGAGGATTATTGCTTCATTTTCCTGGTGGAAATGTTTTGTGAGGAAAAATCTTTGCTCTCTATTCAAATAGACCGTTAACGAGGGTAATGATGAAGCTACAAAAATGTCGACTGAAAATCTGCGTCCTCTCCGATTACATTTTATGATTCATTAGTGTGAAATAATCAATTATCAGATTGATGTTATTCTTACAATTCCATTTATGATAAGGTCTTCAATTGAGACCATTTATATATGATGGAGGATAAGTGTGGCGATTATAAATTATAGAGGAAAAGCTGAGAACATCCCAAAATATCATATATCTGATGACACAAAGATTACAATTACATAATTTGACGTAATAGTGATGATGAACTTTCTTCCTTCGATAAAAGCACTTGCTTCTGAATGTGTACAGGAAAAAAAACAAGGAAAAATATGGAAACACCCCAGGCACAGTTTCCGAAATTCATCCAACAAGTGATGTTCTGATGCAAATTGAAGTATTTTTACAAACCTGAGAAAGAGGATTGATTTGATTACAGAGAGCCCCAACTAACCTAAATAAAGAATACACTTCCCCTGCTGTGGTCTATGAAAATTATTTGTAAGACGCACCCTCTTGAATAAGGAATGAAAAAATGAGAGTAAATTTGAAAGACTAGAAAACAAGGAGAATGTATTTTGGGTGTTTTTCCTCTACAGAATATGATTGAATTTATCTCAATAGTAAGTTAACTATGCTGATGTACAAATATTCTAAACATTGTTAGAGCTAATAAAAGGTACGGTATCAGCTAAAAAAAACTCCTTGGAGAAAAACTTTGTTGGGTGAAGTTGCTTGCAAAATGCAAATACAAATACTCATGATCTGGAGTTGGGATACTTAAATCAGGATATTTCAGTTCTGGTGTCGTGCCTAGTCTACAAGTAGTGATCGTAGTCCATAAAAGTAGTAGTTTAGATATCTATGCATAAACCTGTTTGCTGTTCCCCCTACCTTATTCCCTAGTATAAAATATGATGAAATGTTCTTGGACGCTTAGTCAATAAATGATACTAAAACCAAACGCACTATTTATTTCCCTATGAGCCAGGTCTGACACTGGGCCTTTGAGAATAGGAGAACAAACATAGGGTGAGTTAGAAGTTTCTCAGGAGCTCTCCCCTGGCCCAGGGGTCATGAGCAGAAGGAACAATTTTTGAAAATTATTGATTTAAAAATTTATCCAAAAAGGTTTTTCTGAACTGTTTATCACCATTTTTATTTTTGAACCCATAGCCCCCAATCTCTGGGTCTGAGGTGCATAAATTTAATGTCTCATCTTGGACAAAAATTAATTATCAATAGGCGTTGAGCATCTAATTGTGAGTGAGTCTATTAAGTCTATTTTAAGTGTTGGAGTTGCAAATATGGTAGACTAAATTTTTATTGGGCCTGTATAAAACTTTTCTTGAGCAATGATTGATTCCCATTTAGAAAAACTGGTTAGTGCTTTGAACCTATGTTATGTTATTAAAGTGTCTTTCAAAGTAATTTCACACAATCTCAACTCATTTTTCCTGATGATGTGATTTGCCAGATCATATTTCCACCTTTTTAGTTTGCTACTTCTTTCAGTAAGTAATGAATAATCAGGATAACAACTTTTTCAATGCAATTCCTTCTCTCCCTTGAACATAGGTAAAAAAAGTAGCAAACTTTGTGTTCCTTTAATTTGCTGCTTATTCTTTTGAGTATGTTTCCTTTTGCTACTATTGTTTTATTGTTTACCTGTTCATTCTCAATCAATTTTGATTAAGAATGGACAAAAAAAAGAGATTCACTACTTCAAGCTGTGCTCTACAAAGAAAGTAGTGATGATGATGATGGAAACTGTGACGTGTGAAAGTGATCAGGTTGTACAAATCAACCAAGAAAAATACTTGCTGATGTTTTATCAAAAAATCAATTATGTGTTGAGGAATAGATAAGTTTAATAATTCGTTTGATTCTTTGATAATATTTTTAGGAGCCTGAACAGGCTGTTACATTTCAGCTCCATGACAACTTTAAGAAAGAAGGAACTGTTGACAAATTTATTTTATGTTTTCAAGAAAATATTTTTACAAAAAGTTTACTCAATTCATCTATTAAGATGGATAAACTGTTCGTTTGTTCTGTGCTCTTTCCAGTTGCTGCAAGTGGCAAGAGGTGGGACCGGATGCTGATTGGGATCCTCAACAAGAAACTGAACTTCATTGTTCCCTCAGGCCAAACAGGGAAAGGTTGAGGATTCTTTACGAATACCTATGAAGTGAAAACATAGTAAAAAGATCTAATGGGTGGCTAAAAATGATAATTTCCAAAATTCTGTTGATCAGTTTTGCAAAGGAATGTTTTTATAAAATTAGTGGTTGATTGTGGTAATTTTAACTCATTTTGACCTCTTACCATTGGAGGATGCCACTTCTTATCAATATGATCTTGGTTTGGTGTCAGTATTTCGTTTGATTTGAAAAACCGAGGTTCCCGATGCTTTTCTTCTCTATTAAGACAAGAATAGGAACTATTTAATGATTTGCAGCATTTAGTTTCATTTCTTTGATATTTAAATTTTGCTAAAACTTTTCTTTTCAAATGATTCCTACAAAATTTTTATGAATGTGCTTGAAAGGCTCACAATAATTGAAAGTTAAGCATAAATTATGATCCCAAAAGACATGAAACTGCGATCATTGAATTGCAATCAACCAAAAAGAAATCAAATGAATTTTAGTGTGAGCTTCATACTTTTTAGATCAACATAATTTCTTGCCTGTGTGAATTTTCTTTTGCTGTATCCAAAAATTTGATGAAAAACTTGGCTCCAACGTTTTGATGCATCATAATGAATGTAAAAATAGCAAAAAAAGATATTTTCAAAAAAGTTGAGCTCCTGAAATTCAATTAGCCAAAATGTATTAACGACCCTCAAGTATTGTAAATAATTAGGCTTCTCAGAACTTTCATGAATGTACTCAAATACGTCAGAGATATTTTTTAGGTTTATTAAGATCACTTCAAATGAAAACATTGATTTGGACAAAAGACAAAATGATGAATGTAAATTGTAGCGACTGTTTAAATTTCAAGTTACTTTTTAAATGCCTTCCTGATTTGTCTTTTTCTTTCTGTCATGGTTCTTTCGAAACAGAAAGTAAACCTTTTAATTTTCGTCACCTGTACGTTGCTTTATGTTTAAACGATGACTGAATTTACTGAAAAAAAATTCTCAAGCTTTGATGCTTGTCTACAAGACAATAAAATCAAAGGGGAGTCTTCTTGTTGTTCTCAAAGTCGAGGCCTCCCCCCTCAACCCATTAAAGGATGTTTATTGTGTTTGTAACAAGCCATGGCTGCAATGCCATAAAAAATGAAGATTAGTAGAAAACTTTTGACAGCCTTGAAAAACAATGTGAAAATTCTAATCATTTGTGTTATTTTTTGTAAGCTCCACCTATTACAACAGCTTTAGTACATACATCTTTCTTGTGGGGCCTCGTGAAAACTACAAGATTAATGCCAAAACCTCAACTTATTTTTGTTACTTTAAAACATTTCCTAATTGTATTGAAGATGTGAATGGTCTTAATGATTTTTCTGGGCAAAGATTTTCAAGATTTACAATTGTATGACCAAAAACACTTCGTTTTTCTCTCTTTACTTCAGAAAATTATGGTTTTAGGAATGTACTTAAAATCAAAGCCAAAACACAACATCAATAATGATAAAAATAAGGATCAAGCACTCACTTGAAGTTTCCTAATCTTTAAATCTTAAAATCAAGAAAAGTTATTTCTCAAATTGTAAGTCTTTGAAGGAAGTTTTGATGACTTAAATACCCTGAGCTAAATACAAAGTTCAGAAAAATCTATTTCTTGAAGATTTTATGACCAAAATGTCTCACATATAAAGATGACTTGCTCGAAATTCAAAGTTTGAAACATTCATTCAAAAGAAAACCAAAAAGATTTTCTGGGAAACACAAAAACATTACGAGAAAAATAATCTCTTTTTGGTTGTGTAGGTCAGACAGTGGCTTCAAAAAGCTCATAAAATATTAACATTCGACATATTTTTCTCTAAAAAGAAACTCTCTCTATGATTTGCAGATACTTAGAAATCGTATCTGCAAAATGTATATCGAAGGGAAACTTGAAAAATTTTTGTAACAGAGGCCGTGTACAAACTTTTGTAAACTAATTAGGTGTATATGTTATAGACATTTTATCTCCAGTTAAGAGGCCAAGATAATAAAATAGGATAAAGACCTAAACAAAAATTCACTGTAAATTGGGTCACAAAAAATGCCAAGTTTTGATGACACAAAATGATGTTTGACCTTTGCACTCATTCTAGAAATAATCTGAAACCTTCACATGATTCTTGTCTGGATAAAATGTGATTCAAATGTGGATTTATTCATTAAATGATTTAAATTCAGGTAAAGAAAAATATCCCCCTCCTCTTAATTTTTAAGAGAAACCCTCAAGAAAGAGGAATTTAAAAATTGAAAAAGTTAATGTCGCTATTCAATTATTTTAAGTATACAAAACTTTCTACTGAATTGACTAAGTAATTCAATAGCTCATAATTTTATTCATTCAAAAATGAGACTTCTTTCACCTAAGGGTTTGCTTGACATCTGGTTAATTCACTTTGAAACTAAAGGTCAGACAAGATTAACTTACCATGTCAAACATTTGTACAAAAATGCTTTTTAGTTTCCCTAGTCTAAGATCAACGATTAAAGATTGTAATTATTTTTTGAAGTTGTGATTTGACATAACCAACGAAAACACTAAATGATTTTATGACTGAAATGTAAAGGAGTAATGGAAAAAAATAGCTCATTTAAAAAAGACGAAATATAATAAGCAAAAACCTTTGAGCTTTCATCACAAAATTGTGATGAAAACTATTGAGGGCTTTTTCTCCATCTTTATTCAGAAACAAATTAAGTTTTGTTTATTCACTTATTGACATTGTTTGGGGAAAATTGCAACAGCGTAAACAAACCAAGACAAACCAAGACCAAAGGCAAGCAAAAATATATAACATCTACCTTTTACCATTTGTTTAAGAATTGGGATCAGAATCTTTGGATATTTGAACAACTCTTGTCAAAAAATAAAAAGGGTTTTTACTTAACTTGATTTTTTTAGCTTCAAACTTGTTTCAACAGACAGACAGGATTTGTCTTAAAATAATCATCTATAACTTGATGGTTAGCCCAGTCAGGATTTATGGTTGTGCAGTTTACATGAACAAAAATCCTGATTTAATTATTAAAAACACAAAATAATTACATCAGAAAATATACCTTTCCCAAAGTTTGACCAGGGATAGTTCGGGTGACTGTAAGACACAATAATAGGCTAGGGAATTGTGGTAAAGTCTAATACTTCGGTATTAGAAGAATCAGTTCCTCAACTGCCTATAAGCTGCCAATCAATTAATCATTTTGTTTTGAATTGGCATTCTTGGAGTTTCAATTTTTAGAAGGAACTTGTAGACCCTCTTTTTACCTCTTACTTATCTTCTGGAGGTCGACGTTGGAGACCTGAACCGTCGCTGGTCACTAATCCCCCGAATAATGAGTTTCAAGAGTTTAACTCTAAGGATCCATAAACTATGCAGAATTCATACTCAGAATCCGTTATGATTTATAGAGTTCTAAATTTAGCAAAGTTTCATGAAATGGCATGCCTTTTTCTGTGTCCAACTTAGATTGATCTTAAAGATGTTTTTAACCCTTTGAACAAAATAAGAAGAAGAGCAATCCATATCATTAAAATATTTACAACAAGTGGAAGATATTATTTGGTGGTGTGAATAAAATCATTAGATCAAATTAATTTAAAGTATTTTAAAATTTTAATTCAAAGGTAGGCGGACAGCTTAGTGACTGAGGTGTCTTGAGTGTTAGTCCTAATATCTCAAGATAGATTTGCTTCTCATCTTCATCTTGATGTCAAAAGAAATGTACTATCACATCAAGCATGAGAATCACAAACCTAACAAGTACCTTTTTGATTCCTAATCATTTAATGAGTCTTAATTGGCCACTGGCCATCTAAAACTCTTTCAGAATTTACTACTCAATTGGAAAATTGATACTGAGTAACCTTTCAACTAAGGACAAAATATTTGATTGTATATGAAAATTATTCACATCACAATATAGAAATTATTGATTAACTGCGATTTGTAACCTTAAATAATTGATTATAATTTTGTTTTGACTGATCAAATCAGGTACGAGAATTCCCATGGTAATTATTCTAACACCTGTGACAGGTTCAGATCTGCACGTGTACTTCATAAATAATCTAGCTGGCCCAGAGATTTAAAGTGTCTAAGAATGTGTTAAGGATTGACACAACAACAATGACTCATCTCCAATCACAAATCACAAATTTTTCACGTTTCATGGTCGAAAAAAATGTGTGATGAATGCTCAAAAAGGTTAGTTAATTATTTGCGCAATTTAGTATATATCTTATCATACTCGGTCGAAGTCTAAACTCTCACACCACTCGCAGTTATGGCCTTAGGAGCCTGATTCCTCATTTATGAAGAGGGTTTTAGATTTTTTTTGCTTGCAGATGTGCAGTCGCCATGACCTGCATTTCATCTCAACACACCTGTTCAACATTTGGTGGAAAAAATTCAAACCAACCAACTTGAAGTTTTTTACTTTTCAAAAGCAATTTTGATTAAGAATTTTACATTTCTAAATGTTTGCCTTAATACTTTTTTAGTCATATTAACCATATGTGTTTAAAAGGCCAAGTGTATAGTGAGAGTGAGTGCGGTTTTTTTCCGAACTAACCATGTCCCGAACGAATAAAACGTCTTTTGTCTCTCCCGCCAAAGCTCAACATCAAACACCCAAAACCTCACACACACACACACCTAAAGTGAACGGGCCTAGAAGAGGTTCTCGGTGGTTTTGGTTTGTTCTCAAATCACTACATGTGCATGTGGAAAGATTGTTCTCTAGAGGCTCCCCCAAAATCCACCTACGCCAAATGTAACAAACATATGGACAACAAAACTTATTAAAGTCAGTTCCTTCTAGTCCCTTGTCGAACCAAATGGGTGGGAAACCGCGGAACAGAAAAACTAGCACAGGTGTTTCAATAGTTTGAGTTATGCCTTTGATGAAAGTTTACTGAAAGATAACAGAAAAATTTGTTAAGAAGTGAATATAAAAAGGATAAGTGCGCAGTTTAGAAATATAACAAAAGAATATTACTGTGACTGATCAATACAAGTGTCTACTTCTATTCCCTTTAAACGTCGTTCGTTTGACGCAGATTTTTATGCTCAATCTTATGAGGAAAGATTTGCAGTATAGTTATCGAGGTGTAGAGTCCAATGTGAAATTTTGTTGGGGGTCTTCCTGAGGGGAAGGCCTGTTCATGTGTCAAGCTGTGCTCTGCAAAAACAATGGGACTCCCCTCGATTAGCGTCAGCTTTAAGGAGTATTTCAGTTACGTCCAAACGACCAGTGTTGGTGAGTTCTGCTAAATTAGTAAACAAAATGCTTCCTCAATCACGTTATAACCTTTTCTGATGTAAAACACTATTTTCGGAATAATACTTCAAGTTCAAGGGGTTTTATTTGTGTCCCTGTGACAATCGTTATGCAACCCACTCTTGCTGGCATGCTTAATAATTGAAGAAACGTAAAATCAGCTCCTATAGAAATAGAACAACATTTACAGTAAGAGGTACGTTTACGTCTCCAAGTAAATCAGCTTTGATCTATGTTGAGAGAGTCATTTTTCGTAAAGATAGCAGGATGTTAATCCGGTTTACGTTACTTAGATTGACCATATGCTATATTTTGCCAGAATTTGTATAACTAAATAAGTCAATTACAAGTGACTTTATCAAGGCCTAAATATGTAAAATGAAATATAGTTTATTTAGAGAATGCAAGAGGATATAAGTTTCTTCAAAGTATCTCAAATTATGTCCAGCAACAAATTAAAATTAGTATGATACTTTTATTTACATTTTTGTTTTAAAAATAAATGTTTTATCAAGAATAGCAAATAAGTTATGCAATAATTTTCAGGTTGTTGTTCCACTCAATTGAAAGTGATATTTATTGAATAATTGCCGCACACCTGTTCTCAAACTTTATCTATTCAACGTGTAGCTTTTAAAATCATAGATCTCATGCCCTTGTTTGTATCGCCCTAATTTAGTATTTTTCATTTCTGTGTGCTTTAAAAAAATGTCACAATAATTATGATGAAATAATACAAAAGATTTATTTTGACTTCTGCAGTATAGACTCATACAGTGTTAAATTAGTGATGGGTCCGGGTCAAAAATTTTTAACCCAGGTCGGGTCAGCCATTTATGGTTTGGGTTTGAATTCGGAAAATTTCCCCTAAAACGTCAAATTTTTCAATTTTTGCCCTTCGGGTTAAAAAAAATTGCTTCGGGTCGGGTAGGAAAGTACCTGGGTCAAAGCCGGGTCGGCCTCTTATTTACTGTGGGTCAAAAGTAAGCTCGGGTTGGGTCGGGTCAGGGCCCATCTCTAGTGTTAATGCTTTTAGCTTTTAGCTTGTATTAAGAACTGATTATTCTAACACTAAAATCACGTTAATGAGAGTAGTGTTGACTTTACAACATTTCTTTTTGACTGAAAGTTGGGTCTTATAGTCACTTGATTTTCAATTTGATAAATATGAATAAATGAGTATAAGAGATAATTTTGCACAACAATCAATCCTGACTGAGATAATCATCTACTAGCAATAATTAATTAAGGCAAATCCAGGGGTCAAAGACTTTGCCCAGACTGGGGATTGAACCCCAGTCTCCCAGTTCTCAGTCAGTTACTCTAACCATTATGCTACAGCACCTTCATAAGAGTCCTGCTATAGAAGCGGTCACTGCAGATTATCATTGTCCTGACTGAAGGTACTTGGTTGACTTTTTTTTGCAATCCTAGGTTGAAAAATTCCTGGCATGACCTGGGATTGCACCCTCAACCTTAGATCTTGGTTCTCAGCCACGGCGACCTCGTGTCAAAAGAAACTTCCATGTAAATCAAAGTGTTGTAGTTGAAGTTTTGGGCACATGGTGTGGCAGAAGACTACTAAATTTGATTTCCCAAAAATTTTCTGCCAATAATTGAAGAAATTGATTAAATATCAAGATGATCTAGGGTTTAGGGCTTTTAGGCTCTTTTCTTCCTGAATTGGAAAAGGCAGCTTCAGACTGAAAAATATCAAGCGAGGGCTCTGAAAAAGATGGTTTTACCATTTGGAATTCACCGAGGACAAACTGGCTCGGACAAATTTTATATTCATTGACATCTTGGGCTCTATATGAAGGGAAATTTTTAAATGAAAGTGTAAAGTGTAATTTTTTTATCGTGAAATTTATTCAAAAAGTCGAGCTGCATATACATGTAGGTCTCAAAAAAGAAATAGTGCTTCCCTAAAAGCAACCAAAGTCTTAATTTTTTTGCTTTTTCTATGAAAAACATTTTCTTCTGACATTTTTTTTTACCTCAGGCAACTTAATCAAGTTCACTCTAGCTTATCTGGTGACCTCACTCCACACCTACTTTGAAAGCAAAAATGGCTTATTCAGGACCAAATCAAAAACAAACTTGACAAAAAGAGTTATCGTGTTTTCTCGTTGGTCTGATAAAATTTGAAATAATTATTCTTTCATATGTCGCCACCCATTTTTTTGAAGCACAATCGCAATGGGGCTGCAGATGGACAATAAACTATTTCAGACACTAAACACCCATTTGTTTCTCTGCTAAAACACTCTAAACTCGTGTTTACATTTCTCTCTTCAACAACGTCTTGTTTGACGAAATACTTGAAACGCCGGACGCCAATGTCGCACGCTAAAAAAACCTTTTTTTTTTGGTCCCGACCCTTCCCAAATTCAAGGTGCAAACCCATTTTCATGCACGATGAGATTTAAAGTCAGCAGGAAGATAAAAAAAATGTGGGAGTACAAAATGAAGAGCAATTTTAACGAAAACGAGGGAAGCGGGTTTGATTTCAAAGTCAATCGTTCGTTGGGTTGTCTCGTTTTCATTTTTCCACAGTTTTTGTTTCGGGGTTGTTTTTAGGTTGACCCGCTCGTCCCTCTACGTACCTTTTAAAAACTTTCGAACAGCTGCGACTCAAAATGAACGCATCCGCTTTTGTTTTCCATCTCGCCAGATGATGTCATCAACGAGGGCGTTCGCCAAAGACTTCAAGGAGAAAAGACGGCATCGCGAGGCAATACCTCGAAATCACTCTATTTATAGTGCGGAAGAGACAAGGCCGCGTGTCTCTCCTACGTCAATCGCCATTTGCTACTGCAAAAGAGGTGGTTTTTTGAGGACCCTCCGTCCCAAAGTACCGGGGTCCAAGAGATCCATTCGGCGCACGTGCGGCCTATATTTTGACAGTTTCGTTGAGGGGAGGGGAGAGGTGTCGCGCCTCCTCGTGACCTTCGGGTGGTAACGTAAGGTTCTCCCAGGTCAACTTTTGCTGCGGCTCCCTGGTTATGGCATCTGGCTCAATCCCCGGCATCTCCAGTCAACCTTTGAGTTTTGACCCCGGACAGACAAAACAATAATAAAATGATTTGAGAAAAAATTTGTTCATGTGTTCTGAAAAAATCCCTTCTTGGCTATTTTTAGCCTTTTTTCAGACCCAAAAAGGTCTCTGTCGTGAGACGGACCCTGGGCACCAGTCCCCACCTGTTTCATTTCAAATTCCATTTTTAGTATGAGAATTCAATCAAAGCGTCGCGCTTGTTTTTTATTTTTGGGAAAGAGAAAGGGCGGGTCGCTGCCCACCTGTGGGGCCCCCGCAGAAGGGTTGAGTCGAAGACGCGTCAACACGTGTCAGGGTCAACGGCCCTTTTGAACCGACCTTCTTTTTCTACCTTACCTTACCTTGCCTTTCTAGACTTTTCTTTTCTTTTCTGCCGCTACGCTGCTGACCGGGCCTTCCTTCCTCCGCAACGCCTCGTCACGCGACGCGACGCGACGCGACGCGGACCCCCTTTTTCATTCATTAGCGTCGCGTTTCCGCTACAGGTTTGCCGCTCTCTACCAGGGTGACGTCATTTTTGCGTCACGAGGGCCCGCGCGCCCGTC